>Ga0325414_1001263_pt1 | contig 23976 bp, 17 predicted proteins | sample PopdelMetagenome_8_FD_206183 | JGI IMG/M metagenome (GOLD analysis project Ga0325414, IMG submission 206183) | Populus deltoides microbial communities from Bellville, Georgia, United States - Leaf-PdKOR-R3 | ecosystem: Host-associated > Plants > Phyllosphere > Phylloplane/Leaf | place: USA... | reverse complement strand
TTTTCAAAAGAAATGATAAACATAAAAAAAAAGGACAAAAAGTAAGTTTAGATCCATTTCTTAAATAATCAAGCGAAACTGAAATTCAAAAAAAAAAACCTCTTTCTTCTTCATTCCATAACGCTAAACCCATCTTCTCCATCTCCACACTAACAGACAAAACCAATCTGGCCACCAACACCATCATTGTCGATCAACTCAACCACCCTCTCCCACCAACACCAAAACCTAAATCACAACAAGGCCGCCATTGCTCCACCACTTCCAATCTTGTCTCTTTCCTTGCAAGATAAACCCACTGCCAGAGTCATCTTTTGTAACAACCAAACTTTTAAATATACTTTTCATTAGTATTTTTATGATTAATTTGATGACAAACTCACTGTAATTTCAACAATTTCTTTTTAAGTTTAACTGTAATTTCTACTAAAATTCTGAAAAAGCTTCCCTGTAAGATTTCAAATTATCAATTGAGAGTTGTTTCATTTTTATTCACATTCTCAATTTCCAATCCAATCATTGAAGATATCAATCTCATTAATTATACTCATCACATAACATTAATCCATATGATATGAGACAATATCAATTATGAAAGTTTTAAAGGAAAACAAAAACCAACATGTGTTTGTGAATTTATAAGAATATAAATATAAAGAGGAACAATTATATTCGTACATCAGTAATTCAAAGTTCAACTTACATTACAATCCTAAAATATGCATAACATACTTAATTTGTATTAACAAAAGTGAGATAAAGTAAGATTATACCTAGTGCGAGTGAAATGATCATGAAAGTACAACATTCAAATATAATCATTTAATTTTGTTGTGGATTGCATGATCATATGATTCACATCATCCTTATTACTTAGAATGAATCCTTCAAACCAAATTTTAGCCCTTCCCTCTAAGTACATGGAAGTTATTTTAACCCATTGATAAATTGGAGTGAGATGTAACTTAAAATACTTTCTACACTTTCTTATCTTACCTCGTGGATTCTCTTAATGGAAAGTTGATAATTTCACCCGAAGTAAAGCCACATTATATTCTGTATTCTATCATTTATAAGAGTTTACCTCTTTCATTCTTGTGTTAATCTTTGGATGTGGTAGAATTCCATATACTATTAGATTGTTCCTTTCTCCCATAGGTTTCTTTTCATCAGGTTTCTCGGGCTCATTTAAGACACACTAAGATATTTTTCCAACTTTAATATTTCCATGTCCATTTAGCTCATTTACATAATAATTATGACTTATCCATATATTTCTAGATTTATCCATTGGTCTATAAATATGGTTAATGCTTTAATTAACTCATTTGATTCATTTTTATATCCGAACTTAAACTCTTCATTGTTTACAATCACAAATTCTTTTATAAATTTGTAACTCATACTTCATGCTCTATAACCCTTAACGTTGAAGCTGGATTAACATTTAAAATACTAGGTTCATCGTTGTGGCTAATTTAAACTTTCACACATCAATTCTACCATTGTTGTCAGTTTCCTTTTTCTTAGATCAAATTTCCACCATCGTGGTCAATTTAATTTTCATATATCATTTTTCCTACCTTATATGTGTATCTCGCCTGTAATTTATTTTCTTACCTCATAGCAATATTTCCCCAAGCTTGTTTACATAATAGTTATGACTAATCCATACATTTCTAGATTAATCCATTCATCTATAAAATTTGTTAATACTTTAATCAACTCATTGGGTTCATTTGATCCATTTTCATATCCGAACTCATACTCTTTATTGTTCACAATCACTAATTCTTTTAGAAATTTGTAACTCATACTTCATGCCCAATAACCCTTACCATTAAGGATGGATTAACATTTAAAATACTAGGTCTATCGTTACGGCTAATTTAAACTTTCACACATCAATTCCACCATTGTTATCAATTTCCTTTTTATCATATCTAATTTCCACCATCGTGGTCAATTTAATTTTCATATATTATTTTTCCTACTCTATAGTGTATGTCGCCAATCATTTATTTTATTGCCTCATAGCAATATTTATAACACATTTGATTTTAACATTAATCATTGTTCTTGTGGACAACTTAAATACTTTCCAAAACATAGCCCCCCACTCATGTGGTTGGTTCAATATACACTTAGTGTACCCTCACTCATGTAGCTTGTTAATAAATATATCTGATTAGTACCCCTTACTTATATGGTCAACTTATAATCATCTTACCCCTCACTTATATGGTCGACTCATAAACATCTAATCAGTAGCCTTCACTCATATGGTTGGCTCATAAACACCTAATCAGTAGCTCTTACTCATGTGGCTGGCTCATAAACATTGTATTATGAGGTCCACCATTGTGGATTAGTATATCATCGATGTCAAATTCTATTTACAAATTAGTTACCACCGCTGCAATCAATTTCAATATATATACTAGATACCATCATTACAGTTGGTTATAGTTATTTACTAATTACTGCCATTACAATTTATTATAATTATCTACCAGTTATCATTGTTGCATTTTATTTTGATTATCCACTAAATATCATTATCACGGATTATTTCAATTATCTAATGGTTACCATCGTTGAGGTTTATTATAAATCACTTGTAAAATAGTTTTGTTTTTTCAACCAATTACAAAAAAACAATTAATCATTAATAAAAAAAAATATAACAACTACAAAAATATTTTAAATAATTAAAAAAAAGTAAGGGAGGGAATCCCTTACCTTGGGCTCCCACCACACAAGCTCTCGAGAAGTCTAGTCCCACTTTAGATATTCTCTTACAACTCCTAAAACAATAAAAAATTATCATTCAAACTGCTCATAAAAATTTAACCCTTGAATCCCCATACATCCTAATATTTCAATTTCATGTTTAATACGATACAAATCACAATTAATATTTACCTTATCAATTTAGAGTTTTAACATAGATTTTTATTTTTTTGTTATTCATCTTAATGTTCACACATTATTTTAATGTCCAAGTGAATAATTTTTCATCGACAAATTTCAATGTCCAAAACATCAATTTTTCATCAATGAATTTAATATCTATATTTTATCAAATACATGGTGGGTATTAATTTAAACTCTTATAAACTTGGCATTTAAACATACACATCCTTCTCAATTCAACTCAACAATAACCCAATCACACACTAACTCATTTATAAGAGTCAAAATCAACTTAAATTTATAAATCAACATCAAGGTTTCCGAACCTCATCTCAACACTTTCTAACTATATATCCCAACATGTTAAGCATCCATTTAATCAATAAATCTATTTCCATTCCAATTTCTAAGGCTTTTACCATCATTCATAAACATCTAACATTACTAAAAATCACTCACCACCTAACATTCACCACTTTACCCAAACATACCTATAACATGAAATTTATATATGCTACCAAAATCCTTTCCAAACAAAATTAATCACATCTATATATCTAATGGACATGTTTTCTCCCAAGTTTTAAACTAACTTCCCTCTTTCTTAATATGAAATTCATATTTTTTACATATATCCATAATAAATTTTTTCAAAATTAAACCTAAAATTTAACCAACATCTAATTTCTCACACATACACATTAATTCTCCTCAAGTTTGGCCCTATACTAATTATTATCCAATGTCTTTTAATCAATTATTCAAAAACTTTTACTTATCTAATATCCATTTCAAGCCAAATTAAGAAATTTACAACTTATCACATTTCCCCTAAATTTTATTCAACAACCTTAATTTCTATAAATGGAGACTTTAAATTTTTCCACAAAGTTGATCAATTCAAACCATTCTTATGCATTTCAATAACCCAACAACAATAATAACTAATCAATTTAACATTCCAAAACAAAAACATCATAATCCTGAAAATCATGAATTGGAAAAATTTCAATTCAAACATAAAAATCCCTTAACACATGAAATATATTAATTAGAACCACTTACCATGACTAATTTAGTCCATTGGACTTATTTTTCTAGCAAGAAATCCCAAGCTTCCTCTTTCCTCTTAATGTTTTCCTTACTTTTCTTCTCAAAACTCCAAAACTTCAAACCTTCCTCTCTCTTTAATTTCCCCCTTTTGATTTAGTATATTGAGTAAGAATCAATAACCTACACTTTCATGCCATAAACACCTTGATTGGAATGAAAAAAATAGAAGAAAAAGAAAATAAAAATCCCTTAGCTATTTTTCCCTCCTTAATATCTTTTTTCAATTAAAGATTTCCTTATTTGACTCTAATTTTCTATTTTTGGACTAGGATTTACATTTTCCCCTCATAAAATTATGTGCGTGAAATTTAAATTCCTACTTGCATCTAATATCAAATTCAAATGCTTATATTTTTATCTTTGAGTCTCCTTTTTCCTAGTCTTATGATTGAATTTTGGAACTTTCTCCCTATTATTCTTACTAGGAGGACTATTTATTTCATAATTATTCTTGCCTAAATCTATATTCTTCTTAGATTTAACTTTAAATGTTAATTTTTTATGATTATCCATCATTACTGATGGCAAAATTCAAGACGAAACCAATTTTACTTATGAAGAAACAATATTATAAAGTACATAAATCAATCCAACTTCAATTTAACAATGTTTTGAAGAATTCTAAAGAGCAATTTTAAGCTTCCTATGGTCATTGAATGGCAAGAAACATTGTCGTAGTCCTCTTGGTAGTTAATACATTTTCTATTTCCAAGGTTTAGTCAGCATGATACACCAATAAATACAAAGTTTTAACTCATATTTTAATTATAACATTAAGATAGTAGTTAATTTCATTCCTCTCCTAGATAGTTTATTTTTTCATTATGGATCAACTTAAATCCAAATCAAAGTCTTTTCACTAGAGAATAAACCAAACAAGTTCAAACCTATATGCGAGCTTGACTAACTTCTTCAAGCAATATTTAAATATCGCAAACACCTATCACAATCAAATTCATTTGTCACACACACACACACACACACACACACACACACATATAATTCATAGTGAGTCATTCTTTTCTGATAAGATATTTCTTATAGGAATAGTTCTCCTTTATTTGAAAAAGTAATAGTTCATTGCCAATTAGAACAGTTGACGGGCTCACATTAGTACAACAATCAGTTGACCAATTACTACTAAATTTCATTGTTGTCCCTAGCTGTCAAACAAATGATTGACCAATTTGATTGATCAAATTAGACAGGAGCTAATTTTATTGTTCCTCCTATCAATCGGTCAACTGGATTATTTAGTAATCCTAAACAGTCAACCAATTTATGCAATCAATAAGTAATCAGGTTTTTTTAAAGACTAATCATATATTTACAGCAAACATGTATCAATTAACACAAAACCAATCCAATCATTTTGGACCAATATTCAAGTTAAGTGAACCGTCAATATTATTTGCACGAAAAATCATAAATTAATTTATTTAGAATTCCCTTCTATTTAAAAAAAATCACCTTGAATTTTCACAAATCCTTACTTTAAAATAATTATTTTATCCAATTGTGGAGTTTTACGCGATTTATAACTAGGTTACTGTTTTTTATACCAATTCAGTATTTCATTCCATCTGGAATCTAAATAAATTTATTAGGGATTTTTATCCTATTCTCAATAATTTTCCCCTTCTTATTATCAATTTTTTAATAAAATATTTCCTTATTGTACATTGATTTATTATTTTTGGACTAGCGTTTACAGGAAGTGTGGTGGAAAACAACTGTCTTTCATATCATATTACTTTTATAATAAAGGAAGTCCCATTAACTTGGACTTGGACTTAGATTACAATAATCTCAACATATATATTTATACTAGTACATGGATAACTTAAGATACTCATAGGATATTAAATCATTTTACAATACAAAGAATACTAAATGAATTCTTTGATGTAGGTTTTAAAATTAATTTCAACACTCTTTGTTAATTTTAAAAATCTTGCAATCCTTTAATTTTTTAAATCTATTGAAGGATCATCTTGCAATATATTGAATGATCATTTTATCATGGCTAATATAACTTTCTCATGTACTCTTGTTGATGATAAAAACTTCAACATCTTCTCTCATTTTTTTTCTTTGGGACAACTATATTATTGCCATTATTGTTTGGATCTTCCATCTTCATCTCGAGAAATATTTCTTGTATTTTTATCTTATCCACTCTTTTCATCATGGCTAGTTAGTGGAATATCTTTGTCATCTCTTCAATATGTTATTCTTCAACAATTGTATTTGTCTACACATACCTACTCAATGCAATTTCTCTTCTCTTGTGACTATTGTCACATTTCTCTAGATAAACATCTATTTTGAAGATTTAGATTTTCAAGTAGTCATTCTATTTTGGTTGATTTTTCGTCGGGCTAGTGGCTTTTTCTTTTTTGTTTCCATCATGGCTCCTTAGCCATTTTCCACCTCCTCCTTTAGAAAGAGATCTCTTTTCTCTTTTTCATGTGATCTTCTTTTTACCATGTTTTTTCTTGTGTGATGACATGTTAGCTTGCTCTGAGCCTCTCTCGTAGACTTATTCTACCTCTTTTGATGCAAAGTCACAATTCTCTTATCTTACTATATATATAATCTTCCTCCTTTTTTTTCTTTGGATATAACTCAATCATCCATTTATTTTTAGAATTTATCCCTTATTAATCACAGATGCTCTAATCCCATAAACCATTAAATGCCCCACTAGATTGAATTAGTTCTAACAACACTTTGTTAGGAAAAATTTAGGAGAATGGAAGTTGAAAAACAACTCTAATATTACTCTCCCAAAAAATAAAATCCCATGAACTTGAATTTAGACTTAAATTACAATATTCTTAACATATATTTGTACTGAGATAATTCAAGAGACTGAAAAAATAACTATATTATTGTTACATTGCATGCACCTAGAATAATTAAATGAATTCTTCGAATGTATGTTTCGAAATTAATTCTAACAGAGCATACATCTCCAACTCGTTAAATATCTTTACTAATTCTTTTTTACTTTTCATTAATTGTTAGATTTTTTTTATCAAGCTCCCTATCGTTTTGTTCACAGTCCTTATCCAGCAAAATGGCTTCAACATGTTCCTTTTCTTTATTTTCCAAACCAGTAAAAGAACTCTCGAGCCTATCTATCAGAGACTGAAACTGATTCGGTCTTCTCAGCGAGGGACTCCATGGACCCATTAGCATTCTCGTGTATCACCTGACCTTCTTCTTCCTTTTTCTTTCTGGTAGGATCTAAAGGGTCAAGCTCTGCCACCTCATCCTTTAGATTAATATTATCAACCATCTTTATTTCTCAACGTGTTTTGTGTATCTGCCACATATTTACCAGTACCCTTTTTCTTATAGTTGGTACTCGTGTTTTGTTATGTATTATGTAGATATGATGTATTATTCCACAAATTTATTGATGTTACATTTTATTTATAATATATTGTTTCTATTATTTGTAAATATATTAATTTAATTTATTAAATTATTTGAAATCCAAAAAAATAATTTTAACTATATTTAAATAAAAATTAGAGACGTAGAGTTAAATTATATTTTGGTATTTAATAGCTAGTGATTAGTATATATGTGTGATAAAAACTCATGGGAAAAATAACTACTAAAGAGTTGCACTGATTTATCAGTAAAAGTAATTAGCAATAAAAATCAATTTTTTTTGTATTATGTTAATGTGTGAAAGTTTAATTACTTTCTTAAAAAAAATGAGTTAAAAAGAGAAAGGTTTTATTTTTTATACAATAAATATTATTTTTGTATTTTAATTTAGTTTGATGGACCTATGACAAATAAAGATGAGATCAGCTCTTTTCTAAAAGTTTTGAAGAAATTTCTCAAAAGTAAAAAAGAAAAAGAAACCAACTATGATAAGAATGAAAGATCAAAATGTTGAGTTTCTTGAAACACATAAATATAACAAAAATAGTAATTTAATTTTTTTGGGGAAGTTCAAGGAAATTGTTAGGCAATTTAGGGTCGTATAAGGTTTGTGCAAAGATTAACTAAAAATAATTCTTCTTTCCAGGTTTGATTTACTTTTTTAAAATGAGTTGTCGCAAACCACAAGTTGTTTGATTATTTGTTCTCTAACAATAATACCTGCAAACCACCAAATTAAACACTATCACATTTAATAGTTTTACCGATAAAATATTCTTTTGGTATTTACTCTAATACGTTGCCGGTGAGTATTTTACCAATAGATTCATGGATGAAAACTGGCCGTTGGAAAAAACCACGTGGGTAATTTCTAATCTATTGGAAAGTCCATTGGTAATTAAAAAAACCGATGGTTTTACAAACAAACAATCGTGTCAAAAAAACATTTACCCGCTAGAATATACTGACGGAATTATTACATCAGTGATTTGTAGTAATTCTTTTCAAACTCTCTGAAATATACTGATGAAATAATTTTGTTGGTGATGTAATAGTTAAAGTGGTATTTGCAGTAACTTTTTTTCAACTCTCTAGAATATACCGACGAAATAAGTTTGTCGGTAACCCTATATATAATAATTAAAATATATATTTTTAAAAAAATCTATTGAACAACAAAAGAAAATAATTAAAAAAATTAAATTTGTATAATATTCAAGTATGTAAAAATAAATTATCTTAATATAAAATATTGAGGCTCGAAATAGTATGAGATAATATTGAGATCTCTTCAACAATATATGCCTCACGTATCAAAGCCTTAACATGTGCCTTGTTTTTAATATTTTTCTTAAGGTTGAACAAGTACCTATATGGAATTAAATGAATGTTTTCAATTAGAGAAAACTATGAAAATACATTTTTAATTACACTACATGTGTAATATCTAACCTCTCGAATGGATACATCAATCCATACTGGATTGAGCCTCCAACTTTTGCCTTATATGGTACATGTATAGGTAGATCATCCATTAAGTCAAAAAAGTGATAAAGGGAATATCATCTCAAGTTTGCATATTGGTTGGACGATATATATATATATAGAGAGAGAGAGAGAGAAAATAACTTCAAAATTATCAATCTTAAATCATACTCATATTTGTGCACTAAAACATTTATATTCTTGCACAAGAGTATAAATTCTCACATCCACTACACTTAAACATCTTCATACATTTTAAGTGTTATTGAGTAAGCTATAGAGATATAAGCTTCAATTGTATTATTTACTCTTTAAGAGAGTGTTGCTACATTTTAAACAACTGTAATCCTTCAAGAGTTTAAATGAAAAACTCTTGGTCATTAGTGAAGTACATCACCAAGGTGAAAAATCTTGAAGCGAGTATTTCTTCAAGTGATGAAAAAAGGCTTGGTAAGGATTCATCAAGGACAATGTAATTTTTGGCATGAATTAGTAAAGAATATAATACTTAAGACTGGTTTGGTGCTTGAAGTGTGGATATAGGCTTGTTGAATCACATTAAAAACCAAGTTTGCAATTCCTATCCCTATACTCTTTACTTTAAGAACTTTAATTATGTTTTTTATTGTTTTTAATTGAGTTAATTGCAATATTTTCTATTATTAATATAACACCTAATTCATCCCCTTAAGTGTTATTGTTTTCTTAATTCTAAAAAAACAATTGGTTTCAAAGCCTAGTTCTCATTTACATAAGTTTGTTTAGACTTTGAGTAGAATGACAACCACTAGTTTTAATTTTTAATATGAAGGATCAACTTTTAGGCCACCTATCTTTGATGGTAATGACAATATCTATTGAAATGCTAGGATGATTTACTTAGATGCTACAAGTACAACAAGATGAAACATACAAAAGTTGATTACCCTCTCCTTCAAAATAAAAAGAAGAACCACCATCACAAATGATCTATGAAAGTAACATGGAGTGATGGCTTGAACTCTAGCACAAGTGATGATAAAATGCATGTTGTAAAATGTGTTTCATGGAAATTAAAAGCGATAATGAGGTACTTTCTTTGGATGATGAATCTGACCTCTCTTATAATGAATTGCATGATGTTTTTGAGACATTATACGATGAATACAAGAAGTTTAGTTCCAAGTATAGCTTATTAAAAAAAACACTTCTTTTACAATGAATTGCATGATGCATTTAAGACATTGTACGATGAATACAAGAAGTTTGATTCCAAGTATAGCTTATTAAAAATAACCATGCATGTTTACTTGTTAAGAAAGATACTCTAAAAAGAAAGCATGCATTATAGTTGATGATTATAATAAAATGAACCAACTTGAACGAAAAATAAGGATTTAAAGAAAAAGGTTGATAAGTTTAACACTACATTAGCTAAATTCATTTAAGGTTCTAAGATCTTAGAAACCATGCTTGTTAGTCAAAAATGTGTTTTCAACAAAAGAAGTTTAGGCTATCAACCTAAAAAGAATAAAAAATATTTGAAGAACTACTTTGTTAAAGCCAAACAATTATATGATCCAAACTAAACATGAAATTATTATGGAAGCATTGGTCGCTTGATTTATGCATGTCCTATGAAGAAGGAAAAATTTAGTAATGACTTGGGTTAAAACATGAACCACCATAAAAAGGATCCAAGAAGATATGGGTACCAAGAACCTCATCTTGAATTTATATATGTAGGAATCAAAGAAATATAGGGAGTGATTCTTGAACAGTGTTTGCTCATGACATATTACTGGAGATGATTCATTGCTTTAAAGCATTACTAAGATCAAAGGTGGAAAAATCACTTTAGAGACAACTCGAAAGGAAAATTCATTGAAGTTGGCAATATTGGATGTAAGTCATCTTCCTTAATAGAAAAGGTGTTTCTTGTAAATGGTTTAAAATATAATTTGCTAAGTATTAGTCAATTGTATGATAAAAGCTATAAAATTATGTTTGACCATGCATGCTATTTAATCCTTGAAAATGATAAAGTTCTTTTTATTGGTAATAGAAAATGAAATGTTTATAAGGTTAATATTAATGCATACATGAGAATAGAAAGTTGTCTTGTTACTAGCATTAATATTAATTTTCTTTGTCATAGAAAACTAGGTTATATAAGTATGGATATCCTTTCTAAACTTATCAAAAATGAACTTCTTAAAAGTCTTCCTCATATTGCTTTTAAAAAAGTAAGGATTATGTGATGCTTGCCAAATAAGTAAACAAGTAAAAATATCCTTTAAGAGCAAGAACCACATTTCAACCAAAAGACCTTTAGAATTGCTACATATAGATCTATTTGGACCGACTAGAACAATGAGCATAAGTGGTAATAAATGTGTTTGTGATTGTTGTTGACTTTACTAGATATACATAGGTTTTGTTTTTTAAATCAAAAGATGAAACTATTTATAAATTTGTAAAATTTTCAAAGAATGTTGAAAATGAAAAAGGTTTTTTAATCGTAAACATAAGGAGCGATCATGGTGGAAAATTTATAAGTGATTTGCTTGAATCGTTTTATGAAGAAAAAGGATACCACCATAACTTTTTAACACTTAGAACTCCCTCAACAAAATGAGGTTGTGGAAAAGAAAAATCGATCTTTTCAAAAAATGGCAAGAACTATATTAAATGAATTTGATACTGCTAAATGTTTTTGGGTGAAAATCATAAACACATCCTACTATGTTTTAAATCGTGTTAGCTTAAGACCAAAGTTGAAAAAGACTCCTTATAAGCTTTGAAGAGATAGGAAACCCAACTTCTCATATTTTAAAGTTTTTAGTTTAAAATATTTTATTCTTAACACCAAAGATAATTTGGATAAGTTTGATTCAAAATCTAATGCTTGTATTTTTCTTGGTTATTCCTCCTCTAGCAAGTCTTATAGAGTATATAATAATAGAATACTTTGTCTTGAAGAATCCATGCATGTCATATTTAAGGAAACTCAAAATGACAAAATTGTTGAGATTCTATATGACATTAATGAAAGTGTTCAACATTTGAGTCTTAAGATAAGACCCCTATTTGAGTCTTAATAAAGAAATTGACAAAGATCAACTAAGCTTTAGCAATCAACAAGAGATGGTAAGTAACTTTTTTATACCACCAAAAAAGCTAAGGTATGTAAGCGCATACCCTTCTAAGTTAATTATTGGTAACTTTAAAGGTACTAAGACTAGAGCATCTCTTAGAAATATTAGTGAGCATTATGCATTTGTTTCTCGTATATAACCCAAATCCTTTCTAGAAGCTGAAAAGAATGCAAATAAGATTTTAGTTATGTAAGATAAGTTAAACCAATTTGAAAGGAATGATGTTTGAGAACTAGTCTCTAGACCTAGAAATCAATCTATTATATAAACAAAATGGGTTTTTAGGAACAAAGTTGGTGAGTATGGGACCATTGTTAAAAACAAAGCTAAACTAGTTACCAAAGATTATAATCAAGAAGAAGATATTGATTATGAAGAACCTTTGCATCGGTGGTTAGACTAGAATCCATAAGAATGTTTTTAGCTTTTGCATGTCATACTAGTTTTATAATTTTTTAAATGGATTTTAAAAGTTCATTTCTAAATTTTTTTTTATCATGGAAGATGTGTATGTTAAGCAACCACAAGGTTTTGAATACTTTCATTTTATGATCATGTTTTCAAACTCAAAAGGGTTTCATATGGTTTAAAACAAACACCAAGAACTTGGTATGATAGATTAAAGTATTTTCTTATTGAAAATGGTTTCAACATTACCAAAATTGATACCACCCTCTTCACAAAGAAAGAGATGAAGATAACCTACTTGTATAAATATATGTTGATGATATTATATTCGATACTATTAACGAATCTCTTTATAAGTCTGTCTAAGAATCCTATACAAGACTTTGGTCTTGCATTTGATCATATACCTATTAAGTGTGATAACAGTAATGCAATAAGTCTATCTATGAATCATATACAACATTCACGTACAAAACATATTGAAGTGAGACATCACTTCCAAAGGGATCATATGATGAAAGGTGATATTGCACTTGAGTTTGTAAGCACAGAACATCAATTAGCATATATTTTTATAAAGCTTTTAAGTAAGGATTGCTTTTGTGAAATAATGAGAAATTTATGCCTTTTTTGTATGAAATATATGTTCTGTAGAAAATTCATGACAGTGCAGATCTAGGATGAACCGGTCGACCAGTTCATCATACTAACTTAATCGGCCAACCGATTGAAGTAAAGAAACAAAGCAAAAGCGTGTGAACAATGACAATTTGAGTTTTAAGTAGGGTTCAATTTTTTTAGTCTATAAGTTGGACAAAAAGATATATTTAGACTCATGGAATATATCTAAAAGAGAAAATATAGAAAAATTTAAATTTTATGTAAACTGGTCAACCAATTCATAAAATTAGATCAATCGGGTGACCGGTTGAGACAAAGCACATATAATATCACTACTACCTAAAATTTTAGATTTTGACCCCTCGATTTCTTTAGGTTTTGAACATAATTTTCACATGGAAATGATTTTTTTTTAAGTGCATAAGAAGGATCAAAAGAGAAAAATAAGAAATTTCAAGGTTGAGGTTTAATCGGCCGACCGATCAAACTAAATCAAGGCAACCGGTCGATTGGTTACTCGACAATATATAAGGGACTATCACTTTCCAGCAGCTCACAAAAACCCTCAATTTGATTTTCAATAACCCTAACTGAGGCTATCTTTTAATTTCACTCAATTTCCACCAAATCAAACCTAATTAGAGTTGATTTCTTGAAGATTAAAGCTCAATAGCTCCTAAAAAATGCTCAACGAATGTGGAATCAAAGAGCAAAAAGGCTAATGATCCAACATCATACCAAGGTGATAATTTAAAAAAAATTCTTAATTCTTTTGCAAATAGGTCAATAGCTATTGAAAGAGTATTAATAACTGATTTGCATGCCTTTGGTATTAATGAAATGTATGCATCTATAAGTTGGAGGAATTTATTCTTTTTAAAGAAACCTAGTTATCCTAAGCTTATTAGAATGTTTTTTCAAATATAAGGATTAATGTTGAGCCTATGATTGTGAGTAGACTGCAAGATAAACATATTAAATTCAACTGTCAAATGCTTGTAGATATCTTAAGAATTTCAAAATGAAAGTCCTAAGGTTTTTGAAATCAACATCATTCCTATAATTGAGGTTTTATATATGATGAATCAGTGATTTTGCATACTTGTAGGAATGATTTTTCTCCAAGAGAAAAGATTAAGAACCAAGACGTGCTCTTACAACTTGGATTACTGCATAGGATCATAGCATATAATATTTTGCCTAAAAAAGGGTATTATGATGAGGTCATATTCATGGACATGTGCTTGATTGATTGTATGATTAAAAATAGGCTTATTAATCTACCATATATTATAATTCAAAATATAATCATGGCTCACGATCAGAAACAAAAGCCTCTTTCCTATGGTCAAGCCTTGACATTTATATTTGAGCATTGCAGTATTTTATTAATAAGTACGGATAGCAAATCATATTTGCAAGCAATGGAAATAAATAATTTAACCCTAACCAAAATGAAATTTCTATTGAATGAGGAAGGTGTTTGGGTCGCTAAAATCCAAGTGGGAACTTATGTTGAGGAAGAGCATGATGAAGAAGAATTACATGTTAGTGGTGATGACGAGTTTGTTAACATGTTTAAGAAGCCACTTATAACTCTCTTTTTTTTTTTTTGAAGATGCTGGTACTAATTCATAGAGATTTAGGATGGAAGATCGCATAACCCATATTGAGATGGATATGAGTTATCTTCGAGACTCTCAGGCTCACATTATAGCTAATCAAGATCATATGGCAAGTGACTTACACAATATCAAGACTATGATGACAATCTACTCTCTCGATATCCACCACCCTAAACGATGTGCCATAAGCATTTTTATGTTTTTATGTATTTAATTTTCTTTATGTTTTTTTATTTTCATTCCTATTTTGTAATGGATAATTACATTTTGAACATTATGGCATGTTTTCATATTCAATTTCTCTATGGCTTGTTATGCTTTCTTATTCCTTTTCATTGATGACAAAGGGGGAGAGAATTAGCAAAAATAGAGAATACATATAAAACAAGTGATTATATGATTAAGGGGGAAAACATATATGTATATAGTGTTGTCAATTGTTAAAGTCTCTAAGGGGCACTATATTGCAAAATATAGGGGTGTCCTTTTCATTTATATCTATTCTTATTAATTAATAAGTCCAAGATGTAAAGCAAGTGAAGACTTAGTTCTTAAGAATTTGTTTTAGTGCAAATTATGTAAATCTTTATATCTTACTTGATAACACAAATTAAAATGAATCCATACACTTCACATTGCATGCGTTATATAATTTATATGCATTTTGTCAGTCCAAGATTCACAAAGTTTAAAACTGTCAAATCTGGGTTTTAAGTTGAACTAGTTGACTGCTTGGATATACCAAGTGAACCAGTCAACCACTTGTTCATCAAGGATAAACACCTGAAAATTTGCAGAAATTGGTCAACCGATTGGCTTGACCAATCTGAACCAGTTGACCATTTGAGTTGTCAGAGGAATAGTAACTACTATATGTGGCTACTTTTTTATAGAATCATATAAATTCCAATTGTAGCTCCATGTATAGCCTAAATAGTACTTATAGTATGACAGTTTTGTAACTTGTTAATTATTGGATCTTCTTAGTTTCAGATCTTAGAATAGACTCAATTGGTACCACTAATTGATTCTTGAGTGATGATTGCTAATTCACATCATTAGTGATTATGGATTTTGTTTTTAAAAAAAATTGTTGAAAATAGATGGAGTTAAGTGATAGTGATCACAGTCATTTGCAAGATATTACTCATGATCATCATGATTTAAATTAGTTGTAGGTTCTTAAAGAGGTATAGGATATATATTAAAGTTGATGATATCGAGGAAGAGGTACAATATAATATTGTTAAAGAAAAGAGGACAAAGACCAAGAAAACACCAAATCGTGCTTAGTTTTACAGTACTAATTATGTTGCTTATGAATTGTCTATTGCACAAGATACATGTGATGTTGATGAGCCTTCTTCGTATATGGATGCCATTACTAGTGCTAATTATAGAATGTTTGTTGTCTTGCATAAAGAGATGGAATTACTACATATATAAGAATCAAACTTGGTAGCTTGTGTCAAAGAACCATCTCAACCCAATAACTTAAGTTGTTAGGTGAGGTCCCAAGATATGATTTATATTATTCTCTAACACACCTCCTCGCACAGACCCACATTACCTTGTGCTTAATTTTTATCAAATAAATGGGGATGGTAAGATTCGAACTCGTGACCACTTGGTCATCAGGGCTCTGATACCATGTCAAATAACCATCTCAACTCAATAACTTAAGTTGTTAGGTGAGGTCCCAAGATATGATTTATATTATTCTCTAAGGGACTTGAAACTTGCACAGACCCACATTACCTTGTGCTTAATTTTTATCAAATAAATGGGGATGATAAGATTCGAACTCGTGACCACTTGGTCATCAGGGCTCTAATACCATGTCAAATAACCATCTCAACCCAATAACTTAAGTTGTTAGGTGAGGTCCCAAGATATGATTTATATTATTCTCTAACAGCTTGTTCCACCTCTTGAAGGAAAGAAGATAGGTGGCTGTAACTGGATCTATAGAAAAAGGATGCTATCACTGTGATAGAAGATGCTACATCCAAAACTTTGCTGGTTTTAGATGGATATAGACCGGTGTTGACTTCAATAAGGTATTTCTTTTTTTCTATAGTTAGGCATAATTCTATTAAAATTCTATTATCTTTAGTGACAAGACTTGTCGCATTCATACGTAGAGAATTAGAGAGAAATATCTACATGATGCAATAATTGAAGGGTTTTACGATTAATGGCAAGGAAGATCACATATGCCTATTGAAAAAACCCTTGTATAAACTTCAAATTATTAGAATTTAAAGGGAGCACAAGACCGCTTAATTTCTATCCAACTAGTAATTTGTCTGGTTCAGTAGACAATTACATCCTCCGAAATTGACGACCGCCATTTGCGTTAAAGTTTTTGTCTTCGTTTCAGTTATGGTCATTTTGTCATACGTACTGATGGAATTTAATTTCTTTATCTTATTATAATGATAGTTTTTTTTTTTTTACTTTATAACTTTAATCATCGACACATACTGATTCAAGACCACTTGTCTTTTATCGCGAGAACATTTATCTTCCACTTTGTAAATCTCCCACTTGAAAGAAAATGGAGAGAGAGCAGCAAAGTTTGTCTCTTAAAACACCTTTATGTGAAGGAAACGGTGTCGGACTTTACGAAGAAAGAAACCAAGAAAGGGGTATCAGCAAGAAGGAGATTCTTGAAGAAGTGAAAAGGCAGCTATGGCTAGCAGCTCCTTTAATATCTGTGAGTCTGTTGCAATATTGTATACAAATGATTTCTGTGATGTTTGTAGGTCATCTTGGTGAGTTAAGCTTGTCTGGTGCTTCAATGGCCACTTCCTTTGCGAGTGTCACTGGTTTCAGCTTGTTGGTAAGTTTGCATCTTTTTCTTTTCATTTCCCCTTTTTTTTTTATCAAAATGTCAAAAAAATGTTTGTAAATAATACCAGGGACAGTGACACTTCTACTAGAACTGTTTGATCAGTTGATATAACAGTATGTGATGGATGCTAACTGAAAAATGTGATGAGCAAGTGCTCGATCACTTCCCTTTTTGTAAGATTTTAGTGAAAAATATAGTATCTTTAGCATTGATTGTGTTCTGAGTTAAAAGGATTCAAGCTATGCAATTTTTACGTAACCGTGTTAAAGTTGTTTGTAGAATTAAATACCTACAAAGATGGATTTTGATGGCAGTACTAAAGAAGAACAATGGTTTATAATGGTTTCATCCAACTACAATACTGTTAGGTTGCTCTATAACTTTGTAAGATTTTAATTGGTAACATGTGTAGGATGTTCAAGGTCACTTCTGCAGCTGTCTGCCTTGGCAAACAGATCCCTTGAAATTCTTAAGATGTTTGATCAGGCGTTTTCAACGTAGATACTCGTGATCATATTTTGCATAAGATGTTCTCCTCACTAAAAGATAGCAAGCAAAAGAACTGGATTTTTCTGGCTACTAGCCAACCTAAATCAGTTTCCTTCAATTTTGTTAGTGTGATTTCCCAGACTGTCTGATAGGGGCTGATTCCCCCTTTCTATCAAATCTTCTGAGTATTTTATTTTATATATTTTTCTTTTTTGTCTTGTCCTTATCTTGTGGTTTGATCAACTGGTAAGTTATGTCATACAGTCCAAAGGGCATGGCTTGCCTTGGAGCATTATCGCCGCCTGAATTGAAAAAAACAGTCATTTGGCATCCTAATTATTAACTAATATATATTTTCTGTCAGTCGTTCCATATAAGACATGTGATAATAATATTTTTATTATTATAAAGGCTATCTGCGTGTGACAATTTGTCCCTTTCCTTATTAAAAATTAAAGGAGAGGGAAATCTTTAATGTTATCCAGGGGAATGAGGAATAAAATATTTGATGTTATGCAAGAAATCGAGGTGTAAAGTGCTAAAGACCCCCCCCCCCCCCGACAAGTTAAACAAAACATTAAAAAAAACTGTAGGCCCATTTTTTGTTTTTATATGCTTCACATGTAGTGTATAATAGGTACTGTTTTCTTTTGGTTTTGTCTTTTCTTTTTGAATGATTAGGCTATAGTTAGGGTTTGATGAGATGAATGATCCAACTAGGCCACAGACAATTAGTTTTCTAATAATGTAATGATGAATAACCCACAAAGGCCATGAAACAAAAATCTGGTTTGCTATATATACTGAAGTCTTGATTGTGCTGAAATCACAGTAGTATCGTTATTTTTGCTCAAAAGCATGACCAAAACTTGTTTCATAATCATTAATACAGCTCTTAAAACATGAAAGTGAAAGTGAGTGTTTTATAGGAGTAGAGCATTGAGAGCTGGTAATCTGGTTTGCGGGGTTGAGGACTTGCTGTTGATGTATTGTGGGAAATTGAAAACACGAATTTATATCTTGAAAAAGTGGTGATTACTAAGTAGCAAGTCTTGCCTCTAAGTGCTTGAAGCCTTGAATGGCTTCTATCAGATTAGTTTGCTGTTGCATCAATTAAAGTCTGACAATTTAACTTTGTTGTTTAAAGGGACATTGATGTAGTCATTCATAAGCTGCATCATTTTGCAGCATGTTGGATATATTTGGTGTACATAACCATCGGGAAACAACAAAACAGTTAAATTGTTCAATACTCTCAGACCTCAGTTAATGCAGATCCTTTAGCATCTAACGGGAGCATATTGAAATGCTTTTGAATGCTTCATTGCTTCTCCACTATACTTTGTCTGACTAAATGATTCGTAAAATAATATCTTCATGCTTTGTTTTTTTTCCAGAGTGTCTGATTCAGATTGGATTCTTTTACGAAGTTCTTACCTCTGACCATACATAAATTCTTTACTGTCTTGATTTGCTTTTTAAATAGTTGGGAATGGCAAGTGCGCTTGATACATTTTGCGGGCAGGCATTTGGAGCAAGGCAGTTTCATATGCTCAGCATACACATGCAGAGAGCCATGGTTGTTCTTTTACTTGTTAGCATACCCCTTGCCATCATCTGGGCAAACACAAGAGCTATCCTAATTGCCTGTGGCCAACAAAAAGATATAGCAGAGGAAGCTGGACTGTATGCTCGTTTCATGATCCCAAGCCTTTTTGCATATGGTCTTCTTCAATGCCTGGTCAAATTCTTACAGACTCAGAACATAGTATTTCCGATGATGCTATGCGCAGGAATTACGACTTTACTTCACATCCTTGTGTGTTGGGTTCTGGTTTTCAAATCTGGCCTTGGATATATAGGAGCTGCATTGGCTAGTTCATTCTCTTATTGGATCAATGTATTACTTTTGGTACTTTATGTCAAGTTCTCTTCTTCATGTTCAAAAACTTGGACAGGCTTTTCAAAGGAGGCCTTCCACGATATTGTTAATTTTATGAGGCTTGCAATTCCTTCAGCTGTTATGGTTTGGTAAATTTTCTTCGTAAACATATTTCATTTTGTATTCAATACAAACAATCACATATCTAACCCTAATCACTAGATTATGATATTTTTTGCTGACTTTAAACACAGCTTGGAAATGTGGTCTTTTGAATCGATGGTTCTTATGTCTGGTCTGCTCCCTAATCCAGAATTGGAGACTTCAGTTCTTTCTATTAGGTTTGTTTTGAGCCTTCAATGACCATTTTTTTCTGAAAACCTGTGAATCCTTAGAGGATATCATAGATGATTAGCAATTTTTTATTTTAATGAATCTGTGTTCTCAGCCTTAATACAGGTGCAACTGTTTGGATGATCCCTTACGGACTAAGTGGTGCTGCCAGGCAAGTTATGCTGAACTGGAAATAGTTATATGACAAGTTTCATCATTCTGATCCCTGCCTTGTTGCACTGTTTAGATAATTTTTAGAGCGATTTGATTGTCTTCTTTGTAGCACCCGAGTCTCAAATGAGTTAGGAGCTCAGCATCCATACCTCGCACGATTAGCAGTTTGCGTTGTCATCACAATTGCTGTTGCTGAAGGCATTTTGGTAGGAATAGTCTTGATATTGATTCGCAATGTTTGGGGCTACGCCTATAGCAATGACATAGAAGTTGTTGACTATGTAGCAGTCATGTTGCCTGTTGTTGCGACATCCAACTTCTTAGATGGACTCCAATGTGTTCTTTCAGGTTCTGCACTTTGTCACAATTTACTACTTGGTCACAATTTACTAGCATTAAGAGCATTATTTTTTAGAACTTATGCTTAGGATCACGCGGATAATTTGTAATAAACTCTGTTTATGAACATTTAGGCGTTGCCAGAGGATGTGGTTGGCAGAAGATTGGTGCATACATCAATCTTGGATCATATTATTTGGTGGGAATCCCCATTGCAATTTTATTAGCTTTTGTCTTTCATGTTGGAGGAAAGGTATGGATTCTTTTTTTTCTTTTCTTTTTTCCTTCTCTTAAATTTTTTTACTAGGGCCTTTGGCTGTTATTCATCATGTTCGCTGAATTGAATGCAACTTATTTTCATTATATTTTTTTCTCTGCTAAAATGTTCACTAGGGGCTTTGGCTGGGGATAATATGTGCACTCATCGTGCAAGTTTTTTCTCTTGCCACTGTTACTATTCGTACAAATTGGGAGCAAGAAGTAAGATACCCTTCTTCTGTGTGCTTCTCTTACATTTTCCTTTTCCTTTTCCTTTTCCTTCTTTATTTATCATCCCACTAACTGTGAAGAGCTACCTCAATCTATACTCATCTTGTTCATTTTTCCAAATTTGCTCGTTTGATTTAGGCAAAGAAGGCTACTGAAAGAGTATATGATGAAGTAATTCCAGTGGATACAGTATCATGAAGCTGCTCGTTTCCTGCACCAAAAAATGTTGGAAACATTTGATGGCAGGAAGTACATGTAGCTGGCTGACAATATCTACGGATAACTTCTTATCATCATTAGCATTTAGCTGTGGATGCATGCTGTGCTTGACAGAAATTTATCTGACAAGAATTACCATAATTCTATCATTAGTACTCTATCAAATACATCTATGTCTGTGGATGTACAGAAATAAAATGGCCTGAAAATGTGCAAGAATAGAATGATTATCTCGTAGATACGTACGGCATTAATTGCTCAACACGAATCTCAATGCTTTTTAGCTGTTTTTTTTCCCTTCAACTGAGGAGTATATGCATGTTTGTGTAAACAATGCATGCTTGCCGATGGTAAATATTGGCTTCATTCCTAGCTAATTGGTTGGTTAATTAAAAACACGGAGACTTGCATGTAAACAGATACTCAAAATCCATTTCCAAATGAAATGGCCCAGCTAACAAGCAAAAAGAAAAAGATTGACCCGACTAGCAAGCTAAAAACCAGCAGGTGTTGGGTGCTGTGATGATATCAAAGCTGAACTATTGGCTAGCCGTTGAAATGGATTTGGAGTTGGCTTCTAACCAGGGACAATTTATCCTGAACCTGTTAGATACCAATTCAAATATATTGATTTATTTTATATATATATATATATATATATATATATATATATATATATATATATAATTATCTTATAATGAATATAGAATGTAAATATTGTTAAGTTTGATATAAAATTCTATCCAAACCCGATCAAGATATATAATATATTGATTTATTTTTTTATATATATAATTATCTTATAATGAATATAGAATGTAAATATTGTTTAAGTTTGATATAAAATTCTATCCAAACATGATCAAGATATGTATGTATGTATGTATATATATATATATATATATATATATATAAAACATTTAAATTTATTAATCTAATATAATTTATACATATCCCACTATTATCATAACACATAGTATAACATTTGTATTTTGTCATTTAATATATGCATACATGTCTCTCTCACACAAACACACATATTATTATTTTATTTTATATTAAATACTAAATAGTACTTGAGTAATAAATACCTGAATAAATATTTGAAATTCAAATAATAGAGTATGAATATCTATATTTTTTTTACTCAAAAAGTAATAGATAAATAAAATATGAACATAATAGAAACATTGACTTTCAGGTGGTAATGCAACTTTTGATTAATGGTGTATTTGGTAATGCAATTTAATATGCTTTTCAAAATGGTTTTTAAAATTTTTTTCTCCTAAAAAACATCAAATTGATGTTTTTTAGGTACTTTCCAATGGCTTTAATGTGCTATTTTAATAAATTAAAAAGCAAATATTATTTTAATCAAACCACTCATAGAAAAAATGGGTTTTTTTTTACATCAAACCTTTTTTAGATTGCATCCTTTTTTGTCAATTTAATGACTATGGAATTTGTTAAATAAAGGGAAAAACTCAAGAAACAAGGAACAAAGTGTAAAACACGGGGAAATCAAGTGGACAATTACAAATTCTCTTTATAAAGTTCACTTTAGTCCCCCTATTTTTTGTGTATTTATTTTTAGTTCCTTTCATTTTTGAAATTTTACTTCCGGTCCAAAACTTTATTTTATTTATTTTTTGGTCTCTAAGTTTGAGATGAGAGAGAATCAACGGAAAACAACATGGGAAATAGAAAGTTGTTTGTTAACCATATTTTGACCATGAAAAAAAAATCAATCTTTGTGTAAATGGGTTTCTTTTAATGAGAGAAGTTCAATTAAAATGTTATCTGACTTCATCTTGCCAAACAAATATAGATTGAGGTTGAGAGAGATTTTTTTTTCTAGTTTAATTTTTATTTTTAGAAAAAATTAAAGGTGTTTTGAGTTTATTTATTAGTTTACTGACATTAAAAAGATTTTTGTTAGATGTTTTTAGGTGAAAAATATGTTGGAAAAAAATAAATTTTTTGGCCAAAAAACCTAACCTGATTTTCCAACCACTTCTTTGATGGTTGAAAAATGTACAAGTAAACAACACATTGTTTTTTTTTTGAAAAAGAAACTAGATTTAATAAATAAATAAATAAAAAACAAAACAAAAGTTGAGTTACACGTGGCCTTTTCTTTTACTAACCTAGGCATCTTGCACCTTTTTTTACTTGAATATTTTTTTTCTTTGATTTAAATTTAGATTAATTAAATATATGTGTGGATGCGGCGAGTATTCAATTCCAATTGAAATTAACTAAAAATGATTTTGTGACATTTTTTAATAAAATATTGTTTATTTTTTACTTGGTTTTCAAAAAAGATTACAAACATTTTTTCTAATAATAATAGGCGCTCTATTTTTGAAACACTATATAATATTTTTTTTCTTTAATTTTATTCAATTACTTCTCTATACATGTTTATTTTTATTATCATTTAATTAAATAAATAATTGATTTTAAGAATTAAAGTTATTAAAC
>Ga0325414_1001261_pt1 | contig 23979 bp, 11 predicted proteins | sample PopdelMetagenome_8_FD_206183 | JGI IMG/M metagenome (GOLD analysis project Ga0325414, IMG submission 206183) | Populus deltoides microbial communities from Bellville, Georgia, United States - Leaf-PdKOR-R3 | ecosystem: Host-associated > Plants > Phyllosphere > Phylloplane/Leaf | place: USA... | reverse complement strand
ACCATAAATGATTTGAGATTGATGAATTTCTCACACCCATGATCGAGGGGTGTCGCAATGGAATGAATGACCATCCTAATTCCGAGTATTGCCAGGAGAGACTCGTGTGATTGCTGCTTGTGGATCTACATCAACATTATGCGCCAAAGGCTCAATCCCAACAGACATTAAGCCCAACCTGATCTTGTCTTGAGAAACATAATGCCCTGTTGATGATGGTGGTTCTGAATAATTGAAATCAGATCTTCCAGCCATGGAGTTATTAAAGATGGTCGACGCTACAGGTGAAGGGGAATATGATGAATCTTCATCTATCCCTTCATGTTGATCTAGAAAAGACTGAACCCGTGCTAGTAGTCAATAATGAGTTCCCTTGAAAATCTTCAGAGCCTATATCTCTAGGACTTGGCAAAAACGACCTCGTGATGAAGGTGGGTTGGTCGATAGTGGATGGTGGAGTGGCTGTGGCTGTGGCTGTGGCTGCTATTCTGTGGATGGTGGCCACAGTTGCGGCAACTCCTCTCTTTGTGGCTGCGATTCTGTGGATGGTGGCCACAGTAGCAGCAACTCCTCTCTTTTGTTCTGTGGATGCTTAGGTAGAGAGACATCGTCAATGCGATGATTTTTTTTTTAAAATTAATATAAGTATCCGGGCAGCTTGTGTGCAACTCGACTAATCCTATAGGTTTTGAAGTTAATGACCATGTAAGCCTCCAGTGATCATCATATTAGCAACCAAATAACTCGAACCTAAAACTATAAAAAAATAAACTTTTTAATCCTAAATTTTTATTATTAAATCACCTACTAGAAAATCTTTATAAGTACATGTTGAAATCTTTCTCAATAAATAATCCATCAAAACCCATGATTAGATTTTGATTGATTTTATATCTGTAGAGGAGAGAAGGTAATTATGTTCCAAGGGAGAGAAATTTCATTTTAATAATTTGTTGCTTGTGGTATTTTTGATATATTACATATAATATATTGTTTTTTTTTTATTTGAAACAATGTAATTTAAAAAAAAAAGTAAAATAAAAACAAAAAAAAGTTATACGAAACTAATGTAATTAACTTTTAGGAAACAAAAATAGATGTGTGAACTTGATCTCATATATGATTGGATCCTTTTAAGATGAGGTGTATTTGAGCTTAACTCTTGTAGCTTTTCACCATATTTTTGTTTTATTTATTTATTTATATTTTAAAATAAAATTATCATGGTATTTTAGAACTCATTATATAATACCATATTTTTTAAAATAAAATTAGAGTTTTTTATAATAATATTAGTAATTATTTCATGAATAATTATATATGAATCTAATATGTATTTTTTTAAAATAATTGTTCATGAATATGAATATTCAACGAGAATAAAATACCTATTTTTTATTTTTTATTGTAATTTTTTTATACAATTTTTCTCAAATCAATTACTTCTTTATTTTCACATATAGTTACATGAAAAAAAAATCAATACATAATTTTTTTATTATTAAAACATGCTTTTTATATCATGATAATTTTTTGACTAAAAAATAATGTTATTAGTAAAAATGACATGTTTTTGTAAGAATAAATACATAATAAGAAAATTCTGACAAAACTTCAAAAAACTGTGCGCCTAACAGAATGGTATCTTAACAATTGTGTGAAGAAGAAAAGGATTTTTGCATGTCAAAGACACATTGCTCCCTGTTTTATCATAAAAATAATTTAGCTTTCATAAATCATGATGATTTTCCCAGGTAAATAAAGTGAAATTATGTACATATACCATCTTTTAATTTTTTTAATAAAAAAATCAACAATAAAAAAAACACTATTAATTTTTTTTTATCTATTTTTCAACCTATTAACATAAACCTAAAAAATGTGGCACATTTAAAGTGATTGCACTATAGTTTATAAGGAAAACACCGTGGATTGTTATAATATTTATGGGGAACTTTTAAAATTTTTTGCCTTTAGAGTTTGGCAAATTTCATTTTCGATCCCTTTAGTTTGTCTCTTTATTTTTTTGATACAAAATCTTATTTTATTCACATCTTGATCTATGAGTTTGAAAAAAATTGAGAGAAAGTCATCGAAAAACAATAAAAAAAAGGGAAGGTCATCGGTTCTCCATATTCCGACAATCTATAAGGTCGATCTTGATGTCATTGAGTTTCATTTGATAAAATGAGTTTTATTCGGGTGTTTTTTACCCCTAATATCACCAGAAAAAAAAATATGAGCTCGAGAATATGAGTTGGGAATTCTTTTTCATTCCAGGTTGGTGTTGATTTTATAGTATATTAAAAGTTATTTTAAGGTTAAATATGAGTTTATTGAGATTTTAGAGTTTATTTTAGGTGAGAAAATGGTTGAAAATGAGTTGTTTTAAGGTTAAAGGAGCAAAGCTCAATTAGTAGCCCAAACCAATCCAGTAAGTGATATATGTCATCTATCTCCTTTTTTTTATATATAAAATAATAATCTACCTTTTACCATAAAAAGAAATAAAAAGGAAACTTGGTGCGATCATGAGCTCTTTTTTTGTGGGCTAGACATGTAGATCCATTCATCGAACCTGTTTTATTCTTTATTGTTTTTCTAGATTTTTAACTTAAATCCATTAAAATTTATTAATTAAAAATTAATTTGAGATTTTTTTATTAAATACCATTAAAATTTTATTTCTTTTACTAAGATCATAGTCCTTTTTTTTTTAATTATATTGGCAAGTACTACCTTTCATGGTGTTTTTTTTTAAAACATTTATTCAACTACTAATTTTTTTGGATATTATTTTATTAAATAACATTCAAGTTTTTACTTATTTTCAAATAATGTTATAGCATTATTTTATAAAAATAGGAAACATTCTTTTTGCCCAGCCATTCATGGTGATTCTTTTTTCTTAAATTTTTTCCTATAACTTTCCTATACACACGTTGATTTTTATTTCTATATAATTAAAAAAATACATAAAAAGATTTATTAAGCACATCCATGTTTATTACCGAGACATGGGTTTGAGAAGTTAACCCAAGTCGATTTGAATCGATCCAACTCATTATCATCTCAGTATATAAAAAGAAAGAGTTATACATAGTTATTTTGAGATTTTTTTTATCCTTGGTATCAAACCGGGTGTATCATCATCGTGAACCAATTGCCAGAAATGCTAAAACAGATTTGTGGGCATACCTCTCCTTGTTTTATTTTTCATTTTAGTGGAACGACAAAAGAAGGTTTCTTTTTTAAAAAATTGGTGCTTTCTTTCTGCTAGTTATTGTAATAAAAAAAAACAAAAGGAATCATCATGGATAACATGCGGAGTTTTTTTCCCTCTCAAATGGGATAGTAGCTATACAAAGGATCTACATTCAAAGAACCAACTCCAAGTAGTTGTGGTTAAAAAATTAAAAAACTAAGAAAATTAAAAAAAAAATAATTGAAAAAATCCAAACATGAAAAAAATCGATTAAAATTTTAAAAGAACTGGTTGGTTCGGTTTGGTTTTGGTTTTATAAGCCTAAAACCAAAAACACCAAAACCGAACCGAATCCAAACAAAAAAAATAAAAAAAAAACTTGAGTCAAACCAAAAAAACCAAGCCAAACTAGTTTGAACTAATTTCAATTTTATTTTTTTTAATAAAAATTAAACTAAACAAAAAAATAATCATCACTACTCCAAGATAATAATAGAGGAGATAGCCTCCGTATTTATGAAGTCTCTGCGACGTGGAAATGTGATTATTTTATAAGCAAAAGCAAAAAGCAAAAGCAAAAGCAAAAGGCAAAAGCAAAAGCAAAAGCAAAGTGAAGGCCAAGATGCAATAGTTGCAGAACGCATGGAAATGTAATTATTTTATTTTTATGAGCAAACGTACAAGGGAAGTCTAAGGCAGAGTCAATGAGTGTAGGCAAAGCGAAATGTGCCGAGATAGATCATCTTGGTCAGTCAATTTTCAGTGAGAGTTTCCTTCTCGCGTGTCATGGATGTTAAATTTATTTTTTTAATTAGTATGATTTAAATAAAATTTTAAAAAATAATTTTAAAAAATTGAATTTTTAATTTATAATGACTAATCAAAAAATTAATAAGGGTAAAAATTATTTTTTAAAACTTTTAACTTTTAAAATTTATTATAAAAATGAGGTAAAAGAAGAGTTTTTAACTTGAATTTCTTAAATTTTTTTACTTTTTCTCACCTTGTTTTTGGTGTTTCCAATCTCTTTTATATTTTTTTTTCCTTTCAAATTTAAAATTTAGCTTCATACTTTGTTGAGAGATATTTGAGTCCCATAATTTTAGTTCAAAGACATTATTTAGAAAATCATCTAAACGAAAGTGGTGTTGTTGGAATCTTCAGAGACATATTGTAAGCATTTTAGTTGCACAATTGAGAAACAATAAATCATTAAGGATAAATAATTCAGTATTGATAATAATAAAAGTCTCATTATTTTAAAGTGTTTCAATAAATAAGTACCTTATTTTTTTTTAATTTTAATCATAATTATTTTTATTATTAATATGCATGCTAGGGCTTTGATTTTATATCAATTTCTAGTTTGAATATATGTTTAATATGCATGCTAGTATTTTTTTATTATATTTATATTGAAAGCATATTTGCCTTGAATTTTAATTTTACATTTATATAGATTTAAACATGTATGTACTCTAGGTGTAAACCCCGGTTAGAATTTCTTGTATTAATTAAAATATTTATTTATAAAAAAGAGAGAAAATGTTGATCACAAGTCTTTCAAAATGCATTCAATGATTTTATGTACGAATCATGACAATACAAATAAATTTATGAGGTACAAATCTCATTTTTTCTGACATAAATCACAGACTATCCAGTTTTATGTCTTAAGCATATCTCTCAATTCGATCGTTGGATCGAATTGAGATTTTATAAGGGGTTATCTGACAGGTTGGTGTGTTTTAGGTTGCAATCTCACAGAAACCGGAGCTAGAAAAGTTTCCGAATTAAATAAATCAATATAGAAGCAAAACAAAAAAATAATATAAAGGGTAAAGGTATAATGGTAATATACCTTACCATTTAACTCAGAAACCATTCATGCTTTGTTAAATATATATAAGTTATCTCTCATTAATATTTATATAAGTTTAAAGTTTGAGAAATGATGAATAATGATGTTTCATAGTTGGCTTGAATGACATAATTGTCTTAGAGTCGATAATTTGGTATTAACCAGTTAAAAAGAGACTCTGTTGAAATTTTAGCAACATAAAAAAAGTATTCCTTGAGTTTTTCCATTTATAAAATTATGAAATTCATTAAGAGAAATTGGTCTTGTAAGGACAATTGAAATTGAGGATGTTACATTAGGCTTTCCTTGAATATTTTTCTTTATGTTTTGTATCTTTTTATTATGATAAACTAAATATCTTCACTCACTAGTCTAATATATTTATAACAAACTTTGCTTTATAATCTTACGGCTTTATTCTTTATATTACACTTTTTTTTTTGTATCTTGTGAGGAATAAAAATAATGATAAAAATTATATAGATTAATTATGAAACATCTTGCTTTCATATTTAAATTTAAATTTTAAATTATAATTTAACTTCCTTTTAATTTGTTATATTCTTACATATAGTTTTATATCAATATTTTATGTTTTAATTTATAACCTTTTGGTTTGTTTAAAGCTTTATGATTTTTGTTTTTGTTTAATTTTAGAAGGTTGTTATATATATTTGTTTTAAAGTTATACTTTATCTTCTAAAATTGTAATTCATACAATTTATCTGAATATCTTTGAGTTGTTGCACGATACACACACACAAACTAGACTTTTATAAAACCATGTTTATATCTTTGTTTAGTTTATACATGTTCTTGCAAACATTGTTGGTATAATCATGTATTTTGTCTTTCTTATTTAAACATATTGTTTTGACATAATGCGTGTTTAATTTAAACTGAAATAAACAAAAGTGTTTATTTATTTTTATCTTGCATAATTTAAATATTTTTGTTTATTAAGTTGCTATATTACAAGTTTTATTTTTTTATATTACTTTTTTATTGTGGAACTGAAATATTTATTTATAAATATTATTGACTACCATTTTTATAATTTATATCATGTTTTTAACTCGAGAATTGGTTTTTCCATCTAATATTGCTTAGGCAAGAACTACTTTGGTAGTGAGGATTCCATCATCATTTTTATGGTGCATAATGAGAAACCTGAAAAGTTCAATGGATTGAACTTTAAACAGTGATGATATAATTTGTTGATTTATGTGCCCAACTTGAACTTGGAAAAAGTGCTAAAGTTGTCAAATAATTAATTCAATTTTATTAGTTTGATAGCTTTGGATGTATGAAATCATAGTGATTTTATGCGTAAAAAACTACATTTTGAATAGATCAAACAATACATAATATGATGTGTATTGTTCAATCAAGAGTGAAAAGTCATTTTGAAAAATTTTGGATAAAAAGTTCATGGTTGGAGTTGTCATTATGAAAAGTTTCATAATCAACAAATTTCTAAATCTTAAGAATAACATCAAAGCTATCTGGTTGGTTTTGTTCACGTATACAACATGATTCACGCATACATTATTTTTCACATATATGAAAAGCCTACTAGACTTAATTTACTTGGATATTGGTGATTTAAATTTTATGCAAACTAGAGATAAAAAAAAATCTTATATTACTTTTATAGATGATTGAACAAGATAATGCTATAGCTATTTGCTTATGAGCAAAGATGAAGCTATTGAAATGTTTAAAAATTACAAGAATAAAATTGAAAATCAACTTAACATGAAGATAAAGGTAATAAAAAACGATAGAGATGGAGAATACGAAGCACCATTTGGTGAATTTTGTTCCTAAAATGGTATTATCCACCAAACTACTACTCTTTATCCACCATAACAAAATGATATTGTAGAACGTAAGAACCAAACATTGAAAGAAATAATGAATACTATGTTGATAAGTTCATGAGCATCTTAGAACTTATACTGCAAGGCATTTCGAACTGCCCATTACATACTTAACAAAGTACCTCATAAAAAGTTAAAAAAGGCATACTCAATCCTTAAATACCTGATCGAAATATATATTATGGAAAGGTAGAAGACCTTCCTATAAATACCTCAAAGTATGAGGATGTCTTGCAAAGATAGCAATACATGATCTTTAAAAGGCTAAGATAGGATCTAAAACTATGGATTGTGTATTTATAGATATGTATACAATAGTAATGCATGTTGATTTCTTGTACACAAGTCAAGTATTAAGGATATGCATCCAATACTATTATGGAATCAAGGAATGATACATTTTTTGAAGATATGTTTCTAAAAAAGGAAGCACAAGAAAATTATTCATTTAAAAGAATGATTGAGGCTAACTCAAATGATCGTCATCAATCAGAAGATGATGAAATTGAGCTTAAAATGAGTGAAATGACAAAAATGACCAAAATATTTAGTGTTGATTTTTAAACATACTAATTAGAAAATGAACCTCGAACTTACTTTGAGGCAATCTCCTATCCGGAAGCTTCATATTGGAATGAGAAAGTCAATAGTGAAATTGAATCTATTATGAATAATCATACATAGAGACTAGTGGATCTTACTCTTGGAAGTAAACCATTTGGCCATAAATAGATCTTCAAAAGATGAAAGCTGATGAAACTATTCAGCTAGACTTATTAAAGTTTTTAGATAACAAGAAGATGTGAACTATTTTAACACACCTTCACTTGTGTTAAGAAAAAATTTCATATGAATGTTAATAGTCATTGCAACTATTAAGAAGCTTGGAAATACATCAAATGGATGTAAAAAATAACTTTCTAAATAGAGACCTTGATGAGGAGGTTTATATGGAATAACCCGAGGGTTTGTTGTCAATGGACAAGAAAAGAAAATTTGTAAGCTTGTTAAATTATTATATGGTTTGAAACAAACACCTAAACATTAGCATGACAAATTTGATAAGGTTATGTTGTCAAATGAATTTAAAATCAACGAAGTTGATAAATATGTTTATGTAAAAAACACATATAAAGTCTATGCCATTATATGTCTCTATTGTGGGTAGTAATGATCATATGATCAGGTCTACTAAAAAAATACTAACTAACAAGTTTGACATAAAAGACTTGGGTATTGTAGATTGACCAGGTATAAAAATCTCTAGGACATGTGATGGATTGATATTGTCTCCATCTTATTTTGTTGAGAAAGTTCTTGATAAATTTTTTAAAGGTGACAATAGCATTATGAAAACACCAATAGACATAAATATCTATTTGTCCATAAAAAAAAGGGCAAGGGAATAAACCAATTAGAATATTCCGGGATAATTAGAAGGTTGGTGTATGTTATGAACTACATAAGACCTAATATTACTTATTTGGTTAGCAAACTTAGTAAACTTATTGTTGCGATGTCGCGATCGCACAAATTAATTACCCTAACTTTAAACACAAGACACAAGATAGTATAGAGCAAGTAAGGGGTTGATCCCACGAGGAAGATTCAAGTCAGATTTTTATGCTAGATGATATGCAATTTGGGGGGGTTTGGACGTTATGTAGGCTAAAGCAAAAGAAAACAGAAAACTATCAAACGAACTTTAATAAAATTAGAAAATTATCAAGAGAACAAACCTTGGTCACAAGCACACATCCACCTACAGAAATCAGAACTGACCATGGAAACGAAACATCAATTTATATTCTGAATATTTATCTCTTCTTAACATTGGTTAGTTAACGGATCCGCCGTATAACTAACCATAACCATCAAACAACCACAGTGTTTGCACTAGTAATTTAATTCAATGGAAGCCTTAAGAACTAGATAAGTTGATTAATCAAGAAAACATAACTGTCCGCAGTCTATGTTTGATTTGATTGAATGTTCTCCCTAAGATTAATAACGTAGATCCGTCACAATTATTAAACTCAGTTGCTTCACAAGTTCATATACCACAACTCTGGTTTTGATATCAAACTTAGCAATAGATTGTTTATAATAATAACTTAGAGTCCGCTCTAGCAATTAAAATAAACAATCATAGGAAAAATAAGCATAGGAGAACAAACATATTCATCATATAAACTGAAAAGAAAAGGTAAAATAAATCTCATAGTTCTTGAAATCCGAAGGTTTCGTGTCCTTGTAACCAAGAAAAAGTGTTTAGCCTTGCATATTTGTTGAACAACTAATCAAAAAGAAGGAAGAATGCATAATTTCGTATTTCTTAGAGGAGGGGGGCGTTTTTCTCCTCTTGGCTGGTTGCCCCCCTTCTCTTCTCTCATTCTTTTTATATCTTAGGAAACCCTAGGTCTCTATTTTACAAAATAGTCCTCTATTAAGTAGACTGTTTACATTTAAGTACTTCAATAACTATTTTCCTAAAAAAGGAGAAATAGCCTTGCATGAAATCTTCAAGCTTTGACTTAGAGGAGCTAAATTGCTGAAATAAAAACTTAGATATCGGTTTAGATGCTTCAGAATGTAATTTGGACTCGTTTCTTCATGAAACCTGTTTGCTGGCAGAATTCAGATGTCATCTTTGAAAAATCATATCTCCCTCATATGACATCGACTTTGGCTGAACTTTGGAGCGTTTATATAACTTTGAGTCATGAATCCAAAAAAATTAAGTTTGCATCAATTGGGCTTCTGTAGCTCCAGATATTCAAGTTGGAATAGCCAAAGGTCAACACTGGTAGATTTCCGGAAAGGTATGGATCTTTTTAATGCCATTGGAATCACTTCATTTCAACTTTTAGAGCTCACGCTCTGCACAAAACATCGACTGAAGGTTAAATCTGCCAATTATCTCCAATTTACTCCTTTTTGCATCTTTCATCCAAAAGTTCCTTCAAAACATAAAACAAAGAATATCAAGCCATTTTATATAAAAAAACATAGGCAAAACACTAGTTAAATATGGGTGAAACTATTGAATAATATGGTTGCATCACTTATAAATAATCCAAGTATAGATAATTAGAAAGTAATACGAAGGGTGCTCCAAGTATTTGAGATACACCTTAGACTAGGCTGCATTATACTAGTTACCCAATGATATTAAAAGAGTATAATGATACAAATTGGATACCCAACACTAAGGATTTGAAATCTACAAGTGGATATGTTTTCACACTTGATGGAGTAGTTGTGTCATGAAAATCCTTTAAACAAATATGTGTTACAAAATCCATAATAAAATTTGAGTTTATTGCTCTTTATAAAGGTGGAGAGGAAGTCAAATAGATTTGGAATCTCTTACAGAATATTCCATATTAGCTAAGACCGGTGTCAATTATTTGTGTTTATTATGACAGTCAATCAACAATTAAAAATGAACAAAGTAGTATGTATAATTGTAAATCTAGATATACACATCATAGAAATAATACCATTAAATACTTTCTCTCAAATGAAATTATTTCCATTGACTATGTAAAGTCAAAGAAAAAATATTGTGGATCCGTTAACCAAAGGTTTGTCGAGAGAGATTGTGAATAATTCATCAAGAGGAGTGAGTTTAAAACCTTTAAAAGATGAAATGGTGTAATTACGGTAACCATACTTAATTGTTTGGAGATCTCAAGATCTAGGTTTAAATAAAAAACTAAGTTATATAACATTCTCGGTAACACTAGAAAATTATTATTTCCTATTTATTCTTATGATGAAATATATGATAGTTGTAGTGTGATAAATGGTGAGATGAGCTCTTAATAGTTTTTATATCTTGGACTACTAAGTGGAGTATAACATAATATTTTTAATGAAAGATTACCTATATGAGTGAGAAATATGATTGTTTCTTTGAGAATTTCAAAAAAGATTGAATGCTCTAAAACACTTATGAATCCAAAAGTTGTTTATGACCAAAATGAACATACCAAAAGAAATCTCTAGTTAGAGAACTATGTGAGTACTCTTATTTTGACTTACATAAAAGGTTGAATAGTACAAGACATTGCATTCACTATTTAGCCTCTTAAATCTAATAGTATTTCACTAAGGAGTGTTCAAAGTCAAAAGCTACATATTCTGATGTAATAATCTACCAAATCAGTATCTCTCAACAAATATTTGAGTCATTTTCAAATTGGTGAGGCAATTTCCATTCATGTGGAGGGATTATTGAAAATTTGTCTAATTAACATGATTAAAAAAAAATTCATCCATTCAAGTAAGTATCTATTGGGTTCAGGTTAAATGGTCATCCCTATCCAATTCCACTGCAAAACATTGATTTAAATATTAGGAAGAAAGTAACAATTGTTGTAAAAGAAATATATAAGCAAAGTTAGCTATACGAGACATAGCTTGTGTTTGGGAATGGAAGTTTTGTTGAAAAAGTTATTACATGGATCTAAAATAAGTATCAAACAAAAAATAACTATAAAACATATAGTCAAGTTAAACATACTTTATAAACTACTAAAAGAAAATATGATACAATGTGTGTCAAAGCAAGTTCAAAGAATGAGTTAATTTTGGTAGGAAGAACTCTAGAAAAGGATGTCAACAAATCTAACAAAAAAAAACCTCTTAAACCCAACAACCTATTTTTATTCACAAACAATGTTAGAACATATTGTCTAGCCTTACCTCATACATGCCACAAACCTATGCCTCAATGATGAACAATCCCTTATATGCTGAAAAACACTAAAGTGCAACAAACTTTGTAATCAGAACATCTAAAAAAAAGAGACAAGAACAAAGCCAAATATTCCAATAAAGAACACAAACTCGAGAAAGGAGCACAATCTAAATTATGTCTATAAAAGCATAAAAATAGCCGAACAAAGTTAAGGAGAAATGAAAATTAACTTTGAAATTGCAACACCAAACACAATAAAAGATATGCAGAAAACTTATACAGAAGAACCAAAATAGGAACCCAAGCTAAAACATAACATACATAACATAAAATGAAATGCAAGAACATATAAAATTGGAAGACAAAATTAAAAGTGAGAAGAAATTATACCTTTCAAAGTATAGATCAAGATATTGAACCACAACAACTCTATTGAAAGGAAAAAAAAAAACAATTGTAGAAACTTTGTAGAAAGAAGAAATAAGAGATAACAATATATATTCGAAGGAAGAAAAACCTAAAAAACCATTGCTACCAAATCAATCTTGTTTTCCACTTTTTTGGGAATGGTCAATAATTCTTGGGATACAAAAACAGAAGATAATATCTCACAAAAAAAAAACATGGTAATGTTAAAACAATATAAAAGTCATTATTAGAGATCAGAAATTGACAAAACCAATTGCTTTCAATGAGACATTGCATCCTAACCATATACCCTAAAAAAATAGCTATAACCCCTGAAGGAAAAAACTACAAAGGCAAAATCTAATGTTAACCACAATCATAACCTAACCAACTTTATTCCTAACATAATTGTTTTGGTTTAGGTTTTTATTTCTTTTGCTTTCTATCACTACTTCACCTAATTTTTAATATATAGAAGAGATAAAACTTTTAGTTTTGTTGTTGTAATACCCCAACCCAAATATTTTTGGGCCAAAGTATTATAAGGACCAAATTTAATATAATTTTTTTGGATTAAATAAAAGAAAAAAAGAGAGGCATATGTAGTCTTATGTCTATATAAAAAAAAAATATGGAATCCCAGAGTTCATTTACCCTAGTTTCACAAACTTTACAATAGTTTAAAGAAAACACATCTTGAAAGTCACTTGTTCTTTGATAGGTGCAAAGATGAGGAGTGAAGCATATTGAGTGTGAAACCCTAGTAGATTACGAATAAAATAATTGATAAATATGATGAAAATTTCATCAGAGAAAATTAAACAATAAGAAGTAAAATAAACTATTAGTGTATATGAACAAAATATTTATACATGATAAAATTATTTAGGGAGTTAATTTAAGAATGTTAAACTTTGGTCAGAAAACAATACATTAATTATGGAAACTTAATTGGGGTACATCCTAACAAAGCCTAGGATCATTAATGGAGGGGTTATAAATATACAAAGAAAAAAATCACACTCTTTTCCCCCCTCACATGAGCTGGCCAAGACAACCCTAAGAGAAGCTCCTCTTTCTTTTTCTTTTACAAAACCCATTTGCATGTCCTTGCAATGAAGATTTATAAGTGAGATAGTGTGTGTGTGTTTATGTGTGTGAAGAAGAAAGCAAACTTTAAGAGATATTGAGAGAGAGAAGGATAGTTATATAAGAGAAAAATAGAGAGAGAACCGAGTGAACCCTAAAAAGAAAAGGAAGGAGAAGATCAATAAACTTAACTAAAATTTATGGGGTAAGATAGATCTTCTTATTTTAAATTATGTTTTGAGTAGACATTGCTGGAGGAGATAAAAAAAAACCCTAAATATTGAGATTTTAGGGTTCTTGTGAATACTTAGAAATGAGGATTTAATTTTATAAATGAGTTAAGGTAATAAGAAAAGGATAAAAACTAAAGAAATTATAAAAGAAAATTGAGATAAATTAACAGGAAACCCTAACATTAAGGCCGACCATTTTTAATTTTTTAAAAAAGGGATGGAAATCAGTTAGAAATTTGCAATGTTATATGTTTAAAGAAGTAGGTGAAAGAGAAGTGATATTAGAAAAAAAATTATTGAGATAATGAATTGAATGATCTCGAGTAATTGTAAGAAGGTACATTGTGTGAAATTAAGAGATGAACTTTAATGTATTCCAAAGTCCAAAGGAAACAAAATTAAATGGTAGTTTGAATATGTATGAATGAGGAAACAAAAATAAAGATAAAGTAATTGGAATTAAAGAACTTGAAAAATGAGCTTGTTAGGGATGACCATAAGGTTGGTTTAAAGACAAATCAATTGATTGATAAAACCAAAAATTCTTGTAAAATGTGATTGTATGTAAATTTTATGATGAGGAAGTGAGAACAATTGTTGCAAATTGTCACAATAACTTATGTAGAACTAATATTGCACTTCCTAACATGGATTGTAAGAAATGTAGTAGGAAATATGAGCTAGTGATGATAAGTTATATAAAGTAACATTAAATTATGTAAGTAATAGTGTGAAGAATAGGAAACAATCAAATAACTCAAAAAGATCCATAAAAGAACACATTGGCCATTCAGCCAAGTCAATGAAAACAGGAAGGAAGAAAATTTACGAATGATATGGTTGGATTCATAATGGCAAGAAGAATTATACAAAAAAAATTAGCAAGAAATGATTAGATGGAAAAACATTTGGTGTGTGTGTATTTCACTTATGTAAGTGGTAATACATGGGTAAGTGTGGATATGATAATAATGATAATGATACTTTGCTTGAAAAGTGTAATAGAGAAAATGAGATATTAGGGATGAATAAGATGATACGAAAGTATTCATAAATGCATTATAAAGAATGTAGAAAGATTCATAAGTTGAGAAGTATGATAACTAAATATATAATCATGATATATGAAATGAAATGAAATGAATTATAAGTTGACAAGTAAATAAATGTGTAAGTATGTGTATTAATGACATGGATTAAACATGAATACGAGAATTCATAATTGTGGTGAAGTTTATAAAATAACCTTAGTCACCAACATTATAGTTATTAAGTATCATCACAACATATCTTTAGTCACTGACTTTACGGTCACTAAAACATGTTATTGGTTTTGAATCATGATGAATGTGTATTTGGTTTGATTGAAGTGTAAATATATTCTTGTTAATTTAGATTTTGGACATGTCGATTGATTTGAACTTTTCATAACTAAAAGTCAGCTCAGGAATTGTAAATTCTGCTTCTCGGATGTCGTACTAAGGATAATTGGATTTGTATCATAAATGTTGATGAAATGTATATTTGTATATTTATTGTTTTGGTGGATTTGTATTTTTGTCACAAGTTAAAATTAGTCTAATAATTATAAAATTTAATTAGGCTTTTTTTGGATGTTGAATTAAATGTAAACAAGTCATTATGTATATGAATATTGATTTATCATGTTCTTGTTTTTTTTCTCTCTCTTAATTTTATGTTGTCTAAACCTTCCTTGTAACTTAAAATCAACTCAATAATTGAAAATCCTAATAAGGTTTTTTCTTGGATGAAGGTAAGTAAGTTGAATTCACATTTATGATTCTATTTTTATGTGATTACCTTTATCTTGTAAATGATTTTGGATGGATCGATGTGTACCCATATAAGCCCATTAAGAGCGAGAGGTAGCCTTCAGGCCTAGTTGATATATAGCAAGAAAAAATGGGTTAAAGTCTAATTAACAATAATTATTTTTTCGGCTACAATGCTTATACCTAAAAAGTAAGGAATGAGTTTTATTACTAGGCCCGGGTCCCAAATCACTACTTTAGGTTTTAATAGTCTTTTACTTTTAAGCACTCATATATCAGTTTAAACAAATTCTTAGTATGTAAGAACAACAAACACCTTTATCATAAAAAAATACACACAATGCAGCCAATGGCGGAGCCACGTAGGTAATTGCCCCCTTAATCTTTTTTTAATTCCTTTTATATTAATATTAATAATATCTAGCAGATTTAATTTTTTTTGTTGGTTATCAATTAATCCAAATTAGCTATTGTTAACTTTATGGTTGAGAAAAAAACTGAAAAATTGATTAAATCGAGAAAATTAAAAAAAATAACCAAAAAAACTAAATTGTGAAAAAAAAAATTAACCCAAGTTTACATTAATTTTATTTGATATGAGTTAGTACATATATTTCAAATTAATTTCTCTATATAATGTATATCTACATAATACATAATATATAATATCAAGTATTTGTTAATTAGTTTGCCCTCTCATTTAAAAATTCCTGGCTCCGTCACTGAATGCAGCTTAATTCAAGGAGGATGAACAAGATGATAGTTATCTTTCTATTATATAACCAACCATTTACCTAAAATATCTGAAGACCAATTAAGGTTCCTAGTTACCATAAAATTAGGTGTCAAATCCTTTTTTTTTTTTTACCCTAGCTCACCAAGATGTCCCTTACTACAAAATGACAACTCCATTAGGGAATTAATAAGGGCTATGCCTTTTTTTCTTGTTTAAAAATGATATGTTTGTTGTGACTTATATTTTTATGATTACCTATATAATGTGATTTGTTTGTTTATTTTTCTACTCTGATTTATTTATTTATTTTATATATTTTGTTATCATGCATGTTGGATAGGATATGAAATTATACTCATGCACACACTGCATAACACTCATTTGCAGATGCATCGCTTTAAGTTAGTATGAGGAATTAATGGTGTCCCAATGTGACTTTGCTCCAAGCTAGCATGTGAGAAACCTCAGACTCTCAATGAAAGTCTACTTGGTTGTGATTAGTAGTAGATGTGGAATTGACCTATTCTATACTCGTTGCACCTTGTGGGCTTCGAATCGACCTTTTAAGGTTTGTTTACCTAAGAAATAAGGGACCTTTTGAGACCATTAGGTTTGACAAACTACCCATATGTAATGACTAGAACCTTTCTTTAGGGTGTCATCCTATAATGTTACTAGGCAAGCCTGATATGCATGAAATTTTAGGAGGTGTATGACAAGACAATTGAGATAGTAAACTATACTAAAAAGTACCAACAAAAGTATAAAGATTGAAATACAGAGGGGTTGTCTGAATAGAGGATCTAAAGCATTTGTATCAAATGGCCAAAAGAGCTTATAAACTTTTGGAAAAAGCTAGAAAATACAATGTTACTAGAAGCCTAGTTAGTACATATTTTTTATAAGTTGTAATCTCTTTAAGGAAATAGCTCGATATGGCAGAGTTTTTAAGGCATGGTTTGCTAACAAACTATTTTATATATTACCCTATTATTTTAATGAGTAAAATTTTAAAGTTTTCTTTTCAAATGGTATAGGTCAAGACTTGTAATTTTCTTATATTTTTGGATAAAGAAAAGTTGTATACTAATTTCCCAAAATATATGGATATTGTGTTAAGTTATTTCCCATATTTTTAAACGAATGAAAATCTTTAATTTTTATTCACAAAATTGATAGATTGGTATATGTTGATGGTTTAGTGCTATTTGGATCTATAAGGAAGCATACTAGATCTTTATTTTGTATACCATATAAAAATAAAACAAAATCTATTGTAAAATTACAAATGTGGTTATTGGACTCTATATCGCCACCAAATATTTAGCAACTATTATCACCTTTCATGCAAAGCTAATCCAACTTAATTAAATCTTTTTATACTTATTTGTGAGAATTTATATTTGTATTCTCACTTCCTTTTACATAGCTTTTCCTTATAAAACCAAACTTCCCCCTTAAACCGACAACATCAAGCTCAGAAAAAAAAAATGGAGAATAAAGAGAGAGGTCTTTTAAAGAAAAACCATAAAAAAGAAAATGAGTTTATGAAGAGCGAGATCGTTAGGCTTATAATTCTGCTTGAACAAATTTTTTAGAATAGATTTTCTAGTGAAGAGCTTTCTAACAAAGAAAATATTGCAGGAATACATACCCTATAACATACCCTCGATGCTTATAATCTCCAAATATAGTTCCAGGTTTTTATTTATAAGGTATTTCCCACCAAGAAGTTGCATTTCATGTTGAACCAATAAACCAAGAATTTCCAAAAGCTCTTAATCCTTTTTTCAGTGTCTCTAAAAGCATGGTCTACCCCTACTTTAGAGCCAACTATAAAGGAGGTTGTTAATCAAAAGCCTAAAGAAGAGTTAGAGCCTAAGAATTATTTTTTATGATAAAAGGATGCCTAAAAACGATCAAGTGTATTGATTTGTATGATTATGTAACGGTATTCATCCAAATTTCACAGTGCTCAAGTTTGCTATGTATATGGAGTTAAATGCCTAAAGATCTTATCGTAACATCTATTATAGTAAAATAATTAAAGTGATCAAAGATGACAATGCTCATCCACTTCTTTCATGAAAGTTTAAGTGGTGTTGCCCTTACTTGGTACATGAGTCTAGATGGAAGTAAAATAAAAAAGTGTAAAGATCCTATTGAGGCAGTTATGCGTCAATATAAAGCCAGCTTAGAAGTAGCTCTTAACAGGTTAAGCTTATAGGTGATGGAGAAAAACAAAAAGCCAGTAAAGAAATGTGCCTAACATTAGAGAGCAGTCTCGACTCATATCCAACCATCTCTTAAAAAAAAATAGTTTTCCTTTTTATCAACACCTTTAAAAGTTCATTCTATGATTATTTATTAGAGAAATCAACTAGTTTTATCGAGATTATGCTTGTGGCTGAATGAATAGAACAAGTAATCAAAGTTGGTAGAGTTGGTGAAACAACTGAATTTATTTCAAGAAAGAGAGGAAGTCTTAATAAAAGAAAGAGAAAGATGTGCACCAAGTGACTTATCAGCCGAAAGGCTATAGAAGCAATCATGAAATATCTTTTAGCCCCTATTTCACTTAAGATGACATTATCAATACCTTTTCTCCACCATATTTTTCATTTATAATGCCTACCCTACACCATATAGCTCAATTAAAACCATGGTTGATATGTTTTATTAAGTGCCACAATATCCCTAATACCAACATCTAGTTATACCATAAAACACCCTACTTTTTTTACCATAATTAACAACATACCAAAAGACATGATAAAAAAAATCATTGTACTCTTAATCCCTTTGAAAGAACTATATACTAGCACCTAGTTAAACTATGAAAAATTACTCTTATCCCTTATGAATATAACCAATTTACCCTTATTAGTACAAACCTGATAAAAGATATGATTATCATTTGGAGGCGATAAGTCATGACATTGAAACATTCACTTCATTTAAGAGACATGTTGGTTTGTTAATTAAGAATGTTTGGATATGCTTCAAAAAAAGACACAAACACTCCATATATAAACATTAACCCTCTTACAAACCATACCAACACTAATGTTGAAGGAAAAAATTATTAACTTTTAAGGATGTAACGAGTGAAAATGATACGATCCAGACAATGTTAAATTCGGATTTTGACGTAGAAAGTGCGTCTATCCAGTTTTACGGAAATAGTCATAATTCTCAATCCGACCATTGGATCGAGCTGAAATTTTACGTGGAGTCTCCTGACATGTTCTCCTACCTTGGTTTAAAATTTCAGGTAATCGAAGTTCAAAAAGGCATCGAAATACGGGTCAACATAGGCTGTACGAATTTTGTTATTTACTTCCTTTTGACTTGTGGACTTCCTATTTGGCTAGGATTCTTTTCCTAAAAGGATGTGGCAGCTTTTTTTGGGAATCTCCTAATTCTATAAAGATCTTTAATGGGCTGCAACATAGTTTCCAAGTGTGGCAAGGATTCATAATTATTTCAGAATCCTTTTCTTACAAGAATTCCTTATTCATCCTAGCTACAAAAAGGAAAGAAGACTTCAGAATAAATTCTACATTCAGATCAGATTTCCTAGTCTATTTGGTGACTTCTTAATGGTGACAAATCTGATTCTAGCATATTTAGGATGGTAATTTTTGGTTTTTTATTATTTTTATTATTTTCTTCTTAGTCTTTGGGTTATTATTACTTATTAGGGTCAATTGTAAGTGGGCTTAATATAAGTCCACCTAAGGGGGGTCCATTAGGGTTTATTTAAGTTTAGAGTTATTATAAATAAAGGCATAACCAGACATGTAAGTTAGACAATTCAGATTAATAAAACTTCTTGTTTGCCGCACTTTGTGTGTGTTGGTGAGTTAATCTCCCTTCCATGGTTCTCTAAAGAACTGAAAACGACTTATCAAAGAACAACTGTCTTCGTGGCGTCATCCTTATACTTCTCGTTCGCGAATCAATATTCGTTGAGTGGGGGTCTCCGTTTCCAATAGTGCTGGTGCCTAGGTACAAGTTATCTTTGTGTCACACTCCTATCAAACCTGATTTACTTGGCTTTCCGAGAATTGGTGTCTTTGCATGTGGGTTGCGTGACCACGTGATCATGAGGTTCGCATCATTTGGTATCAGAGCTTGGCTCCATTAATCAGGTTATATCCTTCTGAAATTTTTGTTTCTTGTTGATTCCGCAAAAAAAAAAAAAATTCCTTAGTATCCAATTTCTTCTTCTCCTTGAATTTGCGGCATATAAAAAAAAAATTGTTATTTCATTCTGTTATTGTTCAAAATATATCAGTACCATAAAAAAAACAAAAGAGAAAAGAGAAAAGCAAAAAAAAATCCGTTCAAAAAGACGTTTGTTCGATTCTGCCGCAGAAAATTAAACAAGAGAAATTGGATCAACTCAACTCAGAATTTGGTCAAATTTTATACTCTAATTACTGGGCTCCTAATTGCACCACATATCAAATTTAGGATCAATTGGATATTGTTTGCTTTGGGTTTCAAATTCGGGTCTAACCAGGTCTGATTCATAACGTTTTTGCGTCAGTATATCAAACCTTATCGTAAATTTCTCAAACTTTATATTCTATCTATCTGGGTTGATATAGCACTATATCTGAAATTGTAACTCAATTGGACATCATTTACTTTATGTTCTAAATTCGGACTTCACTCGTCGTAAACGAGTCTGTTTTGCGTCAACTTTTGAAATTCGCTTGCTTTCTATTGTTTTCATTTCTTGCAGTTTATTTTCATCATATCCAACATATCTGGGTGTTGTTTCATTTTTTTTATATTTTGTTTCTGTTTTTTTGTTCGAGTCTTCAATTTCGTTCATATTTCGGATAGACTCGCTTGCTCTCGCGAGACTATCATCACAGTTTTGTTTTGCTTGTTTTTTGGTTTTTACTGCTTCTTGAGTCATATATTTGGATTGCGCTGCCAAGTTGGTTTTATTTGGTTTTGGTTTCAGTTCTTTAGAGAACCATGGAAGAGAGATTAACTCACCAACACACACAAAGTGCGGCAAACAAGAAGTTTTATTAATCTGAATTGTCTAACTTACATGTCTGGTTATGTCTTTATTTATACTAACTCTAAACTTAAATAAACTCTAATGGACCCCCCTTAGGTGGACTTATATTAAGCCCACTTACAATTGACCCAAATAAGTAATAATAACCCAAAGACTAAGAATAAAATAATAAAAATAATAAAAATCCGAAAATTACCATCCTAAATATGCTAGAATCAGATTTGTCACCATTAAAAATTCACCAAATAGACTAGGAAATCTGATCTGAATGTAGAATTTATTCTGAAGTCTTCTTTCCTTTTTGTAGCTAGGATGAATAAGGAATTCTTGTAAGAAAAGGATTCTGAAATAATTATGAATCCTTGCCACACTTGAAAACTATGTTGCAGCCCATTAAAGATCTTTGTAGAATTAGGAGATTCCCAAAAAAAGCTGCCACATCCTTTTAGAAAAAGAATCCTAGCCAAATAGGAAGTCCACAAGTCAAAAGGAAGTAAATAACAAAATTCATACAGCCTATGTTGACCCGTATTTCGATGCCTTTCCGAACTTTGATTAACCTGAAATTTTAAACCAAGGTAGGAGAACATGTCACGAGACTCCACGTAAAATTTCAGCTCGATCCAATGGTCAGATTGAGAATTATGACTATTGTCGTAAAACTGGATAAGTGCACTTTCTATGTCAAAATCCAAATTTGACTTTGTCTGGATCGTATCATTTTCACTCGTTACATCCCAAAAAGGTCATCTTTGAAAGTACTAATAGCTAAATTGTTTGACATGTTAAAAGCTATAATACATGTTAGCAACCCAAACAGAGCACAACCCATATCATGCACTGGCTAATCTTATGAGTTTCATCAAGACTAGGGGCTTGATAATTACGATGAATTCCACCATGAAGTTGAGAGCTTACTATCTCTTAACACTTCAAGGATTGGATAGAACATATAATCTAAAGAAATCAACATGACGACTTTTGAATCCTTTGAATAGGCAAATTCAGCTGCAAACAACTAAGATCAGTGGTGGAGGCAGGGGGGTTGGCAAGGAAAATTTTCTCCAGCCCCTCCCTTGAAATTTTCAGCCCCTCCCTTGAAACAAAGTCTCAGAAAGAAAATCCCCCCTGAAACGTTATTTAATTTGGCCCCTCTTGATTTTTTTTTTCTTGCTCCGCCCCTAACTAAGATGATATAAGATGCATAATGTGGCTAGTAAAAGCTAATGATTATAACATTGTCAATTTATTTTTGTTACAAAACTTTGTTAATAAGATCATTTAAACCTTATTTTTCTTAGATTTTTTTCATGCGTTTTGAGATTATGTTGCATATTTTAATAAATATGCCTTTGTTTTCATGATTTATTATTTTTATGAAATCAAGAGATGTATATTTAAGAGTAACACTTGACATAAATATAATAACAAAGTCATTGGTCAGATTTTAAGACATCTTATATAGATATTAGCCTTATTTTTCAGAATCCTAAAACTTTTTTTTCCACCCCCATAAACCTTAAAAGTGTCAACCTTGTTTCATACCTTCATTTTGAATTCCATATTACCTTATTTATTTATTTACAAACCTCTAAAAGGAAAATATTTCTTTCAAAAAAAAAATCTCACATGGAATGATATAACTATGCCCAAAATGAGATCAAATGATTTGATGACTTAGATAATAATAAATATTATCTAGTCAAGTCATGATCCCACCACTTCCTTTCTAAGATTAACCTCATGGTTTTTATGTTCAATAATGATTTTGAATAAGGCTAATATTTATCAACATGAGCATATTAAGATTTGAGATGAAAAAAGATCATCTTTGATTTATCTTCCATAAACAAGATTATATCTTTTACAATCCAAATTTGAGCCTGAAAAATGTTTCTTGAATAATAACCCAGATTAGGATCACTTCTCAATACAAGTTTTGAAAATTCTTTAAATAGAAGAAAAGATAAAAGATAAAAAGTGATATTAATGAGAGTTTGCAAGAAAAAAAAAAGCTTTCCTAAATGTCCCTAATGTGACACAAAGTCCACAATTGAAGACAAAATATCAACATCAAATATTGATATAGAATTTAAAGAATTGAGATTGAGGTGAGATTATTCCTTAAAAATGTCAAAATCAAGGTGCCGAACCTAGAAGAGCTCCGTACAGAACAAGTGATCATGTTTTTAAACTCTCAAATGCCTTTCAAGCCTATATATATATTGCCACATGCACAAATAAGATCATTACATGGAGTGGTATTAGGGTATAACACGCCGTATCGTCCCACCAAACCCAACACAAGTTCCTCCAGGTAACATGAAGTACGAGCCACACGCTCAAGTAATTAAAAATGTTGTAAGTGTTTGATATTTTTTGCAATTAATATGTGATGTTTAATGTGTTTTATTTATGGATTAATAACTATATTTACCAAATATTAAGTTGGCAATTTGTTGCGTGATGATAGAGAAGTCGTTACTAATATTTATGAGTTCAAAGATGATGAACTTGTTTATTATTATGCATTTTGTTGGTTCAACACTTGCCGCATTATACTTGATATGCTTAGAGAGACATCATATCTTGATGATGCTGTTTTAAAAGATAAGACAATTTAAACACTGGAAAGTCAGCCCATCAACTCATCATCATAAATGTAGATAGACTAGGATATATGTTGATAATATAATTATGTTGTGTTATTTTTTTAGTTGTGTATTTTATTATACTTTTATAATTATTTTGAACTTGTCAAGTTGAGATTTTAATATTGTATTTTATATTATAAATATTTAAATTTATTTTGGATAAGTAAGTAGAATTTAAAATTATAAATTTATAAGTGAATATGCAATTATTAACAAAATATTATTTATAATTGCAAAGCAATCATTTACATATTAACAAATATGACAACATTTATAAGTGAACAAAGACAATACATTATTATGTTGTGTTATTGTCAAGATTAGTTAATATTATAATACAGAAACAAAAACAACATTAAAATATTACA
>Ga0325414_1001260_pt1 | contig 23984 bp, 15 predicted proteins | sample PopdelMetagenome_8_FD_206183 | JGI IMG/M metagenome (GOLD analysis project Ga0325414, IMG submission 206183) | Populus deltoides microbial communities from Bellville, Georgia, United States - Leaf-PdKOR-R3 | ecosystem: Host-associated > Plants > Phyllosphere > Phylloplane/Leaf | place: USA... | reverse complement strand
TTAAATTGATGGCTGGAATGAAAAGGAGGACGGATGTACGGACTTCTCTTATGGGTACAAAATAGGATCAAAAGATTTATTGTTTTTTTAATATATTTTTTTAGAAAATCGAAAGACAAATTTGTATGTTAATTGTGAAAAGGATAATAAGAGCCATCCAGTTCAAACTGGATAGCCTTGCAAACGGGAGGGCATTTAAATCTCATGTAATTTGTAACAAATGGATATTAATTAAGCTCTTTCTCTTCTCTCTTGTAACGACTTTGGTTATCATATAATTAAAGCAGAACATACATGTCTCTGGTGTGTCTTCTTTCATATTGCAGGGTACTTATTAAATAAATTTGTTTTATTTTAATTAAATGATACATGATTTAAGTTAGTTATAGAACAGACTAGATTAAATAAATTTGTTTTATTTTAATTAAATGATAAAAAAAAAATAGACAGTGAGCTAGAGCATATAGAACAAATTAAGAAAAAATGATCATGTTAACCTTTAAAAAATATTATTTCAAAAGAGAATAAATGATGTGACTCAATTCCTGACCCATTGAATATAAAATAATGAAATTGAATAAAAAATATAGTTTAATTCTCAACTAATCAAATATTAAAAGTTAAAAATAAAAAAATAAAAAAAAAAGAAAATTCAATCATACAAAAAGATTAAAAAAAAATTAGCAATTGAGGGAATGATGATAAAAATTAAAATAAAAAAATATATTTTATTTTTTATTGAAGGGTGAAATTGAAAATAAAATTCAATTTAACAAAAGGACTCAAAAAATAAAACTATCAAAGGACTAAATTGAAAAGAATAAAAAATACATATCACAAATTGGGATTGAAGGATAAAATTAAAAATAACTCAAAATTTCATAGAATGACTAAGAACAAAAATTAAAAATCAAAAGAATAAATAATGAATTTGACATCTCAATAAATTAAATGACAACTTTGAAATTTCGCATGGCCAACATGATTTTTAAGAGGAGAAAAGAGTAAAGGGGGACGAGAAGAAAAAAAGATCACTAACATCACACCGCCACCCCCAATGACACCACACGTTGTCCTTAAAGGAAGAGGATATTACAGTGCTTCCAATGACATGACAAAAGCTATTGTTCGGTCGCTAAGAGATGCCGCCCGAATGGCGCACGCGCCGCCCATACGCTAGCACAAGCATTACATGGGCTAGCTATTTTTTGTTTTCAAATAATATTTTATATTTATTAAAATATCAAATTTTACTTCAACTAACCTAATAATAATGAAAAAAACCAATGTGAAAATACTAAAAAGCTCTTGGACACCAATTTATTAATTTTTACGAATAAAAATATTTTAATTATTTTACTTGATTTCAAAATGCAAAAACACTTATTAATTTGTCTCATGTCTCGAAAATAATAAATAAGACTTGTGAAAATATCTTAAATATCTTTAATAACTAGTTTAAATTCTTTTACGAGAAAAGCAAAACTATCATTACTTTGTTTCAATAAATAGTACTTATTAATCTACATGAACAGTGTTTTTCCAAACAGTAATATAAATGCGATTATTTTGTTTCGGAAACTCAATAAACTAATTACGGTATAACAAAAAAAAGGCAAATTTTTTTATTTGCATAATTATAAAATAGTTTCGTTATAATTCAAGGAAGGAACTACTTTTATTAAACAGTAATAAATAAATAAATAAAACAAGAAGAAGTGATGACTAAAAATTAGTTTTCACTGCTCCTAATTAAACAAGTGGTTGTGATTACTAAATCCATAGCCCAACGCTACGCCGCAAGTTAAATGAAAAAAAAAATATTAGCTAATAAAATTGTCCGAATATTGCAATTTTGCTCTAAAAAAATTAAAAATCTTTGTGACAAAGTCAAATAAGGTGATAACATTTAATTAAATGATAAAACAAAGAAGGGTAAATAGATTGAATCAAACAAAAAAAATTGGATGAGAAAAAAAAATAATTTATAAAAACATCAACAAAAACAAAAAAGTGATGGAGCCTAGTTCCAAGCCAACCAAATACGAAAGATTGAAATCAGAGAAAAAAAAAACTTAAATCAATCCGAGTGTGCATGTTAAAGTTGCAAGTTGGTTTATTAGACTAGGATAAGCATATAGAAAGTAAATAAAAATAATAATAGAACCTTATTCCTATAAAATCAAATGTAGAAAAATAAAATTAAAAGGAAATCAATTTAGAAGAATGACAGGAAACAAAAGACACCAGCAAACCCAACAAACCTACCAAACCTTATGATCTAGATTATAAGAATGATATAACCCAATAAAAAGCAAAATAGAAAAAATTACGAAACTCAATTCTAAAGGGAACCAAATGTTCAAGAATGAAACTAATAAAATTTTAAATTAAAAAAGTAACGATCCAAAAAAAACTCGTCAAACCTGTGGTCTTGATAATGAAATCAGGATAACTAAATTGAAAGAAAAAATAAACAAATCATGAAGATCAATTTTAAAAAAGAAATTGAAGGATGAAAATGAAAAAGAAAAATTGTGTTGAGAAAAACAAACCCTAATAAATAAAAGAACAATGTTAACTAAGGTTAATTCTTAAAATATATGACTTGGTTCATAAAACAATGATCACCCTAAAAAAAAACACAGAACCCAATTCCTAACTAACACCATGTTGAAGAATTAAATTAAAAACATTAATTTTATAAAAGGCTCTAAAACAAGAAAAAAAAATAGCAACCAAAAGAATGAAAACAAAAGTAGAAATAAAAAAAATAGAGATGTGGCATTTTTGAATTGATGGTGAAATTGAAAGGACAATTTCATTTCACTAAAGGATCAAAAACTAAAAATAGGAATTAAAAAAATATGGACCAAATTAAAAAATAAAATAAAAGGACAACTGCAATTTTTATTGAATGAAGAAATTAAAAATAATTTTTAATTTTAGAAAAGGACCTAGAACAAGAACTTAGCAATTAAAAGAAGAATGGTCAAATTTGAAATAACAATAAAATAAAGGAACAACAATGAAATTTAAAATGGCTATCATGAATTTTGAGGAGAGGAGAGGGCAAATAAGGAAAGAATAAAGAAAATAACACTAGCAACACACCACCGAGAATGAGAATACATGTGCCACACCCCTGCAAGAAAGAATGTTGAGATGCATGAGCTACCCCCATCAAACCCGTGGTCTTAGTAATTAAATAAGAATAACTAAATTGAAAGAAAAAAAATCATAAAGCCTAATTTTTTTAAAAAAAAAGAAAATTAAAGGATCAAAATGAAAACTAAAAATTGTGTAGAAAAAAACTCGATAAATAAAAGAACGATGTTAACCCGGGTTAATTTTTTAAAATATATGTTAACCCGGGTTAATTTTAAAATATATGACTTGGAACCATGATCATCCTATCAAGAAAAAACATGAAGCCTAATTCTTAACTAACCACATGCTGAAGAATTAAATTAAAAAATTTAATCTTACAAAAGGCTCTAAAATAATAAATAAGATAGTAATCACAAGAATGAGAATAAAATTAGAAATAAAAAAAAATTAGATGATGAAATTGAAAGGAAAATTTAATTTTACTATAGAATCAAAAACTAAAAATAAGAATTAAAAAAATATGGATCAAATTTGAAAAATAAAATAAAAGGACAACTTGCAATTTTTTTTATTGAATAACGAAATTGAAAACAATTTTACATTTTAGAAAAAGACCTAGAACAAAAACTTAGTAATAAAAAAGGGACCAAATTTGAAATAATAATAAAATAAGGGGAGAACTATAAAATTTAAAATGGCTAGTATGAATTTTGAAGATGAGAGAGGGAAAATATGGAAACAAATAAAGAAAACAACACCGACAACACACCACCAAAAATGAGAATACATATGCTACCCCTAGAGGAAAACTATTCTAAGATGCATCGTTTGCCACAATGGAAGAGTGGGTTGGCCACTAGAAAAGGTTGCATGCGCCGCCAAAGTCGCTGCATCTTTTTAACTATACTCATTAATTTCAGTCTCCTATATTTGTTTCATAATCAAATTCGGTCCCTTAAACTTTAATTGTTTTAAATCAACTTAATTTAAACATATTTTGATAAATTGTGCATCAATCAAGCACAGACCTTTGCCTTAACATTGTGGGACCTTTATATCTAAGAATAAAAACTATCAAGATAATTTTTTTAAAAAAATGGAAGGACCAAATTAAAATAAAAAATAATGACAACTAAAATTAGAAACCAGTCCTCAATGGAACAAAATTAAAGGTGTTCATAAGTTTTCAAAGACTTGATTTTAGTCCCAAAAGCCTTAGTTGCTCTAAACCAATAAAATGGAATATTTTTTCATAAAATTAAACATCAATTGATCACTTGGAAGATTGTACCCAAATTATATTGAGATTATTATAGCATCTGTTGTGTGGACATGTGATACTTAGGATATGGTTGAAAACTTCCAAACATTTCTATTAGAGTGTTTATTATTAAAGAATATCCTAGGACTTGTCTCCTAGAAAACAAGACAAAAAAGAGTGGTTGATCAACTTTTTTTAAGCTCATTTTAGTTTTAGTTTTGATTGAGGTAATCAATCAAATCCTAAATGTTGTTATGGATTTGGTAAGTTGTGTTTTTTATTTATAGCAAAATAGTCCTCAAATCAACATTAGATAGATTTAAGATTTGATATATATATATATATATATATATATATATATATATATATATATATATATAAAAGGAGACAGTATTGTCTAACTAGAGTGTAGTCAAACTATCTATTACCATCTAATCTTGTCATTAGGCCCAAAAAATTGACTATGAGGTTGTGCTAGTAGAGGCAATGGCATTCAAAAAGGTGGCAATATTATGAGCTATAAGGGGACATTATTGCTCTATCCATGTGTAGTTATTTGTTTATATAGAGAATTAGATGATGAATAACCATTTTATAGAACATCTAATACAAGCTTCTCCATTGCTCTCAATGTTTGTGAGTTATTTTCTGACGTCTAGGACTAACTACTTGTTACCCATTATAGCCATGTTTTTAACAAATTAATATGTTCCTTGTTATTCATTTCTTCCTTCTAACAAGAGGATACCACACCTAAAAAAGTGCAAGCAGCAAATGATATTGGTTTGATTAACCAAAATTTGGCAAAAAAACAAGCAGAGGCACCCAATGGCGACTACAATCAAGGAAAGAAGTGGAAAGAATACAATGCTCGATAGCCAAACCATTTAAAACTCACTGCACGGAAATCACATCCAGCTTGAGCTCCATATAACGGTAATCAGCGTTACAGGCATGGGGGGCATCATATCCAGTCATGAGATAAGACAAAAAAAAACTTTTATACGGGAAAGGGAGATGAAGGGGGCGGGTCCCAAAATTAGAGGGCCACATCCAGAAATCATAGAGACCAAATAAAAATAAAAATAAAAATAAAAATCTTAACATCTGGCTAGGTTTCTCCCATCTTATTGAGTGTAGGATGAAGGTTGGTAAGTAACGGGTGAAGCAGAGCCGTAATCATATGCCCCGTAACTGGTCTGGCTTCCATAAGAACCACTGGCACGGAAACCGGCAGCACTCATGTTCTCCGCTGGCTGTGAGTATAGTTGTTGAGGAATTGCACTGGGGCTTTGAGAGTGATGGTAGGGTTGCTGAGAGATTGCGGAAGGGCTTTGAGCGTGGGAGATAGCATAAGTTGATGCATACGGGACTGCTGCAGGGCCCTCATAGACACTCTGGCTAGGGTAGTGGAATGGCCCAGAATATCTTCTAGCCGGGCTATGCTGTGCAGGGGGAGGAGCATTCCTGCGGCTGAAAGAGGAATAATTGTTTGAAAATTTGGCTGCTTTGGCTTGACGATAAGGAGTAGGTCCGCTGTCCCGGGCACCACTTGAACCATGGCCTCGCTTGTTTTGAGACTTGGTAGCAGTGGCAGCTGACGTACCCCTCTTCCTCTCTGCTTTGGTTTTTTCAAGCAGAGAAGCCCGTTTTCTCAAGCTGTCAAGGGAAAATTCTGATTCAAGCTTATGATCTTCCACACATTTGATGATTGCTTTAATAGAATTCAACTCCAAGGTACTTGACTCATCCTGCAAAAAAATTACTAAGAATCTTGCAGACTCAAATATTTCATGTCATTAGAATTACACAATATAGATAGAGATTAGACACACCGTTGCAGCTGCACTATAATTGCCATTCTTCAAGACAGTAGTTGTGATCTTCTTGGAATTCTTAAGATATGACTTGAGTAGAGATACAGGAGAAAATCTTTTCGTCAAACCAGATTCAGAAGCAAAATCCTAATAATTTTTATTCAAATTTAAGCACAATATCTTTTGCTCATTGTAGCATTAAGCTTTGTTGAACATCAATTACTAATCACACCTGAATTTAAGCCACCATCGCCGCCCTGCGGTCACCTGAATCAAAGGTACATCACATACCTTTATTTTCCATGCTTTTATTCAGTTTTGTAATTGCTTGCTTCCAGTTCTTGTGCTTAGATACTCGGTTTGCTAATTAAGTTACATATTCCCTGATCTTTCGTTTCCGGATTCGATTTTTATCCCAATTATTATTATTTTTTTGCATGATGATTTTTGTGTTTTAAGCACTATAGTGTTTCCTACTAGAATTAACACAAAATCATTAATAGAAAATTGAAAAACATTGACAGAATATTCTGACAATCAGTGTATAAGAAAAACTTTTATCAGCAATTTAAATATCAACAGAATTCCCAACGAAAACATGTCATCAACAAGTTTCTCATCTGAGATTTGTGTTTCATCGGTGATTTCATCGTAAACTTTCTTTTCTAATGGAATGGCCGATGAAATATTCACACCAAAATATTAGATTTTATCACCCATTTTCCATCCGAAAGTCTGTCAAAAAAAAAAACAAATATTACCGCTGAAATCATCAATGGAAATACACTTTAATTCCCAATGGAATACTCCACCGATTCCATCGGAAATGCCTAAACTTTATGTAACTTTTCAATGAAATGTGAGTAAATATTGCTAACAAAAATTTAATTTTTTTGGTGATTCTGTTAGTGTTTCATACTCTCTTTTTTTTTTTTGTTGTTTAGTTTTTATAATCCCAAATGCATTTTTTATTAACACTAAACTCACAACAACAACAACAACAACAAAAATTAAAAATATTATAAACAGAATTTCATACACAAACAATAATTATATTAAATAGAATTCCATACATGAAATTTTTGTAAACAACATATTAAAATTTTTAAAAAGGTGGAGGGGGTGAAAAAGATTCTGATTTATAAGCTCCAGGAAAGGGAGGAAAACGTAAAGCCAAATATGCACGTAATTGCTCTCATTTTGTATTATTTCTTGTTTGATTTTTGCTCTTATTTCTTCTCTTAGTTCTGCCATTATTTATGCTCTTATACTGTGCAACTCAATAGCCAATTGTAATGGAATCCTATCTCAAACCATCTCCTCAATGGCCGATGATGTCTAGTTGAAGTTGGAATGTTGTGTGCCTACCATTAAAATACTACGACTCACCCTTTATCTTGGATCTATGCTAGAAGCATATCATAAACTCAATTCTTATCAAGTCTATCAATTGTTCCAGTCTCCAACCACAAATGAGAATCGTAAGGATGATGGCTGTAATTGTCTTCTTCATGTTTAGTAACCATGTTGGCATTATATGTATATGTCAGAACCAAAAAAAAAAGTTAAAATCAAATTTAACCTTTTCAAAAAAAACATTAGTAATAAAATTATAACTTTCCAAAAATACTTGCAATGAACTCTTTCTCTCTATTATCGATAAACTTTTTCACCCTTTTTTCTTGTCCCTTTTCCTTATATAAGTTTTCTCATATAACTCTATTGGAGTATGTTTGCACCAAAACTGTTTTTCCTATAAATAGTTTGTAAAAAAATCTCACAAATAAAGACTAAATTAATAATTAAATATATAGCAATGCTCTTATTAGGCTCTTTGCTTGGTTCACCAAGAAAAGTGCACCTCAAGTGTGCATGTGTGCATGTTTATCAAACCATGAGTTTTTTTTTTCTTTTGTTTTAAGACCTAGATTGTGAGCACTTTTTAAAACCATATAATGCCAAAAATTCTTGAAACTTAGCCCAATTACCCTTCAGGACGTATCTCTGTCTAAAATTTTTCCACAATGCTATGTCATCAAAGTTGACTTTGTTCATTGGATATTTAGGGGCATCATGCCACAAATCACGCAACCTAATATAGTAATTTAATAAACAAAATTAAGATAAGGAAATGAAATATTATAGTGTTATAATAATATAATTTTTTTTTTTTGCATTATTCTTACCTAGTTGCAATGTGGTTTTCCCACACATTCCTAACAACCCCCTCATTTTCATTGTCCTAGTAATTTTTTTCTTTATAGTCAAATCATACATTAATTATTTTTTAAAATTTTAAAAAAACTATATATTAACTCAAATTATATATTATTTATTTAACCCGAAACTTTTCCTACAAACATCTCCTATATTCATATATTTAGAATGATCTTAAAGTTAACTCCATTGAAACAATGGTTCTTCGAATGTTTTTTTTTTAAGTGTAATTGTATTAAAGAGAAAAATTATAAAAAAAACACGAAGGGTGTACCTAAGATGTATATCATCTCGTAACCCAAATCCAACTAACTTTAGGCAACAGGAAAAAAACCTAAAGCTAAATAAAACTAAAAATTTATGAAAACATGACTGCCCGAATAATAGTTGTGAAAATTAATTCATCGAAGTTGTCGCACGTCACCCGCGCGGCGTCGGCTGACAATTTTTTCTATTATGCATTGGTTGATTGGATTCGTTGGAGTCGCCACCTGGTAATTGATTGCGGGTTACTAGGAAACCCGGGTGTACTGGTCTTGTCAGAGATTCACGGGTAAGGGACTGGTTGTTGTTAGGGAAAGTATTAGCACCCCTAACACACCCTACCTGAGGTAAACTGCTTCTTGGCTTTGAAGTGTTAAAGAAGTTTTAAAAATTTTGTTCTTTCATCGGGTATTAGAAATATGACTTACGTGTAAGTTCATAATCCTTTTACCGTGATCAAATCAAAACATTAAATTCTTCTTTATTCTTTTGCAATTTTATCATAAAAAAACAAAAAAAAAACATTCATAAATAAAATACAAACAACACATCTACTTTCACTATCCTTTTCTTTTTTTTTCTTTTCTTTCTTTGTTTTTTTTTTTTTTACATCCACAATACAAAATACAAATTCAAAACAAATAAACAAAAATTACATTAAAATTACAACAATAACCCCAAAACAATCTGGAATTTACAGGGAACACCTTCTGCATCATCGGAACAGTATTGGGAAGCCTTCTAAAACCGCTGGAAGGGGTGAGTTGTGGCCGGGTCTGTATGGGTCTAGGGGTGGAGACCAAAGGAAGAAGGGGGGAGGTGAATTTTCTGATTTTGGGAGAAGAAAAATTCCAACCAGGGAGGGGACGGCTGAAAAGGAAAGAGGAAGTCTTGTGCGGGGAAGGGCAGGCAATCGGTCAGCTGAGATGGGTGGGGGGCGGCTGTTTTGGTAGTGATGGATTTAGGTTTAGGGTTTGTTGTGTTTCCCCTCTTTTTTCAAAATTACCCCCCTCTTTTATGTGTTGTGAAGACTAGTATTTATAGGTAAAAATATTGCTCGGGACTTAAAATTGATCCCTCAACTTTCTTTTCTTTTCTTTTTTTTTTAATTTGATTTTTCTTGTTTTTTTGGATTTTCTTATCAACATCGCATCGAAAGAGAAAAATCAGTGATTTTAAAAATAACGCGTTAAAAGTCAAACGCGTTCCAAAGATTTTTTGAAAATTTAAATTCTTTTGAGACGATGTTGAAAATGCTAAAAACGATGCAAATATATTAAAAAACATATTTTTTTGGATTTTCGATGTTTTCGCTATTTTTTGGATTTTTCTGAAAATTTATCAAAACATGGGTCAAAAATTGGGTAACAACAGATGCCCCCTCTTTACAATTCTTATGAAGCAAAAAACATCATCAACGTTTTGCATAGTAAGCTTGTAAAGAAAAAGAAAAAAGAAAATGATCTTACTATCTTGGGTGACCTACCCCTTTTGAAGAAAATTGGTCTCCTTTCACGAGCGACCTACCCACACACTCACTGGTCTATTTTTATGGGCGACCTACCCACACATTCACATTGGTCTATTTTTATGGGCGACCTACCCACACTCACTGGTCTATTTTTATGGGCGACCTACCCACACATTCACATTGGTCTATTTTCATGGGCGACCTGCCCTCAAACTCACAGTGGTCTATTTTCACGGGCAACCTGCCCACTCATGATCATCTTGGTCTATTTTCAGGGGCGGCCGGCCCACATACTCACACTAGTCTATTTTCATGGGCAACCTGCCCACACATGTTCATCGTGGTCTACTTTCAGGGGCGACCGGCCCACACACTCACACTAGTCTATTTTCAGGGGCGACCTGCCCTCACATGTTCATCCTGGTCTATTTTCAGGGGCGACCGGCCCACACACTCACACTAGTCTATTTTCAGGGGCGACCTGCCCACACATGTTCATCCTGGTCTATTTTCAGGGGCGACCGGCCCACACACTCATACTGGTCTATTTTCAGGAGCGAACCTGCCCACACATGTTCATCCTGGTCTATTTTCAAGGGCGACCGGCCCACACACTAGTCTATTTTCAAGGGTGACCTGCCCACACATGTTCATCGTGGTCTATTTTCAGAGGTGACCTGCCCACATATGTTCATCGTGGTTTATTTTCAGGGGCGACCGGCCCACACACTGGTCTACTTTCAGGGGCGACCTGCCCACACATGCTCATCTTGGTCTATTTTCAGAGGCGACCGGCCCACACCCTCACACTGGTCTATTTTCAAGGGCGACCTGCCCACACATGTTCATCCTGGTCTATTTTCAGGGGCGACCAACCCACACACTCACACTAGTCTATTTTCAGGGGCGACCGGCCCACACACTCACACTGGTCTATTTTCATGGGCGACCTGCCCACACATGTTCATCATTGTTTATTTTCAGGGGCGACTGACCCACACACTCACATTGGTCTATTTTCAAGGGCGCCCTGTCAACACATGTTCATCCTAATCTATTTTCAGAGGCGACCGGCCCACACACTTACATGATCTATTTTCATAGGCGACCTGCCCTTACACTCACATTGGTTTTTTTTTTTTTTGAGGAAAATTTCCTAATGGTAGGGCTCTCCTCATTTTTCTTTCCGTTCCAGAGTCACAACAATGATTCTCTTTTATTATCAGCTCAATGATTCCTTTCTCTCTTTTTTCTTCCTTTTTTTTGTTTTTGTTTTTCCTTTTTTTTTTAGGATTTTCCTGTAACAAATAAAAATATGTGTGCAATGCATGCATCCTTACCTGATTTGAAATATAGGTCCCCATTTCTTCATGGTGTCTTTCTTTTCTCAAAAGTTGGAGTGTTGGCAGTGAACTTCGATGGCTTTTTCGCTCTTGCTTACTCGAGTCATCTGTTGTGAACTTGACCCCTAGGAAAGACTTGATATCATCATACTTCTTTGTCCTCCGCCCTTCATCTCAAAGGTTGTCAATTTTGCTCGATGTTTTTCTTAGAAAGGGAATCATGGAGCCAGCCTTACCAGGAGTTTTTGATTGCCCTCCAGCTTGATCTTGCCCCCAAGTATTCAATTCAGGTTTAGGGATGAGGTTACGTGAAGGAAAGTTTGGTCAGGAGTTGTTTTCATGCAGAAATTTTAGAATTTCAAAGCTATTCCAGACACAGAAATCATTTTGACATTGATTCAAAGCAAACTCATTCTGAAGAAATTCAAGTGATTCCTATGGAGAGGTTATTAGAAGTGATGAAAACTTTTTGTTTTGCTTTTGGTGAAAAAAATGAAGTGACATTTGGCTGGTCAAAATAGTTCAAGATTTAATATAAGAGTTTCAAAGAACAAGTCTTGAAAGCATTCATTTTATTTGCATGAATAATAATTTAGTTCACATGAGAAAGCACTGCCTACTAATCCAGATTGCTTGCCTTTGATCAGAAAGGGCTTGATCAGGCACGTAATGTAGGCTTGGGCTCTTGGTTATGAAGAAAATGATACTTGTAAGCTCAAAAGGTGTTGAAGGGATTTCAAGACTAAGGATCACTTGTGCTTGTTTCTTGACCTTTTGTCATTTGAATGTCTTTCCAAAATTGTCTATCGTGCCCCCTAGTGTTGGGCTTGGGCTTTTCCTCTTTGTTTTTTTTGTTTTCTTCATATGATTTTGAGCATCATCATATTAGTTTTTTTTTGCTCAAAATTTGGATCATTTGGATTTTTCTTCATGGCCCCATCTTTGTTTGGGTACCTTTGATGATTGAGAATTTTCTTTTATACCCCCTAGTGTTGCTTGGGCACTTTCAATCATTAAGGTTTTTTTTTCTATGTCATCGCACTTGCCCCCAGTGTGGGGTGTGATCCTAGCCAAGGTTATTTATCTCAAAAAAAAAAAGCATTAGGCTCAAAAAGGGACTGCAACTGATATATTTTAGCCTCGTGAATGGATTATCAAAAAAATGGCCTTCCCTCATCTCAAACACATGCATTTTGGATCGGTAAGCCTTGCTTTCATGCGAGTATGCAACATGATTTCTCATTATTCATTCAAATAAAACTCAACTTTTGAGTCACTTCATGGTGTTTTTTTGTTTGTTTTTTTTTTCAAATTTTTTTTTCAGGTTTTCCAGGTGTATGGTTACCTTTCTAAGGAATCACTTGAATTTCCAGAACTTGTTTGTTTAGACAAACACCAATATGATTTCTGTCTCATACCCAAAACTTTGAATTCCCAAAAAATCTTTATGAACATGTGCGATCATGCATAGTTTTGGAAGAAAAGGGAAACACACCAAAAGATTCTTAGCGCCATGGTTTCATGCTTAAAGGTTTTGCTTAATGTTATTTGCATGAAATAGCAATAAAATGAAGGCATGTCAAGAACACAGGAAAACACATTATCTTATTAACAAGAAAGGCTTATTTGACAGAGAAAGTCTGTGGCATTATGAGCTTACCAACAAGGCTGAAATAGGTTGCAACAAAAAATCAAGAAGCTTTGAAGGCATGATCGAACAAAGATAATTATTTTTGGACAGAGTAAGAACAGACTCAATTCTGCAACTGTGGTGCAATTCCCTTTTGGTTAGCTTTCCCACAAAAGCTTTTATGGAAATGTTGTATTGTATTGGGGCTCTTGACCGTGTTTGCCCCCAATTTCTTCGGGCTGAGTCATTATTGGGGTTTGAAAAAAGATGATAGATCAGTCGGAAGGAACTTCCCTAGAGTTATTTTTCAGTATTTGCTCGAGTAAGCTAGAGGCGAGTCAAGCTTTTCTTTAGAGACTCCAACTTTTTTTGAAAATGGACGTTACGACGAGCACAATCTTCATCTTCTGTGTTTTTTGCTTAAAGTAGGGTGTTGTAGACTCATAAGGGACCTACTTTTCATCCCGGTGCATGCATGATAAATGAATGAATATGAAATCTATATGATGAACTTGCCCTTCGAGGGGTGACATATGATCGTAACTCTTGCCTGATGAAACAAGAATCTTGATTCTTGTCCAAACTCTACAATAAAAATTTTCTAAGTGACGGTCATTGTGTCACCCACAAGTCTTAAGTTCAAGATGCTTCACGAAGGGTTTGCCCTGATGCAAATAAAAATAGCACATACAACCTAAGGACAGGTTCTATTCATTATGTGAACATAGGTAGGTTTTCTATCTGGTCTCAAAAGGGTCTCATATCTGTCCAGTGACGATCTTTGTAAAGACAGTATAGAGTCGTTGCAAGAAATGGTTAAGGTACATATACCCACCTTTACCAAGCAAGCACTCAGATATGAGTTGAGTTTTAACGCATCTAAACCTTGACCAATAGTCATAGAGCAGATCGCTTATTCCCCACCTAACCTAAAAACTTGTGTGTGCTTTCAAAAATAAATACATGTGATGCATGAAACACTTCTAAAAATGCATGGATAAAACAAAAATAAAACAAGACAAAAATGCAAAAAAATTAAACACATTAAATACACAAAGCTTGGTCCAATATTGTTAGAAACAGTACCTTCCATAGTGGAGTCGTCATTCTGTTGCACGTCACCCGCATGGCGTCGGCTGACAATTTTTTCTATTATGCGTTGGTTGATTGGATTCGTTGGAGTCGCCACCTAGTAATTGATTGCGGGTTACTAGGAAACCCGGGTGTGCTGGTCTTGTCAGAGATTCATGGGTAAGGGACTGGTTGTGGTTAGGGAAAGTATTAGCACCCCTAACACACCCTACCTGAGGTAAGCTACTTCTTGGCTTTGAAGTGTTAAAGAAGTTTTAAAAATTTTGTTCTTTCATCAAGTATTAGAAATACGACTTACGTGTAAGTTCATAATCCTTTTACCGTGATCAAATCAAAATATTAAATTCATCTTTATTCTTTTGCAATTTTATCACAAAAAAACAAAAAAAAAACATTCATAAATAAAATACAAACAACACATCTACTTTCACTATCCTTTTCTTTGTTTTCTTTTCTTTCTTTGTTTTTTTTTTTACATCCACAATACAAAATACAAATTCAAAATAAATAAACAAAAATTACATTAAAATTACAACAATAACCCCAAAACAATCTGGAATTTACAGGGAACACCTTCTGCATCATCGGAACAGTGTTGGGAAGCCTTCTAAAACCACTGGAACAGTGGCGGCGCGTTTCCCAACGCGCCCCCCCACTAGCGGCGCGTAGATCACGCGCCGCCGCAGATGAAGGTGGCAGAAACCGGTAGATCGGGAACCTCTTCCTCTTCTCTGTCTCCCCACGCCGGCGGTGACCTGCAAAACAAACAAGAACGCAGCAAGCAATTAATTCTCCTTGTTTTTTTTTTAGATCTGCATTTCTCTTCTGTTCTCTTTTCCTCCCGGTGTGTTTTTTTTTTTTTTCCCCGATGGCAAGTCTAGCGGTGGCGGTCTTCTGTGGGCCGTTGCTGGGCAGCTCTACCAGTAGGTCTGTTGGCCGTTTTGGTCCACATAAGAAGCTCAAATTACTTTGTATTCTAGCCGTTTTGGTCCACATAAGAAGCTCATCGCGTGATCGAAGCAAACATATTCTAGTATAGCAAAAACTTTCACATCCACATTTTATCCAAGTTGCAACTTTACGTAAAAGGGAATGATAGATTTCTTTTAATTACCTTAAATTTGATTAATCCAAAATGGAAATAAAGTTCTTTACTTCTTCGTTATTATGGAATATCTCACTGATCTACTAAATATATAGCGATGAATTACTTCTTCGTTATTATGGGATATTAAGCTAACATTGTCATGATGCTTTATATAATTTGTATACCATATATTTTCTAATTAACACTTTGTTGTTCAGCGTAAGGTATTTAAACTTTTGGTGGAGGCACAGATGATAAGACTGAGTTTGACAACAATCCTATCTTTGATTTACCAAGAACGACGTTAACGACGGAGGAACGGAACAGAGAGGTAGGGAATCTTCTCGTGGTGGCTGTACTGGTAGCTGGAGTAACCTTCGCTGGTGCTATCACTTTGCCTGGATCAGGTTCTGATCTTAGCAGTGATAGTTCAAAAAATCTGATGAGAGCTTATATTTTTTTTAACATGCTAGCTATGAATTTCTCCCTCATCGCCGCTATAATCCTTTGTGAGATCATGTCATTAGGTCGTACCGGTTCTGTTAGAATAGGCATGGAGTGCGCGATATGTTGTATTTTTTCCTCCCTTCTCTGCACGGGTTTAGCATATACATTCATCCTGTTAATCACGGTGCAAGAACGTACTGGATTTTTCATAGCCATCATCACATCGCATGCCTATCTTTTTTCTTTCCAATTATTTCATTCCTTTGCATTGATGCTTTCAGCTGCAGATTCACTATTGCCTTTTCTGCGTGCAAATCCCTTTAAATTCATGGCTCGAATGAAAAGAAGGATGTACCATGTACGGACATCTGTTATGGGTAGAGAATAGGATCACATCCAGTTCAAACTGGATAGCTTGCAAATTAACGGGAGGGCATTTTATCTTGTATTTAAATCTCATGTAATTAATTTGTAACAAATAGATAGTAAGCTCTTTCTCTTCTCTCTTGTAACGACTCTGGTTATATATAAAGCAGAACATGCATGTCTCTGGTGTGTCTCTTCAGAGTTCTTCCATGTTGCAGGGTAGTTGACTGTCGAATTCTTAGCACTAAATAGTTTGAAAACAACTAATAATTCTATTTTATTTTAATTAAATGATAAATAAAAAATAGACAGCTAGAACAAATTAAGAAAAAAAAATATCATGATAACCTGAAAAAAATAATTAACAAATAATGGCTTAACTATGTTACACAAAAATAGATTAAATATCATAATTACGATATAACAAGAAAAAGACAAAAAAAATTATTTGCATAATTATAAAATAGTTTCGTTATAATTCAAGGAATGAACTACTTTTATTAAACAATAAAAAAAGAAACAAGAAGAAGTGATGACTAAAAATGAGTTTTCACTGATCCTAATTAAACAAGTGGTAGTGATTACTAAATCCATAACCCAACGCTACGCCACAAGTTAAATGAAAAAAAAAATATTAGCTAATAAAATTGTCCGAATATTGCAATTGTGCTCTAAAAAAGCTAAAAATCTTTGTGACAAAGTCAAATAAGCTGATAACATTTAATTAAATGATAAAAAACAATGGTAAATAGATTATAGATTAAATCAAACAAAAAAAACTTTTAATGAGAACTTATAAAAAACATCTACAAAAACAAAACAAAAAAGTATAAGAACTTGGTTTCAATAAAGAATAAAATTAAAGAAATTAAAAAAAAAAAAACTAAATCAATCCGAGCATGCATGCAAAAGCTACAAGTCGGTTTATTAGATTGGGATAAGCATACAAAAAGCAAATAAAAAAAATAATAGAACCCTATTCCTAAAATATCAAATGTAGTTTAAGATGGTCATTAAACTCACTTATTGAAATAATAATTCTTCAAATGATCACTTTATCATAAATATAATGATGAACAGTTTTAAAATTAAAAAAACATAAACAAAATTATCTAAACACATTAGGGAGGTGAAATAACAAATCATTATGTAAAGTAAAATTTAGAAATAATAACTTACAAATACTAAAAAAATAATAAAACATAACAATAAAAAATTTAATTTTTTGTGAAATTTAGAACTAATTTTTTTTAATTAAAAATGAATCACAATAAACCCAAACAAACCAACTAATAATTTACAATTGTAATTTATTTATTTTTAGATAAGACAATAACAACTTAATAACCCATCGTTTTTAAAATCCCAAAGTAACTCAATTCCTCCAATTCAGAAAAGTATAATTCATAATCCAATAACTATCAATCACTTTATAGATTGAAACATACTTAACCCTAATTTTTGTCAATTCCACACAAATTTATTTTTTTCTAAAATTTCAATAAACCATAAAATTGTCAAAACAATAATTAGTATCCAATTAACTGCCCATTATTTATTCAATTCAAGAATACATAACATCAATTAATACCTAATTATTATCAATTACACATTAATTTTATTTTCCCTAAATTATCAACAAAAACCTATATCAAATTAAATTAATTGGAATTCAACTAATTATCTATTATTTCTTTAATTCAAACTTATTCAACTTAAATTAATACCTTTAATTATTATCAATTCCATGCAAATTCAATTATCTTTAAATTTTCAATTTAACCATAAGATTAATAAAAAATAATTTTCACCCATTAAATTACCTATCATTTCTTCAATCCTAACACACCTAAGATACAAAATCACACTCAATTTCATCAAGTAACAAATTAAATTTATTTACCAAATCTCAAATAAACACTAAAATACAAATTCTACATTACTACATAAGACACTTTTATTTATATATATATATATATATATATATATATATATAACATATACTATAAATAGATTTCAATACATTAACTTAAAACATAAATGTATGGTTTGCTTACTTTATGGATTGAAGCTTAACAAGAAAGAAAAAAAAACCAAGAAAGGGAAGTTTAGGTCTTGGGAGAGCTGTTGCACCAGTGCTGAAGAGTTTTGGTGGCTGAATTTATAGAGGTGGGTGGAGGTTCTAGGGAGAGAAAGAGAGAGGTGGAGGTTTCGTCTTTATTTCTTTTAAAAAGATAAAATTATTTATCCAGGTTGTGTTTGAATTAGAACTATTAGATTTTTCTCCTAAAATCTCATATGGAATTTTTATTGGCATTTTTGATTTTGATATGTTAGAAATGCTAACATAAATTGTTTTTTATTTTGTTGTTGTTTCCATATGAAATTACTAACAAAATATTCTCATCACATTTTTCGTTGGGAAATTGTGATGGAATATTTTTCATTGGATAACTTTAAAAGCTTATAATTTTATTTAAAAAGTATGATACCATCATATAATTTTAAAAATATCATTTTGATTGATTGATATGAAAATAAATTTTTTTAGAATATTAAATAATATAAAAACAAGAAAAAAGGAAGAGTGAGTAGAGTCAAGTCCATGCATACATACTTGCATAAACAGATTGTCTAGTATGTTTGCCTTTAGAAAAAAAACTGAAGCGGAAAACATATCATCCACTTTAGTTTTTTTTAATAAATGGGTTTCAAATCATGACATCTTATCAACTATCAAAAAAATCAAGATTTGGGTCATTTGGAACCTAAAACCAAAAATTTTCCCCTAAAAACATTAGTCTTAAAACTCAAAATCATTAGAAAAAATCTTAGAAAACTTAACAAGTCACTTTTAAGCCCCATAACACCTTTTAATTTGTCTAAAAACTCAAAATCAAAACAAACTCTATGGGTTCTAATCTACGTTTTCTAATATGATTAAATGTCTAAAAAACATGTTTTGAACTCCTATATTTTAGTTGGCCCAATGACACCAATATTAGCTTTTTTTATCTGAATTTGGCTAGTCAAAATGTTTCTCTCCTCTCCCTTTGGATTACTTTCTCTCTCATTTTTTAAGGTTAAAGGACTGAAACATGAGGAAAATGGATTTGTTAGGATCAAACTGTCAAAACTAAATACTACAATAAGAAATACATAAAAATTAAAATTTGAAGGATTAAATCAAATATTTTTACTAAAAAGACATTATGGATGCAGTGTATCAATCCATAATAAACATAAGAGAGGATCTATAGTAATTGAAATAGTAAAACCTTTAGTGTTTTTAGTTTATTTCATAATTATAATTCCTATTCCTATTAAATTAACCATGAAAATTCTTGGTGTTTATATTTTTTGAATTTTTTATTCAACTATTATTTATTTTTACTATATTGGTATTGTGAAAAAAATCTCAACCCAAACTTTAAATTAATAGTTGAATCTCAATGAAATTTTTTCATATTAATATCTTATACACCCTATTAATTACAAGTCTCTTAGAATTAAAACTTACACATACACACCATTACCTTATGCTTATGTTTTAAAATTTAGTTAGAGATAAAAAGATAGTGAGAATCATGTTTTTTATTGCTTTCTCATTAAAATTATGATACCAGGTCTAAAAATCATCTTAATTAACTTATATTGAGTGAGGGAAAATTAGGGAGAATAATATCTTTTTTAGTTTAAGGATAATCATTTAATGTAATAGCCTGTTAGAGTGAAAATGGTAATGCCAAGTGATTATCCGGAGGTAAAAAGTTGTACGAGTAATTAATGTTTTCTACCAACTATACGGTAAATGGGTAGAGCAATTTTGGCTCAGGTATGCTTGTCCAAGTATGTGTTTTTAGGAGTAACCTCATACATGCTTATTTCTTCAAGGCATATATATATATCCAAGGCTTTTTTTGTAATATAATCTCTATTCAAGACTAACCTCTATTTGTCTATATGGTCCAATCCAGTGGATTTTAAAAAGGCTTCTAAACTAGGATAGAGCTTTTCCTGGCTTGGATGTTTATTCTAAACTAGGCTATGAGCTTTGCACAAAGATTATAAAAGCCAATAATAGATTTGAGATAAAAATTATGGGACCACATCAAGTTCTATCCACAAAACATGGCCGAAAGAATCTTGCATATGGAACACACATTTTATATATGTTCAATTGGGTCTATAAGCCTATCAGGACGCACTAAGGACGAAGAGGAGGAAGACCAGGGGACTGAGAGCAAACCGAGAGAACCAGGGGACTGAAGCAAACCGAGAGAACGAACGGAGAAAACCCACGAACAGAACACAGCAGGGGAACGAAACACACAGAACACACCAGGAGGAACGAACTGAGGACGAACTGGGGAAAACAAAAGCAGGGGGAAAACAAGCAAAAGCAGAGAGGACGAATGAACGAAAAAAACCCAGGAAAAACAGAGACGACCGGACACAGAGGAGACGCAGATAATACACAGAGAACACTGGACTGAAGACCACAAACAAAAACACAGACGCAAGAACAGAGATAATACAGAGAAGACGAGCAAAAACAGAAGGCCACAGGAGAACGAAACACACGCAGGACAGGGGACGGGCAGGAAGAAACCGATCAGAGAAAAGCAAGAACAGAGGTGAAAGCAGAGGAAGAAAGTAGCTAGTCGACCAGTCCTCCATCACGTCTTCATCTCTACAAGGTAAGTCTCTTCCCTTCCCCGGTCTTACAATTTCAATTCACTTAACACTGTGCTCTTTGAATTTTAATTAACTAATCACTGTAAACGCACGATTGTTGCGTGCCTGGTGTCAGGCCCAGCCGGCCGATCCCTCTTTTTTTTTTTTTTTTTGATATTTGATCAAGAGCTTCTTTTTTATATTAAAAAATTCAAAAAACAATTTATGAATCTTTTGAATTTATGTATTTTATTGTATATTTTAATCTGTAAATTTTTATTGTAAAACTCAAATTTGATATTCGATATAATTTTTTTATAAAAAAACTACACATGCATTAATTTAACTCAATTTTATTAGGTTATTCCCTAATCTCAGAGCCAGAAATACTTTATACTTTTGTGAAATATCAATCATCACATCAAGGTATTTATTAGACTATTGGAATATTATAGTATTACTCTCTTCTTAAGTACAAGTTTGTAATTCTTGTCATTCTATCATGATATGAGTATAGTTGATTTCGGGTTTAAATGTTGCTCTTTCTTTGGTGTATCCTCATTTTTTATTACAGCGAAATCCTGGTACCATTTTCGCCTGTAGAATAGGTAATTGGCTAAACTAGGTTAAATATATGTATTATTTTCTCCTTTTTATTATGAGAATTATTTTCGAAGATTCTATTCAAATTCTTAACAAACTAGCATCAGTTGTTTGTGCCAAAAAAATATATATTAATTTGATATATTTATGCATATAATTTATTAATTTATATAATACTGTTAGAAAATATATTAAAAGTCATAAAACATTATTTTATTTGTAAATACAGTACACAAACCCTTAGTTAGTGTTGGACCTGGATATAAAAGAATAGCCTTAACTTCAATTTTATCCTGTTTATTTTTGTGTTTTAAAATTTTTTTTGAAAAATATGATTTTTTTTATTTTTTTTTGCTTTAAATTAATTTTTTTAATGTTTTTAGATCATTTTGATGTACTGATGTTAAAATTGATTTTTTTAAAGTGTTTTGATGTATTTTCAAGTAAAAAATATTTTGAAAAACAACTACAACTACATTCTTAAACACACCCGATCGAGACAGCGCGTTAACAACTTGATTTTGACTTGAATTTAAACATTTATATATATGCTCCTAAATAATTGTATTGAGAAAAATTATGTAGCTATGTACGTTTTCTCTCACTGATACTTTAATGAGCATATCCCTTGCATCATGTTTTCTATGAATTCTGTAGTTTGCTTGGCCAAATAACAAGACATGTAATTACCACTGATACAACCGCAGCAAAGTTAAGTCACTCAAGAAGGATGGAGCACTCAACCGTCGACATTATACAATCTTCCAGCACGTTGCAACTCTCTATGCAATTAAAAATAGATATGCCGAGACCAGTACATGAGGAGCTTGAACGATGGAAGGCAGTTAAATTCGCAGTTCCGAAAGACTATGGTTTTTCTGCGCCAAGTAAAATACTGCAGAAGGAGTTTTATACCTTTGCAAAGGAAGACAACTTCAATGCCTTGTTTGGTCTCTTGTCCGATAAACTGGAACATGTTTCATCAGAGGAAGTGCTCAATGTCATTTTCAAACATGTTACTGCCTCTGGAAATTCACTGCTTCATGTGGCAACAAGCCATGGAAGCGAAGGTGTGACACAGCTACTGTGTCATCACTTCCCCCTCCTAATCACCAGGAAAAATTTCCTGGGTGATAATGCGCTTCATCTGGCTGCCAGGGCTGGACGGTTTGACACAATTCAAAATCTCGTCAACCAAGTGAAAATTGATCCTCATAAAACACTTGAACTTGCTAGCTTGCTGAGGATGAAGAATAATAAAGGAAACACCCCTTTGCATGATGCAGTCATCAAGGGTTGCCGAGAGGTGGCCTGTTTCCTCCTTTATCAAGACCTAGAAGTTTCCTACCACAAGAACAAGGAAGACAAGTCTCCCTTGTACTTGGCAGTAGAGAGTTGCAACGAGGAGATGATTGCTTCTTTTATAGAAGCTATGCCGGAAGGAAATTTAGGTAATCACATGTTTTCATCATTTCGACGTGAAAAATAACATGTCACAATTATAATTATTGGTCTCATTAAAACTGATTCTTCATAATTTCATTTTATGTAAAGCATAAAATTCAAGTTATTTCCATGCATTTTGTGTTTTTTGTATTGATTATCTAATTTTTAAATTATGCTGCACTAGAAAAACTAGCGGTCGGCAAGCCGGATATAATGCTTCCCGAGGACATAAAAGGGGGAAATCTCCTTCATCTTGCAGCATCAATGGGCTTCCTTTCTAGAGCAAGACTCCTGGTTAGTCGATGTCCTGTTGCCGCATCACAAAGAAACGAAGAAGGCAACTTACCACATCCATGTTGCATGCCAGAAGGGCCATCTTGAAGTAGTACGCGAACTACTTACTTATTGGTTCGATCCAATGGATTTTCTCAACGAAAAAGGACAGAATATTCTTCATGTTGCAGCGGAGAGTGGACAGATGAAAATGGTGGATGAAATATTGAGAAATCGAGATCTGGAAGCACTTATAAATGAGAAGGATTACGATGGAAATACACCTTTGCACTTGGCTGCAATGCATGGCCGTTCTGAGATAATGCAGGCACTAGTGAGTGACATGCGGGTGGATAAAAGGATTGTTAATAATGAAAAGTTGAAACCATCTGGTGTTGTTGCGAAATTATTGCAAGGCGGACGCTTTGAAGCACCAAAGTCAGATGGAATGGTATGCTTATATGCTGAGCCTTTTTGAAAAACTGAACTTATGTTGCCAATGGGCTTGCAATTGCTCTTGAACATCACGAGGGATCATACTCCAAATTAATCGTCATATATACTTGCAAAAAATGAAAATGAAAAGGACAACCTTTAACATTACAAAAACTGAAAGCAAGAAAATACATTCAAATTCAGTTTCGAATGTCTACTCACAAATTAATACTGTCTTTGCTTGTCCTTGCTCAAAACAAGCGAATCGATACCAAGCATGAGGATGATGCTGCGAGATGTGTATGGAACAAATCGCAGAAAGCAGAAGTTCGCAAAATGGTAAGATTTTCGGTTTCACAAACTTTCTTTCGTTTAAGTCTTGGCATGTGCCTAACATCACAAAGGGTTTTCATTGCTCCATCATATATCTTAATTTTAACATTA
>Ga0325414_1001258_pt1 | contig 24018 bp, 10 predicted proteins | sample PopdelMetagenome_8_FD_206183 | JGI IMG/M metagenome (GOLD analysis project Ga0325414, IMG submission 206183) | Populus deltoides microbial communities from Bellville, Georgia, United States - Leaf-PdKOR-R3 | ecosystem: Host-associated > Plants > Phyllosphere > Phylloplane/Leaf | place: USA... | reverse complement strand
GATTGCTGTGTATGCCCAAAATGGGTTATCGATGGATGCTTTTGAAGTTTTTCATGGGATGTTAAAGGATGGTGGTGGTAAAGACAATGAGGTGACCTTTTCCACTTTGTTGCTAGCAACCAGGAACACCCTCTTCCTCTAATCATCCTGTTCGTCTTCTAGTTCTCCCCAAGATTATCAGTTAGTATTGCTGAATCTAAATCAATATATGTGGATAACTTTAATTCATTGACTTGCAGGTGCAGCTGAAGAAGTTGATGCAGATGGGGAATCAAGCAGCACCACTGCAAATTGCGTTGACCGTGGTAGTTAACACTCATTCCACTGAATTATTTGAAGTATTGTCCTCTCTCTCTCTCTCTCTCTCTCTCTCTCTCTCTCTCTCTCACCCCATTATGAATGAATAAGTCAAGGATGAGATTCTTCTTCAGAAAAAAAATAATAACATTAATCATATGTTATATAATTGCAGTTAAGTCGGCTGGTCTCTTAGACAATGAAATTTGAGGCAAAAGAATTAAAAAAGGTGGGAAGAAGAACATTTTCAAGCAGAAATTTGACGTTAGAGCTGGAGAAAAGCTGCTAAAGACATCACAGTTCTTTTTGTCAACTGAAACTGGTGCTGTTGCAGGACTTCTTTTTATTTCTACTGAAAAGATTGCTTTCTGCAGTCAGCGATCAATTTCCTTCAATATTCCTAATTGGCAGCACAATGACACAGTTGAACAGGTGAATATCCTCTTTATTATATTTTTCATGTCTCGACTAGGTAAAGTCTTATTCAATTGACTTTATATACCAATTAATATGTTAGTATTCTTTTTTTGAGAAAGTTCTGTTATGGATATGGTGCTACAATGAAGTTTGATATATTTTTCTTTTGAAAAAATTGAACTCATTTTTATTTTTGAAAAGTGGAGCTGAATATTGATAGCAACAGGCCAATTTGCATTACACATAACAATACCCTACATGCTAAATTGGATTGTCAGATCATTGATTCTCAAGTTTATTATTTGCCTAATTGATCGGTGGAAAATGCTTCAAATCTTAAAATTCAACATTCTGGTTTTGTTGTTCGGAACTGTAAATTATGTTCCTTCCAATACGGATATGCTGCTTACTGTAGTTGTCTGCAATTATGTTGGAACAATCGGTCCATGCCACAGCTTATTGTTGACATAGATTCTGAATTCTCTGGTCTGGTTTGCAGGCAGCATTCCAAATTCAGCGAAGTGCATGAAGAGGAAAAACGGTCGGTGGGGTTGTGACGTTGAAAATAGAACACTAGGGGATTGCTATGGTTGATTGGAACCGCTGCTCTTTGCATGATAGCAGATGGGAAAGTGTACTTGTTGTCATCTGGTGATTTAATGGCATAGCTAGTATTTTTAGCTTCACAACCAAGAGGCAGAAGAGGTGACCAAATTCAATCATAGACATCGTTAGAGAACCTTGATGATATGTTTCTGTTTACTGAGAAATTTCTAGATAATACTGGACAGTTGAGGTAATGTATGCAAACATGAAAGAAAATGGCTCACCTGATCGAATCTGAATAGGCTACACCACAACCAACTCTGCGGCTAACAACTCAGGTACATTGCTGTAAGTGTTATTGTCCAAAGGCCTTAGCTCCAAAACTGATATGAAAGGTGTCCCAAAACCTGTGTTCACAAGACAAATGTCTATATTATCTGAAGAAAGGACATGGATGATTTCTGTTGTAAGGGGAGTGGATGCATCATTCAGTCTTACTGCTTCCCATCGTAGTTCAATAGTTACCATACAAAAACCCTGCACTGATCAGACACTTGTTCTTGCTGACCCCGTGCGTAGGTTTCAAAGGTAACAAATTTTGGTTCTATCAGGGAAGCTTCTGAGATTGAGATTTTGCTTGTCTATACCTGTTGTGTTGATTTTGGATGATACATTCTTATTTACACCAGTGTCTTTGTAGTTTGCATATGAGGTGTAATAGATGCCTATGATATTATCTTCATAGCTTGAACCTTATCCAAAAATCTCTAAAGATCATTTAGGGTTCTCGGTTAATATAAAACTAGGTGGTGATTCATGTATTTAATTTTACTTTCATCAATCCTGAAGTAATCAAGATCATTGAGATTTTTTTTATGATAAAATGACAACTTCGTTGAGAAATTAGTAAGGGATAGACTTTGTTTGCTTGGTTGAAAATAATATGCTTGTTATATCTTTTGTTTTTTATGTGATTATCTATATTATGTGATTTGTTATATTGGTTTTTGCGCTCTTGTTTATTTATTTTTATTTTTTATTTTCATATATTTTGTTATTATGCATATAGGATTGGATAGGGACTTATGCCCATACACCCACTGCACGAAACTCATTTGCGTATACATCGTTTTAGGTTGGCATGAGGAATTAGTGGTGTTTTGATATGGCTTTGTTTTAGGCTAGCACACATAAAACCTTAGAATCTCGTTGAAAGTATACAAGGTTACAATTTGCTTTACCTTAGTTTAGACTTTTTGCCACTTATAGGCATCAGATTAACCTTTAAGGCTTTGTGATTCAAGTAATGAGTGATTCTTTTGAGAACAATATGTTAATCAATTTACCCTCATGTAATGACTAGACCCTCCTATAAGAAATCTCCATATAATATCACTAGGCAAGCTTGATATGCATGGAATTTCAGAGATATGCGACAAGACAATCAAGAATAGTTCTAAAATGAGTCTAAAGATTGAAATAGAAGGGGATTGTCCTAATAAAGGATTGAAAGCATCTACATCTTATGGCTAAAGATGCTGATAAACTCTTGGGGGAAAGTATTCAAAAGCAACATCAGAAAAAGCCTAGTCATTATAAGCTTTTGACATGTCATGATTTCTTTGAGGTTATAGCTTGGTATGATAGAAGTTTGAGACATTACTTGCTAACAAATCATTATCTATGTTACCCTTTTTTGAATGAATAAAATTTAAAAAACTTAATTTTAAAATATACAAAACTATTTCAACATTTTTAGATGGTGGAAAGTCTTAGACTAACTTTCCAGAATATATGGATAATATTTTGGGCTATTTTGATATTTTTTATTTTTTTACTCTTAAAATGAATGTATTAATATGCTATTAATAAAAACACTATGCATCATAAGTGTTCTATTCTCAAATCTAAGTTTTGGACACTAGTCATGGAAAAATTAGACAATAATATTGAAATGTTAGTGTATAAAATGCCACGTAGCCAATCGTTTAGTTATATGTGGTATTGATTTTTTTTTTTCATGTAAAAATATTTAATTTATTAATGAAGGCTTATATATCTTTAATATCTATCAAATATTTTATTAATGAATATAATATTTGATTAATAAATCTAGAGTAAAGGTAAAATTATTGGGAAGAAAAATGCTTTGCAAAAGAAATTATAAAGTTGTTATAACTATGGGATTTCTATTGCATCAAAGCAATGTTCTTAAATGTTCCTGATTAATGCTCTATTCAGACTGAACATTAATTAGAGCTATTGAGACTAGTACATATTATGTTCTTTTCTTTATGAAAGGAAGTAATTGTTCTTATAAACTAAGGTATGAGGGATATTTATAACTAATATGTAGGTGCTTGTCAGATAACATGTACACTAGGGCCTGTTTGGGAGTGTGGTTCTGGTTGTTTTTCAAAATGCCTTTTATGCTGAAATGCATCAAAATGATGTTTTTTTTTATTTTTAAAAATTATTTTTGAGATCAGCGCATCAAAACAATCCAAAACATAAAAAAAATTAATTTTTAGCAAAAAAAAAGTTTTTGAATTTTTTGGAAATGCGGGTTGGTCTGCGTTTCCAAACGCTCTCTAAACTGACCTGCATGAAAATTCTATATGGAAAGATCACTTGTTTCTATAGAAAGGTTCACATGATGGTTGTGTAAGTGATCCTTAAACTTGAGATCTCTAAGTTATCTTATATAGAGAGTGTTTATAGAAAGCTATGCCTTTTATTTTTAGTGGAAAGTGAAAAAGGTGAGTAGAGTACAATACTGAAATACTAAAAACTTAAAAGAAAAAAACTAGCACTCTAGGGTATAATAATCCCTCTTTCCTAAAAAGGTTTAAGAGATTTCTCACTGGTAGTTTGTATGGATTACCATTATAGGTCAAACATTTGGACAACTTGTGGTTTGTGATAATCCAGCCTTAAAATTATTATTTAAAGTTGAAAAGAACATCTGATCTTCAAGTAATATTTGTATAAATCCTAAACAACCCTAAATTTGTCTAACTAGGTCATTAGGATTCCTGAAAAAAATTTAAATTTATTGTTTCCACTACGTATAAGTGTTTCGAAAAATCCAATTGTGGTAACGGAGTAACGGAGCCATTGTTAGACAATTAAGGTTGATGATTACATATTTTAATTTTATTGTTGTTAATTTCAAATTAATTTTATGTGCAAAATCATTTTCTAAATATTAATTTCTCTCTTGATTTTTTTTTTTAAATTGAAAGCTATTGTTCTAGCAAGATTTGGTTGGATTTCTTGAATTTGGCTGAAATCTGGCAATATTTTGTTTTTAAAAAAGGAGATCTGCCATTAATACTGCTATGTGTAGCACCTTGGGCTATGGGCACTGCTGCACGTAGCACCAGATGCCATGGGCGCTACCACGAGTAGTTCAGGCGCTGCTGGCAGTAGCCATGGCTGCAGCCGACGTGGGCAGTGTTCCCACGCCATAGCAAAGAGAAAAGGAAGGGAGAGGGAAATAATTACAATTATACCCCTAGTGCTTTTTTAGGGTTTTTAGCACTTATAATTTATTACAAAAAGGTTTTGAGGTGTAATTTATGTATTTACCGCTGTCTTTTAATTCCTTATTACATTTTGGTTTTTGGGATAGAATTACAATTCTATCCTTATATAAAATGTTGATTTTATATTTTAAAATTGAAAAACAAATTAAATTAATTGTATAATTAATTTTCCTAATAGGATTAAGATTGAATTAAAATGTTTAATTCAAAATTTTTGTGTTTTATAATATCCTAATTGGGTTAGGATTTAATAAAATAATGTTTAGAAAAAATATTTTTTTCTAAAATAAAAGCAGTTTTTTTGCCACGAAGTTTTATTTATTTGATCCTAAAATAGTTTAGGATTTTAATAAGAATTTTGATATGATTATTTTTCTTATTAAATTTTGAAATATTGTTTTTCAAAGAAAATATATATTATATAAAATTTATTATGTTTGAGAAATTATCAAAGTGGATTTGTTTAATATTTCTAAATGTTAGGATTTTATTTTTAAAATTGCATATAAAGGCAATAATTAGAATTGAAGCCTGTAATAATTTTATTATGCATATTAAATGTTATTATGCATGATGGATGATTATAGACATTAAAGGCTAATGTGATTGTTTGTTTATGGTTGAATGACTATAATATTAAATATGGTCTACGTGTCTTGTCTTTTCTTGATTTTTCTTATAGGTTGTAAATTTTTTTTTCTCATTGAATTCCCTTTGAACGTAACTTGAGGTTTCTTATATAAGTATGTAAATATTATGTAGTTTAGAAATATAGGAATTTAGATAGAAAAATCTATTTTGTAATCCAAGACGAAGAAAGAACGACAAAAAAAAGTTAAAACCATAATGCTCGTAAAAGACTTATAGATTTGCAATAGCTACCTAGGTTTTGATAATCTAATTTCTTTTGATGGCTTGAGGGAATTAGTTTAGATACATCCATAATCATTCAATTAAAATGACATGTTAGGGGTGTATGTTTATATATAATTGTTATGTATGATATATCACTAATGCCATGAAATGAGACTTAATTAAAATAATAAATCCTTTATTAAAATATTAAGTACATGTTGAGAATATGATTTGTTGCTTTCTGATTTTATATGTATAAAATCAGAGTTCTATTCATGGATAACTTGTTAAGCTACTCAAGGTTACTGTTAATTGCATATGCTTAATGCTACTTATAATCATATAAGATTAGATAATTAGGTGAAACATATATGATATGTTTAGACAAAAAGTTATCACCTAACTGATGTAGAAGTCATATAAAGATGTAACTAATAAGCTATGTTATCTATCTAATTTAATTTATTTTGATTTGTTGAGTTACTTATGATTATATAAATTAAATGGAATCATAGTCCACTAAAAGATCTAAATGAGATTTTATAAATTAATAGTGAGACCTATTAGTTTGCAAGAAAATAGTGGAGACTAAATTATGATTACAAACGTTATCTAACTTTGGTTATAAATATTTATGAATGAAACCAATACTTGTTATTCTTACATGAATAAGTTGATAGATTACCATAGAAAAAAAAGAGTTTAGTTCAAGCAAAATTAAATAAACTCTTTAAAGGATGAAGTGACTTAGTTAACTAGTTTGTTGAACAAACTATTTAATATGAATAACTTCATGAATGACATTTGTTAAAAATAATTCCAAACATCAATGCAATTTATAAAGATTTCTTTTTATTGTTCATGCTCTAAAATCATCAAAGGTTTATATTGTCAAGTCAAATCCCTCATAAACTAGTATTGGTGCATCATTTTTAATCCCTTGATATGATGCACTCTCTCCAAGAGTCCAAGTACCTCAAGCAGCTCCATCCTTATTTTAACATGACTTAAACCATAAAAGGTATAACCATGAGTCATCTTCTTTTCTAGTTTCCCTCATCGACATCTATCAACATCTTATAAATACACATCAAACATCTTAACTACTTAAATCAATCCAACCACCTTTTCCAAAATGATACAATAAGAGTGCTAAGTGTAATACAATGCAAGAGATATGGATCATGATGTATGTAGTACAACCATAAAAGGAGAATAAACCATTAAAAATGAGACTTGTGTGATCCCTTTTCAACTCATGAAAGAATTAATGCCCTAGATGTCGACATTTCTAGCAATTTTATGGTCCTTGAATTTTTCAAGTATACAAAAGCTCAATGTCTTGAGACCTATCTTAAAATGTACGATGGCAAAATAACTGAAGTTATTAATGATGGGAAATTAATGATTCATTGTTTTAATGAAAGCTTGGATGGACTTGCTTTTAGCTGGTATATGGGGTTGGATGGCTTTAAAATAATTTAAAAAAATGATAAAATTGGATGACACATTTTTGAAATAGTTTGAGCAAGTCTGATCTTTATAAAATGGAGAAAAATAATAATAATAAGTCAATCAAGAAATATGCTTAGAGGTTGCGCAAACAGACAACACAAACTTGCCCTTCTATATCTAAGAAATAACATATCTCTATTTTCATTGATAAGTTAAAGGTTGAAAGTCTTAAAAACACCTAAGATGAATTAGAAGCTTAATTAAAAGTTTAATATTTTTTTAAAAAAATTATCCTTTAACATTTGTAAAAGACAAAACTAAGATTCAACATAAAATTGCACAAAGTAAAAAAGATTGAGATTGAGGGATAACTCTAGATTTATAGTGGTTCGACCAATCTTGCTTACTAAACTTCTTGAACCACTATTCAAGTGTTCACTAATAAGTCATGGTCTTTTTACGGGTGATACCGTACTAATACATTAATATTTTTTTTTGGATTCTAGATTAGAAAACCTTTCACTCTTAATATTTTTCAAGGCTCAAAATATTAACCTTTGAATGGTTTAAGTGTTTCTTACACTTTTATAATGAATGATCTCTCAAAAACATTTATTACACCTCATAATAAAAAGAAGATTACAATAAATTAAACTAAGTCTTTAAATAAAATAATATAGCTTAAGTATATGAAAGAGAAAATTGATGCAAATAAAGTTTAAATATTTAAAAGGATTATGGAAGTGATAAAAACTTTTTAGATTAAAGAGTTGGCAAGCATCATATTGTTGTTTTTATATTAAGCGAACAAGTAATATTTATAGGCAAATAGGTAGCACTTAGCCATTACTTACAACCAAAATTTAGGAGTTCAACATTTTGAATTTTAAAAGAAACCATCATATTAGAAATAGCTAGGAGTTGTTCATGATAATTTTAAGTATAAAATAAATTAAGTTTTTTGAGTTTAAAACAAGTTAATTTTTGAGTGTAAAACAAGTTATGTACAATTATTTCAAATTACTACTTAATGACTTATTTGGAAATAGTCAAGGGACTTTTAGTATGTTAAAATGAATAGGACACAATGAATTATTTGATCAAGCCAATGAAAAATGGTGCTTTCCATTTTAAAAAAGAATTGAGCAATGAGTATGATGGTGTAAGATTTTATGTTGAAAAGTTTTCTAATGAGGTATTTTTCAGTACGCATAATTGGGCAATAAAAGAAAATTCTCTTTGATAAAAATTATTTTTGTAATGTCATATTAAATCCTATAAATACTTGATTACATAAGATCATTTTAGGTATCTTCGAGTCAAGTTTGCATTCAATAAAGTCCATTTTGATCTAAACTTTTATACTTGAAAAATCCCTATAACATCAAATCTTGACACTCATATCAGTTTCACTAAATTATTGTTATCATTAAAATTATTAAAAACATAGTTACTAAAGACCTAGGTCTAGCGAAGGCTTCATACTATAAATACTTAGTAATTCATCAACCTATTTTGTAGATGTAATGGTCATAACAGAAAGGGTTAAGCAAAGTTTGAAATAAAAAAGGAATAAGAATACGACAATAAGGTTTGATACCATATCAAATGATGAATCAAAAGATGGCTCTCAAAATTAAATCTTAACCATAATCATTATAATTCTTCATGTCAACATCCTATTTAGTCATGTCAAGCACCATCAAGTTTCATATTAGGGTTAACTCCGCAAGTGTTGTTATCAAATCAAATATTGGCATATATATACCTCTTAACCTTGTTTACCAGCACCTTTAGAATATTGGATATGTAACCTCAATCATGAAAAATTCTAAACAACCACCATATCTTAGGTGGTATAATTTGTTAACCTAGATGTTTTTAATCTCCAATGACTTATTTGTTTTTATGGTAACAATAATTAGTGGAGTTAAAATGATTTATTGCCTTTCAATTTTATAAGCATAAAATGAGTGTTTCATTTAAGGTTAATTTATTGAGGTACCCCAAGTTGTCATAAATTGAATATGCTTAGTGTTATAGAAACTATGTCATATTTAACTAAAATTATATGATTCAGATGAGACACTTATGATTACATACGATTAGAGGCATTAGTTAAGAGAAACACATGATATGTTAGATATAAAGTTGTCATCTAAGTGATTATAGAGTCATGAAGAGAAGTGATTAATAAACTATGATTAAAGACCTTACTAAAATTTGGTTATATATATATATATATATATATATATATATATATATTCATGAAACTAATACTTATTATCTTTACATGAATAAGTTGATAAATCACCATGAGAAATATATCACATATAACATATTTGATGCTAAAGAATTGATAAGATCAAAATATTTTGAGTGTTACTATAATGTGAATTATTCTCAATGCAACAACCCTGTAAAATTGTATACATTATGTATTAAGATAATATGTTATAACTTGTAAAATAAGGGTTATTCTCTCTCTTCTCTCTCTCACTCTCTAATATATATATTCTATCAAAAATTTGGTAGATCAAGTTATTGACTGTACAATCATTACCATTTTAGCCAACACCATATCGCAATACATTAGTTAATCAATATACTTCTTCTTAATGTTAGTTCTACTACTAATAAGTATGTCAATTATTCAATATATGCATAACAAAATTCATGGTAAATGAAATTATAATAATTTAGAAGATCTCGTATTAGCATGACATTGTATGAAATTCACAACTTGCTATTTTTACATAGATTATGATTCAGTACAATGCTAACTTATATAAAATGGCAAGTCATATATTCATGCTACTAATATTACTTTATATATATATATATATATATATATATATATATATATATATATATATATATATATATTACATATCCTTAACAAAAGTAATACATTAGAAGTTTACTAAGCATCTTGAGCATGAAAAGGTCCTATTACAACATCAAATTTATAGAAGTATGTTGAAATATAACTCAATAAAATGAATTCATAATATGATGCACATAATTAACTTGTATACTATGTCCCATATTCTGTTTAAGATTCTTATAAATCTACTATAAAAGATGTCAAAATAAATTATAAACTAGGTCACCCTTTTTCATATGTTATTAATCCTCGCTATTCTCTTTTACAATATTTTTTTTATCATTCCAATACAATTCCATTAGTCTTCATTAATCTCATTAGCTTTTCTTGGCTATCCATATTTGGACACCATTAGCATCTGCTAATCTCATTTCATGTTCTCGGCCATCCGAAATACGGATGCCATTAGCCTTCGCTAATCTCACTATACATTCTTACCCATCCCAATTTAGATGCCATTAGCTTCTTCTAATCTCATTAAATAATCCCGGCCATCCTAATTCGAATGCTATTAGCCTTTGCTAATCTTATTATACATTCTTGGCCACCCTAATTCATATGCCATTAGCTTTCGCTAATCTTATTAAATATTCTTGGCCATCCTAATTCAGATGCCATTAGTTTATACTAATCTTATGATAAAATCTCTAGTCATCCCAATTTAGATGTCATTAACCAAAGCTAATTATAATACTCTAACGCATTCGTAATAATTCACTTATTACTACCTACTTTCAAATTGTTTTACATTTAAAATAAAATCATAATTTCATCAATTTAAATAAAAAGGAAGTTCCCTATCTGCTCATCCTATGGTGTGGCCTCCTCCAATAGAAGATTCAATCCCCGTCGTCCCTCATGGTTTATATAGAAGCCTTTAAGTTACATTTCATTCAAGTCGTGTACAATTCTTTAATTCAGAAATCTATTACCTCAAAGATTTCTTGAAGTTAATAATCCAAAGGAATCATTCAATATCATATAAATCCAAAAGTTAATTCAAAACTTACTTCCATCTTATTATCAATCCTTTAATTCATGCATACCTATCATTCTCACTTATTAGCTCCTCATGTGCTTTATATGTATATAAGTAAATATGAAGTGGATCTCTAATTATGACATTGATATTTCAACCTACATGGGTTTGCTTTTCAAGTCACTCTCCACTAATGTATAACAAAATTATTACCAAGGATCAAAAGGTCTTTATTAGGCTTATAACGTAAAGCTAGGGTAAGGGCTATGAAGAAAGGATAAGATTCAAGAAAAATAAGAGAACTAACTTCTTAACACAAATAAATCATATTCACTTCTAAAACATACACTACTTCTCCATCCTTTCAATATTAAAAACATCTATCTTTATCATGCTTTCAAAGATCCAAACTCAAACAAAACAAAATACTGTAACATTAGCAAAGAGAAAGAATCCTCTCATAATCAGTCTTCTTATCCTTTGTTACACTATTTTCCACTTTACACTGTTTTTTCTCTTTCTCATAAGAAAAAAGACATCATGTAATATCAACCAATGATCACAACATTGTTTTTTTTAATAAAATTGGAAATAAAATAACTTCCTAACACCTTGTTGACTTTTTTCACCACTAAACTTATGACTTTGATAACATAGGATGTAATAATAAAACTTATTTGTTGACTTTCTACCCTCATACTAAACATACTCTTTTAAAAATGAATGTAAAACCTAAGACTGAAATTTTAGAAAATTATTGAAAAGCTTTTAAATGAATTTAAATAGGTATTAATTAGACAAAATAATTACACATCCTTCGATATAAAAAAAATGAATGAGTTCTATCAATTGGTGGTAAACTTTAATTGAAGGAAATAAATAAAAATAAAATAAATATGTTATTAATAAAAGTGAAGTACTTTTTAGAGAAAATAGGGGGAAACTGAAGAAATTAGACTTTTTATAGTGTTAAAATGTACCGAGTAGTTGAGTAATTACATGCTAATGACTTGGAGACTTGTAAATAAATTGAAAATTTCATCTCCCCTTTTTTATACCCAGTTGCCAGCCACAACAAAGAAAGAAAAGGATCCATTTTCTTTTACTTGCATATTCTACTCAAATTCTTCCAAAATAAAGGGTTATGAGTTGGATTGAAAATTTCATCTCCCTTTTTTTATACCCAGTTATCGGCCATAACAAAGAAAGAGAAGGATCCATTTTCTTTTCCTTGAATTTTCTACTCAAATTCTTCCAAAATTAAGGGTTATGAGTTGGTTTATTAAAGATTATAAAGGGAAAAACACTAAAAAAAAATATTCAGGAGGATTTAAAGAGAGGAAAAGTTAAGTTTAGTGAGAGAAACAACAATTGAGGAGGAGAAAGAGGAATTAGAAAAGAAAGTTGCAAAAAAAGGTGATTTTTGATTTCAAAACCCTTGCGTAAAGTGTTCTATACTATGTAATCATATTATTTGAAGTTTGATTATGTGAGGGGGGGAATCCCTAAGTTTTCTTCTAGGTTTTTGAGAAGAATTGAGGAAAATGTGAAATTGTTTGTGATCTTGTTTAATTAATATATGATGATTGTTTATTAGTGTAAACCATAAAAAATTGAGTAAATTATAGGAAGAGAAAGGGCCCTAAGGGCTGGCCTTAAGAGAGAGTTTTAAGGAATGATTTATTTGATTAAAGTGGTGTGAGATTTTAGATAAATTGATAAAATTTCATGAGGTAATTGTGGTTAGTGAGGGTTATGTATTAGGTGTTTACATGTGATATAAAAATTAAATGTTTTAATGTCTAAGTAAAAGTTATAAACTTGAAATTTTATTAGTGTAGTTTATACTAATCAAATTCTTAATATGTAAGATAATGAAATTTAAATAGAGGGCCAAAATATCAGATGATATAAATGGTTTAAATATCTTATATATATAAGTAAGAATTGGTAAATGAGAGTTACGTTAAAGTTAAAAAGAATAGGAAAACTTTTGTAAAAAAAATGTAAAGATTTTGACTTAAATGGTTAAATTAGTTATTATGATTAAATTATAAATCAACAAGGATTCAAGTGAAATTCACATGAAATGTTTGAATTAATAAAAAATGAGTTACTTAGAAATTTTTGGTGAGGTTGATATTATGGAAATATACGTATGGTTTTAAATTATGGAATGAAAAGTATGAGATTAAAGAAATTAAAGGATAATTAATAGATTTTGAAAATATTAAGATTTAAGGTAATAATTATGTTGATGGAAAGTAAAATTTAGATGGAACTGTATTAACATGAATATTGATTTATGTGGTAAAATTGTTAAAAATACTAATAAGGATCCTTTCTTCTAAAAAATAAAAGAGGTGTCAGGAGCTAGATCTTTAGCTGAAGGAGCGAGGTTTGCAAAAGGAGCAGGTAATGCTTAGCACCTTGGTTTTTTCATTCAAATTAATGAATCTTTTGTTAATATTTTTTTTCTTTTTGGTTTTTTCATTCAAATTAATGGGGTTAAACCAATAAAAATAGAGTTAAAGAATGCACTATGAAAAGAGGTATAATATGGTTGAATGAAAATATATATAAATTAACCTCCAACAAGGGTATATAAGTTATGCTTGAAGAGATTTAGGTAAATGAATTTAAATTAGAAAGTCAGCCCATGAATTGGAGAGTATGGACTTAGTTTGCTTAAATTGGCAACCAAGAAATTTGAATTACATAATCAGCCAATAAATTGAGGATTATGGACTTAGTTAACCTATAACAACAACTAAGAGATTTGAATTACATCGTCGACCCATGAATTGGTGATTATAGACTTAATTAGCATAGAATAACAACTTAGAGATTTGAATTAAATTGTTGGCCTATTAACTGGAGATGATGGACTTAGTTAGCCTAAAACAGAAACTAGGAGATTTTGAATTATATAGTCAGCTTATGATCTATGATCTGGAGATTATGGATTTAGATATCCGAGAATGGTAATTAAAAGATTTGTGATTTCATGGTATAAATTGTCATTCAATTGATTAGAGAGTATTGTATAAGCTTTTTTTAGGGATATTCATGTGGTGTGTGACCTATTATATGATTTTGTGGTTTATCAATCTTTATCTTTTGCAGCTCATATTTTATAAAGAGACCATTAAGCTTGAGAATAGCTACTACTATAGTGTTTTTAGGGGATGGATCATCATCCACTTGTATATTTTTATCTAGAGAATAGGTGCATCCAGATTCTAGAGCCTTATGGATTCGGTTTCTTAAGACTACATAACTGTTAGTGTTACGTTTTCAAGAGTCATACCATTTACATTACTGTTTCCCCTTAATTTTATCAAGAATAGAGATAGTGTGATTAATTATTACGAAGCTTAATTTTCCACCCGCACATAAACTGGATAAATATTAACTTTTTTGATATTAAAATAGTACTCCTTATCTTCAACTGCTTTGGTAGCCTTTACATCTTAGCTATTATGTTTAATGACCTTTTTAAGCTTTCTCAATATTGCAATCTCAAAACGTCTTCCATCTTTGATTTTTTACATTGATATGAGCTGGTATTAAACATCTTCATATTGAATATGCTTTATAGCCTATTGATTAGTTACACGTAGCAATGATTTTATTAATATAAAATATATTTATTATTAATAAAAGCTTTCTTTATCTTTAATATTAATTTATATTTGATTAATGATTTAATGTTTACTTAATGAATTTAAAGTAAAGATAAAGTCTATGAGACAAAAATGTTTTGCAAAGAAAATTATAAAGTTATTATAATTATGAAATTCCTATTGCATTAAAACATTATTCCTAAATGCTCATAATTAATGTTATATTAAAACTGAACATTAATTAGAGCTGTTTAGACTAATATATATTATGTTCTTTATTATATGAAAGGAAATAACAACTCTTATAAGTTGAGGTATAAGGGATACTTGAAACTAATATGTAGGTGCTTGTTAGATGATATGTAAATTGAACTAACTCGCATGAGAATTTCATATAGAGAGATTACTTATGTCTATGAAAAGACTCATGTAATAGTTTTGTAAGTGATCCTTAGACTTTAGATCACTGAGTTATCTTATATACAGAGTGTTATACTTTGATCTTAACTACATATTGTCCTTATAAAGGATAACAAATGAGTAAATGTTGGTTAGAAAATAAACTATATTAAAGAGAGAAGATTCATCGGCCTGGGTGAATTAGGAAAAATATTTCATCTGTTCTTAAATAGTATTGATTGTGAAATCCTTAGCCAAGATGGAATGAAAATTGAAAAGAGTTTCAAATCTTATGAAAAGAATTAATAGGTGTAGTGTTGAGAGCAAAAATGATTTAACAAAGTAGATATACTCCATGCTATAATGTTTAATTCAAAACATTATTGATGAAAGGATAATAATTATACTGAGAAACTAGTCACTAAAAGAATAAATAAAATCATTTATGACTTTCTTAATATTTTGGGGATCATGACAGATTTCTAGAAATTATACTTGATCTTTAAATATAAATTAATCAATTATTGAATTGATAATAAATTAATTTATTTAATCATATTTTTTTTAGGATTATGATTTATATTTGAGTAATCTTAATAGGAAACCTAATGGGTCACTCATATAAGAACCATTTATCAGAAATTAAAATGAGATGATTAATCAAGTATGACTTGATTGTAAATAATGTGTAGAAATTAAGGACTAGAATGTAATTAATACAGAGGGTTACAATTCCTGACTTATAAAAAATCAAGTAGGGACTTGATTGAATAAATTTCTAAAATTATCCTAAAATAATATATGTGATATTATTTAAGGGACAGATTAATATTTTACCATTTATAGGGCTTTTATGTTTCCTTATAAATAGAAAGTTATGCCTTCTATTTTCTAAAACATTACAATATAGAAACATCTAAATACAAAAAAAAAAAGTCAGCACTCAAAAGTATAACAATCCCTTTCTTCAAAAAAGGTTTAGAAGATTTTTCACTGGTGGTTCATATTGATTATCATTGGAGCTTAGACATGTGGAAGTTGTGGTTTCCAATAACCCAACTTTAAAGAAATTATTCAAAGCCGAAAAGAATATTTGATCTTTAGATAATCTTTGAATAAACCCTAAACAACTCTAAATATGTCTAACAGGATCCTTGAGACTCCTAAAAAAATAAAATTTACTGTTTTCACTACGTGTATGCATTTTCAAAAACACAACACTTTAAACTCCTCATCAAATTTTGAATCACTTAATGAGTGTGCACCCATGATATTATCTAAATAGCTAATAGGGAGTGTCCTCCTTAGTGGATTCTTTTCTCCTAATTTTGTTATTGTCCTTTCATAACAAACATTATCATTAGTGAGGGTGTAGATATCTAAGTTCTTAGTTCCTACAAACCTCTTTTTTATGCTACACTCTATTCTGTATAGCAATAACTTTATGCACTCCTTATTAGTTATAATTATAGTGCATTTATTTTTTAATATCCTAAATTATAAGGTATAACTTTTTATAGTCTCACCTAGGTCTTGTACTATTCTAGATCTCTAGTTTTGTCCATTAAAAATATTCATGAAAAAAAGTTTTCATCTCTTCCTAACCGTTGATTTAGTTTGGTGACAATGTTAAGTGGAAACCTATTTGGTTAATGAAAAACCAAACAAACTTACCTCCCTAAAACATTTCTTAAAATCTATAATTTTGATTCTTATAGGGACCACGTGCAATCTGTTGACTCATTCAAGGTATAGATAATTATAAATAAATATTATTGTTTATGCTACTTTTAGCCATATCTCTCTTAAATATTGGGATTGTTTAACTTTGTCTATTCCTTCTTTTTGTTGCTAATTGATAATAAGAAATTATTGTAAGAGAGCATTAAGGTTTCCTTTTTATAACATAGTTATGGGGTATATAATTAACTAGTAATAGATTATGACATGGGAAATATGTTTTATGAGTCCAAATAGTTAACATGTGGTTATTTATAATGCCTGAGGAGTGGCTAACATGTTAATGGCTATCACACTTAGGTTGGATTGCCTTTATTGTTATATCTAATATATAATGAAATATCATCTAGTATAAGCTATAGTTATTTCAAGCACCTTTACCACAATGCTCATTGTTTTAGAACTCCTTGAGATATGCCCTCAAATATGCAGATTCATGCATTATCATGTCTATTATGATAAAGCTCATTTTGTGTCTAACTAATTGGATATGGCTTGTATGGTTTGGTTTACCACCATTATCTTGTTGCATTTCATATTGGTTGTGTTCTTCATCTTCATCTAAAGAACCATCATATAAGCACTGAAAAGATTTATATAATGATAATAAGATACTCCTTTAAAAGCAACTATAGTTGGTTGTCTAAAATTTCCTACACTTGGTTGTGACAATTGTATAACACCATTTGATTCATAAAATGAACTTGAGTATGATTATGTATGGGGTATGGATTCATCAAAGTTCCTGTATTTGGTTAGTGGTGATGAATTTATTAGAATCGATGGAACATAAGGGATAGACATTAGGGGTATATCCAAATATAGTTATGTGTTGTAATAGGGAATTAGTCAATGAAGAACCATTTCTAGGCATGTCTGATATTAGTTGATTTACCAAAATTTGGGTAAATAATAGAGTATCAGGCTCTTCACGGCCAAAAAACTATCATCTCTCTATTACTTATACTGACTACTTATCCAATACAGTAGTGATGAGTTTAACTCTTTATTTTTATGGCTTAATGGCTTCTACAACTAAAGATGAATCTAATTCCACCGAGCATGCCAATGTATATGTTACCAATTAAATCTTACTTAGGATTTAACCTATAATGAGGTGACAACTTTCATTTTCATATAAGAAGTGGAGACTCTAGATCTGAAACCCTAAAAAATGACTATATGTTCTAAGAAGCACCACCATATAGAAAAAATGTAAGAGTTTTAAGGAAAAAGGAATTTATAGGAACTTAAAGTGCAATGAAATAAAAAAATCAATAAAAGAAAACACCAAAACCCTCGATGGAAAAAAAAGTTAGATAAATTACAGGAATTGAATGTGTGAGATTGATCATTGTTTAAAATAGTATACGGCCATTTTTATATTGTCATGATGTTTGTTCTTTGCTTACATAGGTAATTCTAATTATGTACAGATGTCGGTATAAAATAAAAAGATTTATTAAATCTTAATATAAGCTAAACTCCTCTTCTATTGATATACATATGGAAATTAGGCTAATCTCTAACTTTTAATTAGTTTTTTGTATTGAGGACTCCTATTCTAAATAAGACTGTATCTTCTGGTTATCTACTTGAGTACAAACTTTATTGGTCAATTGTTTTCTTCTAATTGATCATGACTTATGGTTACTTGGTCGACTAATTGAATGCTTCTTTAACTTTCATTGTCGATCAATGACTTTTTCTACATGGTTGATTTTTCTAATTCATAATCAATTAAAATTGTTTTCTCCTATTTTTCATAAATACTCTACAAAATGATTTTTACTATGTTTTGAATTTGTTTTGGATTATTTATGAAAATTCAAATTTTAATTTATTTATTGAATTCCTCAATTTTGGATATTTTATTTTATGTTGTGTTATTTTATGAGTTTTATGATATCAAATATGTAAGTTCTGAGATTTAATACAGGTGGAGCACCTTGAGGTGTTGTGTTTGCATTACCGGTCATGGGTCCGGAAATCGGTTCGTGACATTAGGTGACAATCCTATTTCCTGGCATTCTTGCAAATAGAAAATAGTAGTTGGATCCTCAATTGAGTCAAAATGTAAAGCTTTGGTTAATGCTGTTTTAGAGTTAACATTGTTTAAGTTGAAGGTCTCCCTTTCGTGCACCTTTTCTTTAATGTGATAACCTTGAAGCTAGCTACCCCAGTCATAATCCTATCTTCCATGATTTCACTAAGCATATAAAAAAATAACTATCACTTTATTCATGCTAAAGTTGCCTATTATAGAATGTACATATATAGAAAATATTATGGGCATACTCTTATGTTGTAATCTCTACCATTACTATTGTATATTACCTTACACATAGATATTGAAAAGGTTGGTTAACCAATAGGTTAAGCCTTCTAATTATTCTCAACATAGTATCAGAGCTTTTTGCGATCAAAACTCTTCTCTCCCTCTTTCCCTTGTAGCTGGCTTTCTCTCTTCCTCTCTTAAATGAATTCTACTATTGCTGTCGTCGACTTCTCCCTCACCATCGGTGCTGCAGCCCAGCCGGCCATCCATCTACAAGTTGTTATCGATGGTGTCCTTCCTCAATAGCAGCAACTTTCGCTTGCAGAACACGTCAATGACTTCTCCTCGCAAGTTTCTACTGTTCCTCTACACATTATGGGAACACAAACTCCAGGTATTGTTACTCTATCAAACGCCCTCCAAGTTGTTTTGTTGAAACTTACGAACACAAATTATCTCTATTGACGAATGCAGATGAAGCCCTATCTTTGTGGTCAAGGTGTTTTTCACTTCATTTATGGCTCAATATCTTGTCCTCCATCTCATGTTTCTGACAGTTCTACTGGTTTTTTCTCTACAATCAGCTCTTTTTTTCTTTGTTGGAAGCAACATGATCAATTTATTTTGAGTGCATTGCTCTCATCTCTCTCCGTGGATATGTTGTATCTCGTGGTAGATTGTCATACCTCGCAATATGTTTGGCGCACTCTTGAGAAAGCTCTTGTGTCTTCATCTAATTCTTGTATCATGCAAATCCATGGTTTATTTCAAGATTTTCGGCAAGGTAACTCATCGATTAGTATATACATGTATGAAGCCAAATCGTTTTTTGATGAATTGGCTGCTATTGGCAAAGCCATGTCTGTTGAAGACTTTAATCTATATATGTTTTATAGTCTTCGTGGTAAGTTCAAAGACTTGGTAATGAGTCTTATAACCAAGACAGAACTGTTGTCGTATGCTGATCTTCATAACCACCTTCTTACCCATGGATTTTTTCACAAGAACTCCTTTCATTCTATAGACACAAATCCCTTTTTGTTGTCTCCATCTCTGCTACAATCACCACAAGGGCTAGACAGTGGTCTGGATAACAGCATGTCCGCTGCCAGCTGTGCTTAAATTTGTCACACATCTCCTCATTGTCCTTAATTTCACGGCAGTACCAAGCAGCCCTCTGCACAACTTACTGTTGGGAATCTTTTTGTTGCGACTTGATTCTTCGACACCGACGCGAATCAACACGTCACACCTGATCTTACAACTCTAACCGATTTTGCAACCTATCTTGGTAATGATCATTTGCATATTGGTGACGACAAGGGCTTGGACATATCACATATTGAACATACTATGTTACATTCCCTAAAACGTATTTTTACATTATCTAATGTTCTTCTTGTGCCTTATATTACCAAACCGTTGTTATCTGTTAAAAGATTCTGTCGTGATAATCATGTTTATTTTAAATTTCACGCTTCTATGTTTTATGTCAAGGATCTCATCACCAAGGAAGTTCTCCTTTCCGGTCAAAATAATGATGGTCTCTATATCATTTTCGAGTCTTCTGCCATGTCAATTCCTCAAGTTTTTTGGTCTCCTTGCATCTCCGCGATTGCTGACCTGTGGCATCTCTGTTTGGATCATCTAACTCCTCGCATTTTAAATTTTTTAGTTTCTAATAATAAACTCATATGTACTTTTAGATGTTCTCTTGCTCAATGTCAAGCTTGTCCATTAGGCAAGTCGTTGCGTCTGTCGTTGCGACTTACGAGTCACAAAACTACTACTTCACTTGATTTAATATTTAATGATGTTTGGGGTCCTGCCCCTATATTTTATTTTGATGGCTTCCGTTACTTTGTTATATTTATCGATGCGCATACCAAACATATATGGTATTATCCGATTGTTGCCAAATCTAATGTGTTTTCCATCTTTCATCATTTTTAAACACTTGTTGAGCGTCGATTTTCACTTAAAATTAAATCTGTTCAAACTGATTGGGATGGTGAATATCATAAGTTAAATAAATTCTTTCAGACTATTGGTATTCATCATCGGTTAATCTTTCCTCATACTCATGAACAAAATGACACCATTGAGTGTTGTCATCAGTATATTATCGAAACTGGCCTCACTCTTTTAGGCCAATATAGTGCACCATTACGGTTTTGGAACTATGCTTTTGAATCATTAGTATATCTTGTTAATCGCATGCCTACTCTTGTTCTCCAAAATAAATCTTCGTTTGAGTGTCTGTTTCGTCGTACTCTTGATTATAATTTTCTGCGTACTTTTGGATGTCTTTGTTTTCCCTTTTTGAGTCCATACCATGCTCACGAATTGGATTTCTGTTCCTCTCCATATGTTTTATTAAGGTATAGCTCATCTCATTTTGGTTATCACTGTCTTGATTTAGCATAGTAGGGTATAGCTCATCTTATCTTAGCTTGAGAGGGCATATTATAGAATGTACCTATATAGAAAATATTATAAGCATACTTTTATGTTGTAATCTCCACCATTACTATTGTATATATTGACCTACACACACACACACACACACACACACACACACATAAAAGGTTGACTAACCAATAGGTTAAGCCTCCTAATTATTCTCAACCCTATATAGGTACATTCTATAATATTGCCAAACTAGACCATGAGTTTCGTTGTTTTAGCACTACTGATCAGGTGTAGATTTGTTTACATAAGCACGCTTTACTTATCGATTTCTAATGCTCAAGAACATGTTTCATGTTCTTCCTATTCCCATGAACTTGAGAGGGAATGCCAAGGAAACCGATTGTGTTCAGGATATAAACAAGGAAGACAATTCCTGATTTATTGTAAATGATTTATTCATTGTATATATAGGCTTGTATTACTATACATACACTTATTCGTATCAATTGTAACCCTACATTATAAATACAATAGCAGTCGGCCCTGTACAGTTAAGGATTTCACAATGTTCTTCTTCTCTTTATTATTTTAACTATCCTGAAGCTTACCACTAGGTTAAAAAGTAGAAAAATTAACTTTTAAAACCTACCCATAAGCCAATTAAAAGCACGGAATAGGTTTATTTACAAGCTTGCACATAATTGCACGTGCACTAGAAAAAGTAACGTGCAATACACATGTAAAGATGGAATCATCACATCTTTCTGTCTACTCAAGAAACTTCACTTTCATCTTGTACTCTTTATCCCATATGTTCTAATTAAGTGGTCGTCATCGTATATATCGGCATGTTAACATGATATCGATGTCGATATCAATAATGATAAATTAATAATAGTTCCTTAAATGAACTAAATATGATAAACACATGGCCTTCAAGGGGATGCTTGAATGATTAAGATTTGGTTTTTCTACTAGCAAGTTGAGGTTGAAACTCTAGAAATGATATTGGGCTTAGGTGAAGTTTGGAAATTTGGACGATCATTGCTCCTTGTTGTATAATTCGAGGTCAGTTGAAAAAGAAGAAGAAGAAAGAAGATAAGCACTCAATGATTGATATCCAAATGCAATCGTATAGTTTCATCAAGTGGATATAACCTTTGAAAGTCAATTTAAATTCATTTTTGTTACGACAGGGAAAAGTTTTTTTAGATAAAAAGGATTTGTGTAAAATTAGAATCTTTAGATTATGATAGTTAGAGATTGTAATCTTTCTATAGTTAGAGATTTGTAAAATTAGATTGTAATTTAAAAGTGTTGAATCTATCAATAAAATATTAAGAGGTTAAATATTTGTGATTTAGTTTTTCAATAATTAGTTTCTGAGCTTTGAATAAAAAAAGAGCATGACAACCTCAACAATCTATAAATGTTTATGAAGAAAAGGAGAAAAGCAAGACAACTCAACAATCTTCCATGTTGATTAAGGAGATAGAACCCTTAACCATATGTGTATGTTATTGAATGTTTGGTTCATGGTTGTTATTCAAGAAAAGTACTTTGTAATTATAGGCTTCCATTCTTTGTATATACTACTTAAGCATCTTTTCTTCCTAGATTTGACCTTAGCAAATGGACATCAAAGATCTTATATTAGTTAGTGTGGGAGTTTTTTAGGGAAAAATAAAGATTGACAAACTTGGGATCGACAATGTAAAAGGAAAGCCAAATAAGTTTATTTTTTGTTTGCAGGCAAAAATGGACATTGATCTACCTAAAAAATCATAGTTTGAGTAATAAAGCTTAATGTAATGAGCAATACAAACTATAGGTACTTTAGCCAACTAGAAGATGTATTATCAGGAAAATAAAGGAAATTATACTTAATAACCTTTATTCCATGCATGAAAAAAAAGTAAACGAAAGTGTTTCCTAATACTTTGGCGTTTTCCAAAAAAAAAAAAAGGCATCCCCCGTAGAGTAAAACATGCTATAGAAGATTTAGTTCTAGTAATCTATAAATCATTGGATTAAGATCAATTTACAAATATATTCTCAAGTTACATATAGTGCAATATATTAAAGATTTATATATCATTCACAAAGAAAATATAGAAGAAGACACCTTAAGTTGGAGTCGTTTGTGAAACTAAGAAAATTACTTGGTGTTTGTATTCAAGATAGACCTTTTTTAAAAGGAAAATCTCTCATTATTGAAGGAAAGGATTGTTTAATCGTTTATGAAACTAAAAAGATTACTTAGTTTTTATGCTTAAGAAATGCCTTTTTTAAAAGGAAAGTCCCTTATGTTGATAAATTGGGTGTTTAAGAATATTAGTTGAAGGAAATGATTGTTAACATGGAAAAAGGTTTCCTGTATTAAAAAAGGCTTGCGTTTAGAATTCTTGGCTTGCGTTTAGAATTCTTATTTATATAATTAATTAAATTTTTTATTAGATTATGATAATTAAAGGTGTTAATTTTACTATAAATATAATGATTAATATACTCAGAATTTTAAGAGTGTTGAATCAATAAATAATATCTTAAAAGGTTAAATATTTACGTTTTATACTTTT
>Ga0325414_1001257_pt1 | contig 24036 bp, 13 predicted proteins | sample PopdelMetagenome_8_FD_206183 | JGI IMG/M metagenome (GOLD analysis project Ga0325414, IMG submission 206183) | Populus deltoides microbial communities from Bellville, Georgia, United States - Leaf-PdKOR-R3 | ecosystem: Host-associated > Plants > Phyllosphere > Phylloplane/Leaf | place: USA... | reverse complement strand
TCTCTCTCTCTCTCTCTCTACAACACTGCAAGTATTTCCACGCTATCTACTAGTCCATAGTATTAGGAAGCTACAATCCAAGGAGTTTGCCGGTGGTTCTGGCGTTATTTCTCACTTCTTTGTATTTTTTTCGAGTTTAAACTATAATGCTTGGATTTAGTTTTGATTTACGTATAAATTATTCTTACCTCCCTAAACTATTTTTATAAACAAAGAAAAAGACAATATTCAGTCTTAAACAATATTTATATGATATTGGGGGAAAAAATCAGTCTAAATTAATATGTAAATTGTTTTGAAAATACTTTTTAATGTAAAAAAGAAAAGAAAAAAGTATTAGATCGCTGCTTTTTATTTGAAAATTGGGGTTTGGATTGTTGTGGACTTGTCGTGTTTGTGTGTGTGATGTGGAGAGTGACGGTGGCGGCCGCTGTTACAGCAGCGGCAGGCTGTGGAGAGAGACCCATGGCAGCTTGGCCCACTTCTCAAAAAGTCTCTCTTGAAAATGTCATCTCACACGCATCGCTTAACTTTAATTATGGTTGTTAAACTAGACTGATGGCACGTGTCGTGATATTTTTCCTCTGAAATATCTAAACGTTTCGAGCATATTTTTTTTTTTAAAATTTGATAATTTGGATTATAATCCCAATCAATTAAATAAATTAAATTTTATTTGAATCGTATTAAAATAAAAAATAATAACAAACAATATATATATATATAAAATCATGATAATATGAAAAAAATATTTATTTAAAAGCAAAATATTAGCATTAATTATGTTTAATAAATTTATTTATTAAAATTAATTTGGGATAGAAATTGAAATACATAAAATTAATTAAATAAAATAAAAAATTAATTATACAGGATTAAACATATTAAAAATATAATAAAAAATAAATATCTAATCTTCAAAAAATAATTTGCTTAAATAATTTCTGAAAAAATGTACAAAATATTTATTTTTGAAGATTAGATATTTTTCCTACGGATACATTTTTCTATAAATCCTAACCAAAATAAATAAGGGAAAAAAGAAGTGTTATAAACTTATACATTAAATCAATTGTAACACGTCATCAAATTCAATTTCGATTTGACTTAAAAGCGCTGATTCTGAAGCTTTCTTTATTTAATATATATATATTTTTTTACAAATCTCAAAAAGATCATTAGGTGGTCTCAATCTTATCACCGATTTTCTTCTTCTTTTTTTTATCAATTTTATCTCTAAGCTTTCAAAGACTTCCAAGGCTTTTCATTCAAATTGTAAAAACGACATCATTTTAGAAATTGAACCTACTAAGCTTTTTGACACAAATTACAAGCAGTCCGATTATCGATGAAGAAATGATCATCGAGTCAATGGTTTCTCACCCTAGAGAATGTGATCCAGGGACGAAAAATCGACAATGGAGGTCCACTCGAAGCATGGCATGGTTTGTGGTGGATGAAGTAGGGTATGTTTGAGATTGTAGTAGGAGTTATAGTTTAAAGTATTTTTTATTTATAAATATATTAATTATTTTTGATATTATTATATTAAAACGATTTAAAAATATAAAAAAATTATTTTAAACCAAAACAAATTTTAAAATTTGAAGAAACATTATTTGCACCGCATTTTCAAACATTCATAAAAAACAGATTATTGAGTGATTTTCCAAACACACGCGTTACTGGATGATTTTAGAGATTATTTAGAAGTCTAGTAGTAGATAATTTTCAAAATATTATTTTACTGAAAATGTATTAAATTTTTTTTTTAAAAAATATTATTTTTAATATCAATATATCAAATATTAAATTGGTTTAAAATGATAAAAAATAATATTTTAAAGAAAAAAAAACTTCGAATTTTTTCAAACCTTTAAAACGCAAAAACATGAAATAGCCTCATTGGAGGAACACCTCAGTATAAGAATGAATTGCATGATGTGTAGGATTTGAAGGGGCCTTGTTGAGGGAATCCTTGATGTTCTTGAAAACAAAAACACATGTAGATTGTTTATTATCGTATCCATATTATAACTTTAACAGAAGACGAGGAATTCGTTTTATTTCACAGATGCCGGTAGCCAAGAATGCATCCGATAATACAAACAGAGGACTACATTTTTGTATTTCACCAAACAACAAATATGATTATTCTATGATACAAGAACCCTGAATTCTTCAGAAAGTGAACTTCAGACGATTTGTGCTGCTTCTGAGAAATCCCCGCCAGTCAATCCAAAAAAGCCCGTTTGGTCATCACAGGAGAGGCAGCCCATGACATCTTCCATCTCTGCTCTGGCTAAACAATCGTGCTCAGAGCTTCCTCTGCTTTAAAGATGATCAAGCTGCGCTCAGGCAGTTTTCCCAAGAACCATATTTTGAGCTGAAGGTGCCACCGCCGCTCTGCTGGGCATGCTCTGAAATAACCACACGGGCGCAGACATCCCAAGTCCTTGCTATCTCTCCAAGTGACATGGGTTGTGAAAGGCTTCGGAGAGAGATGCTAAACCTGGATTTAGCTTTTATTGACAGATCCTCGTACTCTTTACTGTTAGAAAGAGTTGCATGAGACCAAAATATAGCGGAAAGAAGAGTAAGATTTAGATATCAGAACATAAAAAGCTGCCAATTGAAGGAAAAACTCTCGACAACTATCAAGTTGATTATCTCCGATTATGGATCAGCATAATCTTTAGAGCGATCAATAAAAGAAACTTTGCATCTAAACTTGGAGCAAAGCAAACCAGATGTCATTAAGGGTTCATTTCTAGTGAGCAGATCGAAACAGTTTACAGGTTTGCTCATTATTCCAGCTATAGGCTTGATCCAAAAGAAGAATTGTCACCCTACTAGCATGACAATGAAAATGATCAGACTCGAGGAAACCCAGGAAAAAAAAATTCCCATATGGAAACATCAAATTCTATCTAGACTTTCAAGAGCATGCAAAATGTATAAACTGCATAGCCACATTTTTTACCTGACTTCAACTGGAAACCTGTCTAACAGTATAGGTGAGCAACTTGGATAATTTGTAGGCACAAGCAATCTGAGGGGCTGAATTGGTGACTGCACAAGAATAAAGCGAAATAAATACAGAGAAATGGGTAGTGGTTTATTAACATCATAATAGCAGGTTTGAAAGCACACCATTTGCGCTGAAGCATACTGTGATTTCAAATTTTGACTAAGAGCCACAGCGCTAAATGAGCATTTGACAATGGTTCCTTCACCCCCTTCAGCAGTAGCAGCTACTGCAGTTGAATCAACATCTTCATCACTAATATCAACTACCGTGTCTATAAGTCGCTGATTTATTTCCCTTATCTCTTCCAAAAGGGCATGATTGGCCTGCAAAAAAAGCTACATTATTCATCCAGCAAGAATAAGCTGAAATGAGCCTTCCTATCAAGAGTCAGGTGTAAATCACAAAGCACTTAGAATGCATTCTAAATCCTTTTAAAGTGTAATTTCCTGAATATCCTATTACATGATAAAATGCCTTCCTCTATTCACTCACAACAGAGATTTTTGGCGAAAATACACCATCTAATTGTTGTGCACTGCAGATTTTTTTCCCCCTTTTATGTTATTCTTTTTTAACATGCAAATATAATCGTGGGAGAGGAAATTGAAAAGGAAAACTTCAGAAATAATGGCATTCTATGGAACTGCAAAGCAATATATTTCAACATAACAAGATAATGTTGTAGCCTGAAATAAGAGCAGAAACATTCAAATTTCAAACAGCATTAATTAGAAACAATAAGAAAACAAATAGCAGAAGTTCAAACAGAATAGAGGTAAAAGCACACATAACAGACATTGTTATTAGTTTCAGACTAAAACACAGAAAGATTGTTAATACCTCAATTCTAGGCCTCTTGACACTTGATGTTGCAGTTGATTCCAAATCAGAAGTTTCTGGACCAGTAAACTGTTTAAAACTGTCACTTACACTGCCAGCTGATGATACAACATTCAAGGGCATGGCACTTGTATGGCGCCTCATTTTCCTTGATCCAGTCATCCCATCTTGGGTGATGTAATTTCTTGCCTGAAGGCGACATTTTGTCATTGCTACCAAATCCTCACCAGCTGCAGCTCTAGATCCATTACCAGGTGCCGAACCAGCAATTCTGTCAATCATACTTACAACGGAGCCAATGTCACCGACAGATGCACTAAGTGCTTTGGGAGACACAGATTTCACCTGGGAAAAAAAATTACAGCATCACCATCTCATTCACAAAGAAGTTTTTTTCTTTTTCAGAAACCTCCAAAATAAGGGTGGGGTGGAGTAAAACCAAAAGGACAGCATCACTAACCGCTTTAATCAAGCGCTCAAGTGGTTGCTCTGTAACATTTGACTTGCCAGAAACAGTTGTCAAAGCACCGCCATGAGCACCATCAGGACTGGTAAACTCTGCAAGCAAAGGTGATGCAGATATCCCAGGAGTGCCAATTGCAAGGGATGGAGCCGGTGCTTGTGCAACAGAAGGTTGGTGTACAATATTTCCAGTATTTAAGAGTGAGGAAATACCAGAAACTGGTTTGTCAGAATCTCCTGGCATAGGAGATGGAGCTAAAGGAGTTGAAGGAGATGGGACAACAAAAGGCGAGTTCGCAGATTGCAGAGGTGTTCCAGTTTTGGTTACAGAAGACGGTAGATTTTGCTGGTCAATCTGAGGAGATGAATGTTGTAATTGAGGGGAAGCATGCTGAGGTAGTTGAGGTGAAGAAATAGGAAATGAAGGTGCAGGTTTCATGTGTTGACGTGGGAAAGCTGTGCGTTGAGCTGTTGGGAGATGTTGTTGGAAGACTGCTGGCTTAATTCCAATCCCCTGTCTCATCTCATTTACATCATTCATTTGTTGCGGCTGTGGAATTTGGTGTGTCTGCATCTGTGCAGGCAACTGCTGCTTGGCTTGCTGGTGTAATTGCTGCTGCTGCTGCAGCATTAAATTCTGGCGTTGCTGCAATCGTTTAAGCTGTTGTGTTTGTAGCATATGTTGTTCATGCTGCTGCTGCTGCTGCTGTTTTAGATGCTGGTGTTGAATCATATTGGAATTCGACTGAAGGGGCATATTTGGCTGCATCATACTCACCCCACTTTGCGTTGACATTGTGTTAACATTGGTTGGTTGGGAAATGCTCACGAGATTCTGTTGTACAGATCCTACAGGTGTCTGCTGCAATGAGCTCAGTGCATTTCCTTGTCCAGAATCTAAATTGGAGCCTGGTTGTATTGGATTCATCATGTTTGATTGTGACGTCGAATCCCCAGATAAAGTTGAAAGGGAATTATGCAGCAAGCTTGACATATTGTTCTGCTGCATCTGTGGTACAGAACCTTGCGTATTCATTGATTGCAACTGGGGAATCAGTTGATTTTCATGGGACTGCAATTGAGGAACTTGAGATTGGGGTTGCTGCATAGGTTGAATACGAGGTTGGGGAGGTTGTCCTTGCTGTAGATTAGGAATAGGCTTCCTGTATCTGCTTGGGTTTAGAAAACCTACAATCTGCTTCTCATAGAAACCCAATTTCTCCTTGAAATTAGGTGTGATGTTGTTTTTAGAGACCTGTAAGAATGTTATCAAGCGCTCCAACATGACCTTGAATACCTTCAGCTTTTCAAGCTGTTCTGACTTTGGTTGTTGTGGAAGAGGGTCATGCTGGAAAGCAAAGTTAACATACACGAGAATTAAAAATTGCATTGACCCTTTCTAGCAAAACTAGTAAAACATTAGTGAAAAAAATGTTTCTATTCCAATTCTTCTGTGTCAATGCATGGTTGTGGGGTGGTTGGGTTGGGGGAGGTAATTAGTGCAGATGATACAGTGACAAGCAATGCTGATGGGGAAAACAAATTAATACAAAAGCTCAACTGTGGGGGTTTATGAATCATGTGTGGGCAAATAAATCGGAAAAAATTACAGAGACAATTTACCTGCTGTAACTTGGTAGCAATTCTCTGGTACATTTCATTTATTTCAGGCAAATACGTTTCCTTCATAACTTTGATCTAGGAAGTACATATAACCAGCAAGACATTATCAATCATATGCTTGATTTCTTCACGTGCCAGAGTCAGAAAGAAACATAAGCAAACTTGAGAGAACTGATAAATAAATAAATAAAATGGCAGACGACAGCATATATTGTTTGAGATAAAAATAGCAGTGGAATCAATGCCGAAAACTCAAAAGAGAATATCGTTATTGATTGCATGCAAAGATGCAAAGGATTGTGTAGTTACCTCTTCAGACAAGATTCAGGGGTTGGTCAAGTTCAGTTACTTTGTCTCACAGCAAACTACTCACCATTGTTTTCTATTGTTCTAACTCAAGTCAATGGATGTCACCACTTTGGTAAACACTTCCTAGCTTTATAACTTTGGATTTACAACCCTTATATCCTAATTATCAACAACCACTCCTATTCCCGTTTTAGTACCCTCCCAGGCACAAAAAAATTGACCTCATCAAATATGCAGTTATGAATTGCAACTACAGCCATTAAATGATTCAGAATTTCAACCTCGTTTTCTATAAAATTCAACAATACTGGACATGGTCATGATTCAATGGATTAGGTCCAATTATTTTCCTTTCTTCCATTGTCACATGTTTCAGAACAAATTTGATTGTAATCCTGAAAATAACTGTTCACTTAACCAAATATAACGATGACTATTCAGAAACAGTTCACTCTTGTTTTCAAGTCGGTCTATTACAGTAAGAAGTATTGTCAATTGGACTTGTTGGAAATAATAAAATAATAATTCATCACACAATAAATGTATGGAAATACAGGGAAAAAATTGAAAGGGAGAGATTTGCAATAGAAAAAATTGTCGTGTCAATACCAAGAAAATAACCCTCTTGACCTAGAAATCTGAATATTTTACCTTTAATCATCTTATCAGTAATTTATCGTTTCTTAGTTGCTGCAATCATGGAACTTACAATGCTTCCTAACTAATCACAACCATAGCTGAATAAAACTCCCTTGTACCATATTCCAGGAGACCTTTTCCATTGAAATCTTGCAAGACTATGACATACATGAATTTCATCTAATGAACAGTAAACCATAGAAATTACCTTTTGGTAGATCTCCTCTTGCCAATCAGCACCATTTGCATGTCCAGTCTCTGCTGTAGAATCTAGGGATGCTACAAAAATTTTGATGCAGCCAACAAAAGATTAGAATTCATGTATTTTTTGAATGTTTCCGCACACAAGGGTATTTCTGTAATTTTCACACTTGCTGAAAATTATGGAATATTGTAGGTCTTGGTTTTATTTCTATTTAGTATTTTATTGTTCCTAAAGAATAAGGAGCTTTAATAGGTTTTCCCTATCCTAGATAGCACCATTAGTATTTTCTTACATAGGAATACAAGTCCTTTTTGGACTTGGAGTACTAGGAACTCCATCTCAACGATATGTAATCATTCAAATAAATGTATGTGTGATTGCAATGGTTCCAATAGCAGTGGCATTTCTGATGCAATAAGTGGCAGCCATAGCTCATAAAGCTACCTAAAAGAGCATTACTGACTTGAACCATTATTGTATTTTCAAAAAATTTAAATAAATATGTTATAATCTAACATGAAAGCACAAAGCTGCAAAATTAAAGTTGGAGCAAGGCTAGAAAGCAGCAAGGATGAGAAAAACTTACTTGAGGACGTTTCTGGAAGGGCTCTTTGAGGTTGATATAACTGCTTTTGCTGATCAATCACATTCGGCTGTTGAAGCAAGGAGCCTGATGCTTGAAGCCTTTGCTGCAGATCACGTTGTAATGGATTTGATTGCTGTTGCAGCTGTCCAGGCTGTGATTGAATCTGTGCCATCAATTGCTGCTGTGGCAGCTGTGAGTGTGACTGCTGCCCTTGATTCGGCAACAAACCACTTCCACTTTGTTGTGCTTGCTGCTGCAGCGTAACCTTGGGCTGTTGCAGCATGTGTAGAGAGTGCTGATTAGATTGCATGCTTGAGTTACCAGGCTGAGCTCCATGCAACTGCTGTTGCTGTAAACCAGTGACATTACTTTGAGGGCCCAACTGTTGCTGATGCATGCTTGAGAGGTTATTTTGTTGAGCCATTAACTGCTGCTGCTGCTGCTGCTGCAGATTTTGAAGGTTATTCTGCTGCCCTAGCAATCTCTGCTGCTGCTGCTGCTGCAAGTCCCCAACAATGTTTTGTTGTCCAATTAACTGATTTTGCGACATGTTAGTGGTACTTGATTGTTGCCCCATTAGCTGCTGTTGTGGAGGCAATAGTGGCTGCTGCATCATTGGTGTTTGCTGCTGATGAATACCAGCAGACTGTTGAGGTTGCTGCTGCTGCTGCCTAAGGACTGATTGTGGATGTTGCTGGTGCATTGGTTGTGTTGACTGTTGAACAGAAGATGGTTGGTTCTGTTGAAGGCCAGAGACAGTTTGCATCATTGAAGGCTGCATAACAGTTGATGTTTGCAAACCAGATTGCTGAGAAGATTGCAACTGATTTGGCTGTAACAAATTTTGCTGCGGCTGCTGGTGGATGTGAGATTGCACAAGTGAGTGTGGATGATTTCCCTGTTGAAGCTTCTGCTTTAAAAGCTGATTGTGCATCTGCTGCTGATAAAGATACTGCTGAGGATTTTGGGACTGCTGCTGTTGCTGTGGAGGAACAACCTGTTGCCTGCCTGGCATTTGTCTCTGAGAATTGACAAACATATTGGGGGGAATCCCTTGTCCCATTGAATTCCCCACTGGGTTCTGTGAAACACCAGAGATACTCTGCATGTTAGCATTCTGTCCAACAGTGTTTGGGATAGTCTGGGTTAAACCGGAGACAGAAGGCATTGCTGATTGTAAACCAGCAGAACTTTGAACTCCATTAGATGACATACTATTCTGCATGTTCTGTGATAACTGCTGACGTGCTTGAGACTGATTAGAGGACAATGAGTTAGGGAGCGACTGCCCTTGGTTGTGAACTTGAGGCGGCATACTATGAGATGCTGTTCAAGATAAAAGGCAAAAAGGAAAACCATGTCAAAGGAAAAAAAAAAGAAGGCATTGAACAAGAAAAACAAATGAAACAATGACAGTTCACACGTAAAGTTATGAGGGAAATAATTAAGATGGTTTTACCTCAAAGCATAAGTGTCATTTGACTTTTTTTTTTTTTTTTGTTGGGCGCGGGGGGGGGGGGGGGGGGCAGAAAAAAAAAATAATCTGTAATTTTTTTTTGAACATTCATCAATTACTAGACTTTTTTATTAAAGCATGGTATATACATAGCAAAATGCAGCAATAAAATGTAAAAGAGTTTGATAACAAAGCAAAATACAAAACAAAAGGTAAGGATGTTTAGAAATCCAATGCTTGGCTGCATTATTACCTCCTGGATCCAGGGTTTTGTTACCATTGCCAGTGGGTATGGTATTTTGAGACTTGGTCTCCATTGTAAGCATCTTCAGAGATATTTTACGCAGATAATCAGACTGAAATCAGATATCAATAACAAAACATTAGATCTCTGCGCAGTCCATGTTACAAGAGAAGGGGGGAAAGGGATATATGCTCTTTCTAATATGCTAGGCTTTCTGTATTTGCATCTTCTGTGAGGATATACTTCTGTGTCCTTTCTTTTTATTTAATTATTTATGTATTGATTCGTTATTTGCATTTTGCACACTTCCCTTGTACTTGAAAAGGACCTTGGTCACTCTAAATAAAATGCTTGTCAAGAGAAATAACGAAAAGATGAGAACTTCTACAGAATGACCAGTAAGGAAGTGTGGACACACTACACACACGTGTACATGCATTAATCCACAAACTTATGCATGTGTATATTCATGTCTAGAGAATATCGAAATCATTGAACCTAGCGTTAGCCGAATACCTGATTGGTGGCGGCGGTATAAATCTTTTCCTCAAACCGTACGGCAATTTTCTTGAGTTCTTGTAATCCCTCTTGACCAGAAAACGGAAGATGCCTCTTTAATGTCTCCATTCTGCACATGTAAAACATTACATTTAATTTTTAGTGACAAGGCAGGTATAGAGAAGTTAGCAGCAGTGAGAAAGAACCGTGAACTCATACACCACACCAATATCAGAAATGTATACAACGGAATCATTAGGAAAAAGTAAAAACAAATAATGATATAGCTGAGTGTCGGTCAAGTAATATATGGCATCAAAATACACACATCTATTTTTACTTCCTTTCCCCGTATTATTCCAGAGGTAGAGTTTACTTGGCCACCCTTCTGTCTAAAATTTTAGTTACGAGCTTCATGGTTAATTTTCTTGAACTGGAAGAACCTTCCATTTATGGCTATGGCTATGCTCCAAGATATATAAATGAATTAGCTGCAAACCAAGGGAACTCTGTGAAAACATTACAACAGCATTTACTCTAAATAAGAAAACCTTTATACATGCACTGCAATTAACAAAGAAAAGAAGAAAAATCCTTTTAATTTATGAAAATGCAATGAGTTAACCTTATCTCACGCTGCAATATATACTCTACAGTGCTCATTGGCTACTGCAAGTGCCAACAGTAGCTGTCTATATGAATTTGGATGTAGAGATATCACCAAAACATTCCACTTTATACTGAGAAACTAGGAAACCATGCACTATTGTGACTAATTGATTTTTGTCTGCTGCTTTTGTACTTTAAGATAACTATCATTTCAACCCTGTAGAAGTTAAAGCAAATGGAAGGCTCAAATCCAACACTGTTCATTTAAGTTCAGTTGCAACTCAAGGTTGAAATTGAAACACCAATGCTCATAGCAATAGATTAACCTTGAAATTTAAAGCGGAAGAAGCTTCATGCAGCCATCCTAGAGGTCATCATCGAAAGATGTTACACAAGAAGTTCCAACAAAAATTACTTCCCAGCACTTTTTATTCCCTCAAGTTCACTTCTTGTGAGAAACACGTGAAAAATGAAAAAGACAAAAAACAGAAGTGTATGATACTTGAGGTTGCCTCATGGCAGTCCTGCTGATTTTAATTAACCTTTTTCCCTTCTCTTTTTCTTTCATTTAAATACAAGATTTACTATTTTGCAGCACTTGCACATATTAGGAAACAGAGACTTACATTTTGTTGACTATTCTTTGCCGTGAGTCAGGCTGCAATTGAGTTCTCCAATCACCTGTATCCATAACAGGTTCTCCGCCTGGGACAGTGGGCCTCCAATTATTGGCATCCATGGGGTTTTGGCCAACCAAAAAAATCACTTCAATCACCAAAAAAAAATAAAATTATATTGCATGTTAGAATAGACCCTAAAAAGAAAGTCAGGAACAACAGAAGAGTAAGAGCATATCAAAGTCATGAAAATTGGAATGTCAGTTTATTCAGACTTGAATAGATTTAAAAAGAACTTCCATCCAATAGCATGTACTTTATTAAAGAGTTCTACCAAATATGGATGCATAAAATCTGAACAGCCATAACAAATATACACGACCATTCAGGGCAAGGTGCTAGGATCTTGGGTATTCAGGTATTATAAGCAAGATTTGGGCCTGAATCTTCATGGTGCTTCTAAAACCAAGGAAGCAAAAAACTAGCCAGCTAGTTCATAACTTGCCGCACCAACAGATGGTGAGTGTTGGTAAACCAAGCCATAGAGAAACTCATGGTGCTTCAATTTTAACTTGATGTTTTCTAGCAACACCTGTGATGCATCATCGATGCAATGTTTACAATGACAAACTTGCATTTGTATTCATTGTGGCTTTAGGTTCACAGATTCTGATCAAATAGATATTTAATGATCCAAAAGCATTTAAATGCTTTACTTCAATAGATAGATTAAGTTATCTTTCTAGATATCAGAATATCACATCTTACCAATTTAGATTCAGCACAGGACCTTTTTCAGGTGCTGACCAATTTTTACTCGCAAGCAAATACATACAGTCAAACCCCCTCCCCCTCCTCTCCTGTTGTTATTTATGTATGTATTTACTTTTCTGAAAGAATAAATGTTGTAGGGAGCAAAGAGTGTAAATAGAAAGAGGAGAACACCACATCCCCAAAAGAAAGAAGAAGAAAACAAAACAAAGTCATAAAACAGGGCTTTTCAATCCCCCGATGAATATCAGCAGTCTAAATACCCCAGCAAATAGAACATGAAGAGGCCACAAACAATAACCCATCCCAAAGAGATTGTCTAGGATGTTTTAAGCTAGGAAAATGAAGAAGAAAACGACGAGCATTATTAACATGACCAAATTATAAAATTTAAAGTTCTTTTCTTTCTTTCTTTTTTCCATGTGTGAGCGAGCATGAAACCCAAGGATATCGTATTGTTGTTAAAAACACAATAATTTTGAAGAATTCAGTAAATTCCAAAAAAGAAGAATCAACCAAACAGCTCATTTTTCGGCCATTCCGGCAGTAATATCCCTTCCACTCCAGCTGCTGCATAAACTAATTAACAAATTATCGATCGAGCCTAAAAGATTTGAATTGATTTCTATTCTCCATTTAAAAATAACACTAAACAATAAAATAAAATAAATTTGAGTTCAAGAATTCAGGGCTTGATTATTACAACAATAACTGTGAGAAAAATCGGATAGTATCATGTAAATTAAGGGGGAAAATTGAAAAAGAAAATATTAGACTCGGCTGATTGTGCGTTTCTTTGAATTGCATTCACGAGCAGCGATTTCATCGGATCCGATTATATACTTTTTTAATTTACTTATTAAAATCGACTTGCGTTCACTAGCAGAGATTTCATCGGATCAATTATTTTTTTTAATTTACTCATTAAAATAGAATTTCTGTCTCTGAATAATAATTACAATAGAATAAATGAAAACACCCATAGATTTTAAAAACAAAAACATGATAGAAATAGAAGCACCTGGCAGAAATCTGAAGCCTTCTTGGCGGCGGCGGTTTCCGAGAGGCGGAGGAGGGAGGGAGGGAGTGAGAGAGGGAGAGCTCGGGCGGGGAGAGGTGAGGAATGCTGGACCAAAGTGAAATGGATGACTTTATTCTTTTCCAGATTCCTTTTAAAAAAATTAACGAGTAAACACTCGCTCGCTCGCACGCACGCACATGATGATTAAAATTTGAGTTAAATTCTATTTAACTAGTGTCTGTATTTTTGTTAAACAAACAGATTAATCCCTCAAGTTCATTTAAATAATTAATTGATCCTTGAATCACATTTTACCGTTAAGTTAGCGGCACAAACTAAGGAAATATTGCTGACAGCTCAACATTTTACTAACGAAAAATTAATGAAGGGACTGAATTGTAAACATATTTAAAAGTATAGGGATTAGTTAGAACAACTAGTTATCACTGCCTCTGAGAACTAATATACAGCTCAGCATTTTGTTGAAGGGACGGGCAAAGGTACATTTATTTCCGTTAACTTTCTAATATTAGATCTTGCTTCAGTATAATTTATTAAATTTATTTTAATATATTAAATAATATAAAGCACGAAACAGATCGTAATAGAATACAATAAAAACAAGTTGTGATATATTTGTTGCACATGGCAAGCTATAAAATGTTTGATATGCACTTTGGACATGACAAGGATTGATCATTGTCTTGTCCAAAGTTTTCCTCAGGACAAAAAATTTGTCCAAGATGATTTTTTCTTAATTTTTATATTAACTATTATTTATTTATCACTTATTTATCTTTTAATTTGGAAAACCAAAATTTGACCATTTTTATTAAAATAAATAAGTACGTGTAAGAGTTTAATTGCAAAAACTTTTTTGATTTAAGAACCAGATTGTTCTAGATGACAAAGAAATTCTAGTAAGGACTAAAATATCATAAAAATAAAATGCAAAGACTAAAATAAATGATTGAAAAAATCTCAAAGATAAAAACAAAATTATTTGATCTTATCTTTAGTGCACCAAATATAGAATAAAAACATATATTGTCTAGTTAAATTCAATTTAATTAAACATTATTTGGTATTTCTATTATTATGTTGGTATCTAACACATTTTTAGTTTCAATTGACATCCATTCAATATGGAATTCCAATAAAAAAAAATTCTATTGGAAAAATGTTCTATCAAAATAAAAGAAACGTGGAAATATACTTGTATATTATAAATTAATGGAAATACTGATAATGTCAAAATGCTGCAAGGCACCGTAATCACATGTCTTCTTCTTCTTCGGTTGCTTTTGTTTTTGAAGCAAATTACTAAAAATAATTGTTTGGTAATTGATAAAATGTTATTTACTGTTTACGAGACTCACTTGAAGCTGCTTCTCCTCTTTTCCTGCTGTCTCCACAGTTTATGTGAACAGTAAAGAATGTTTTTACTGTTCCGGCCGGACTGGATCTGGTTTAAAGCTAAATGCATTGAACCGAATCCGATCCAGTAAAATAAAAAAAATTAATTTTTTTTATTTTTAATTATGTTTTATTTGAAAAACTAGTGTTTAGCATTATTCAATAATACTACATAAATTATAAGGAGATTGCTTGATGACGTAGCATTTGCAGAATTTGATCGCAATCCTAATTTTGTTCCTGATGATATTTTACCTGATGTTGTTGTGCGTTTAAGAAACCAAGGAAACTGTAGTCCTTGTTGAATGAATTTCGTACGTGATGGAATTGTAGATAGTTTCATGGAATAATAAAAAAATATTTTATATAAAGTATTATTTATTTCATGATGTAATAGTAGTAGTTAAATTTACAATATTTAAATTAAAAACAATCAATATTAATATATATCTTTTTTAATTATTTTATAACCTCGATTTGAAAAGTATTCTTAACCAAATATTAAACTGTTTTTTGTTCAACTTTAATTTCAACCGTAATTTTAACCAAACATATATAAATATCAAATCAACTTCAACCAAAAATACATTTTATAAAATAACAATTTTCAAACCATAAATATAAAAACTAACACAATACAAAACACATTCTTCTCCTCGCAATTGTGTTTCAATTTATTTAAAATGACAAGAGAACGGCTTGAACATGACAACTTGTATGTTTCTATATGTTATAACTAGGCAATATTTGGTTACTGTTATGAGTAAAAAAGAAGAAGACCATGAAAATAAAGAAAAAAAAGATAGAAAAGGAGATGAAAATAAAATTGTGTTTGGCAGTAACTATCTTTATATCTTATTTGATAATGATAAACAAAAAAATATATAAAAAAAATATTTTACCTTTAATATGTATTATTGATAAACTTATATATTTATACAAATAATTAGATTTTTTTTACTTTAGTTTATATTAAGTGTTGAAATTAATAATATTATAATAATTTTAATTATAAAACCTAGACTGACCTAGTGAATCTATTCGGGATCTAGTCGTCTCTAAGCCCGGATTAATTTAAGTTTTAAAAAAGATAGGTGAGTTAAAAAACCAAGTTGATTCAGGATAAAACACGGGTCGACTCGGGATAAAAGACAGGGCAAAACCTGTTATTTAAAAAACAAATTGGTCAAAACAAGGTTGTGTTGATTTTTTTAAAAAAAAAATTGGGTCAACTCGGGTTAACCCTTCCAACTTATAACCAAGGCTTTGTCTCGGGTCGACTCTTGAATCAAGTTTTCAAACTATGATAATAATTATTTTTATCCATGCATTAACCTTCCTAGCCCAAGACTTGAGCTTACCTCAGGTCGATCTCTAAGTCGAGTTTTAATACTATTGTAATAACCACTTTTATCGTTACATTAACCGGGTTCTACCAGAGTTAACCCTCCCGACCTATGACCCGGGCCTTGTCTTGAGTCGACCTCCAAGTTAAGTTTTAAAATTACAATAATAACCACTTTTATTTTTTTGGTGACACAGTTCAATGGTCAACCAAAACAATGACCCGGGCCTTGTCCCAGGTCGACCATCAAGTTAGATTGTACAACTATGATAATAACTAATTTTATTTTTACCTTGACTTGGGTCAACAAAGATCACATATCTTTCTACAAGTCAACCCCCAAGTTAGGTTTTAAGACTACGATAATAACTATTTTTATTTTTACATGTCTTAATTGTGCAATTTTAGAATTGAAAGTTTTCTACAATGATATTTTAGGAATAAAAAACAATATTGTTTATGAAGATATGTGTTATTTGTACTTTCTGTTTTGAAAGCATATAAATTCACTCTAAAATTATCTAATAAAAACAATTATTTTTATATATATGTCTTTTCAACCAAATATATTTTTGTTTTTACTATCTTTATTCTTTTTATTCTGAGATAATAACTAAATGTTACCCTAGAGTTTAATCATGATATAAATGTGAATATCTTAACTTCATAAAAAAAAATTCAAATGAGTAAATAGGAAGACATAAAAGGGAAGCTCATAGTAATTTTATAAAATCATAGTTATTATATCTGACTTAAAGCTTGATTCGACTAAAATCCTACATCAGCAGGTTATAGGTCATCCTACTAAGTTAGTGAGTTGAATAGTATATCAATTATGATAATAAATTATACATATAATATTAAATCTAAATGTTTCATACAGGTTTTGGCGGCTTGGTAATTTTTTTTGAGCCAATAAAAAACAGCAAGATTCAAACATTACTCTATGAATATATTTTTTCAAAGTCAACCTTTGAATCAACTAGGTTTTGATCAAGTGCCTCCAAGAATAAGTGAGACATCATTGAGAAAAAAATCAAAGATGAAATAAAGCCAAGTTTGTCATCAGCAGTTCTAGATTCTTTAGATCGTGTTTGGTCATTGTCCTGTGATAAAAATGACAAAGATAATAAAAATATAAATACATTTGATTGAAAAGACAAAAACAAATATATAAAAATAAATTTGTTTCTAGAATAATTTTGGAGTAAATTTTTGTACTTCCAAAACATGAGGTATAAAGAGCACATGTCTCTAGAAACAATATTCATTATTTCTAAAATATTCTTATAAAAAACTTTCAATTCCAAAATGTCTAACTAAGACATATAAAGGTAAAAATGATTACTTTTATAGTTTTAAAATTCAACTTTGAGGTCGATCTAGGGCAACTTCTGGGTCACTGGTTAAGGTCTGAGTCACGAGTCGAGTTGACCTGTGTTAGTATAAAAATAAAAATAGTTATTATCATATTTTAAAACTCGATTTGGGGGTCGACCCGGGCAATTCTCGAGTCACGAGTGGGGCTGATTATTGATGTAGGTCAATGTAATGATAAAAATAGTTATTATTATAGTTTTAAAACCCAAATCGGGGATCGACTCGGGATAAGACTTGGGTCACGTGTTAGATGAGTCAACCTGGATTGACCCAGGTCAACATAAAATAAAGGTGATTATAATTATAGTTTTAAAATTTGATTCGATAGTCAACTTGGGGCAAGACTCGGGTCATGAATCAAGAAAGTTGACATAGATTAATGTAAGGATAAAAATAGTTATTATCATAAATTTAAAAATCCAACTCGGGAGTCGACAGAAGCAAGGCCTAGGTCATGGGTCAAGAGGGTCAACACAGGTTGACCTGAGTTAATGTATGAATAAAAATGATTAATATCATAGTTTTAAAACTCAACTCAGGAGTTGACCTAATAAAAGGTTTAGGTCACGGGTTGGGAAGGTCAACTCGATTAACCCAATTTTTTTAAAAAAAAATAGTCAAAGAAACCTTGTTTTGACCAATTTTTTTTTTAAAGAGTCAATGGGTTTTTTACCTGTGTTTTATCTTAACTTGACTTATATTTTTTACCAGGTCAGGTCTAGTTAATCATTACTCTATTTTTTCTAAAACTCGGACCAGTCTAGGCCTTAAATCAACCTGTCAAGTCAGTCCTGGTTTTATAATTAGGGTTATTATAATATTAATAATTTCAACACTCAATATAAACTAAAGTAAAAAAATTAAACTAATTATTTTTTAAAATATGTAAGTTTGACAACAATACATATTAAAGGTAAAATAGTTTTTTTATATATTTTATTCTTTTTTATCCACCATAACTAAACATGATAAAAAGACAATCACTTTGTCTTGTACATCATTACTGAACACAATTCTATCTCCATTTTCTTTTATTTCTTGTCTCCTTTGTCTCCATTGTCTTTATCTCTATTGTCACGGATAGTAACCAAACACTGTCTTAAAAATATACAAGTTTGTATGCTAATGCTATGTTATGGAGATCAAAAAAACTTTAACCATAAAACAAAATATCTTGTTATTAAGGAAACTCCTTGGCATTGTTATTAAACTTGAAAATACAGTCGTTTTGAATTTTTCTCCATCAAGATAAATTTTCTTATTAACATATTTCTTGTTTATCTCGATGAATGCAAGATTTTTTTCTTAACTAGAATCATTGTTTCTATTAAAAGAATATTTTATAATTGTCACAACAAATTAAGAAAATATCAAAATAGTATGTCATATTTTTATGTGTGATTGAAAGTTAAAAAAAATCATAAATATGATAAAATTATGCTAAAACTATATCTAAAAGTTCTAAGATTAAAAAAGTGATTTGAATTGAACTTTCATGAACAAATTTTTATGTCATATACATAATAATTAAAAACAATTATTAAAATTCGAATAAAAATTTATAAAACAAGGCTCACGCATCTGACCTTGCTTTATATTTTTTATTAAGCGTGTTTTTTTATTAAAAAAAGTAAAACATAAACGATATATCATCTATGTTTGTTTATTTTTTATTGTGTCTTCCTTCTCTCAAACTAACAACACCTAGGTTTACATAGGTATGCCAACCAATTGATCTAAGACATGGAATTGTAACAAAGACATTAACCTTCTTCATTGTTAATATGAACAATATAAAGAAAAACCCTAGCTCTTTTAGAAGAGTAGTATAATTGTGTTACCTTTTTTACCATCAAACCAATGATATAGTAACTTTCAATACCAAATTCTCTTGATATCCCAAATAGTAAATTTTTTGTTCCCAAGATAAAATTATTGGATCCTGATATTTTTCTATATGAACTTTTTACCTGGGTGAATTCGAATTTCATTTAGTTACATATTGATAATTTTATTTTCAAGTAACTCACTCCCAGTAATATTTTATTCACTTTTCTATATTTGTTTATTTTTTTTCGTACATGGTTTGTTCTAATGCTTATTTGGTACTTCTAATAAATCTATCCTATAATCACCTACATTGCTTTTTTGTCTAAATTTCAACTAGGGTTTACACAACCATTGTCGATCCTCATCTAAAATACTAGTTGAATATAATTTTAAGTAGATCTAAGCAGTTGATATGAACAAGGATTTTTTTTTTCAAGAAAATTTGTGCTATAAATACTTTGTGGTAGATAAAGATGATTGCTTTTTGTATAGCATTTTAACAAATAAATTATAAAAACTATATAATTACTATTACCAACAACACTAAAAAAATTGAGAGGGAATAACCTCCAACACTAAAATATTTGGTAGGGAATCACCTTCTTGCACCATTTATATAAACAGTGCAAGCAGGTCATTCATTGTTTTTATATATATATTTTTTTTAATTTTATCATTTGATAATTGGTTAATTTTTAATTGACCTTCATGATTTATTTTGGTTTGATTTCTATAAGGTTATTTTAGTTTTAAATAAACATTATGGTATTTGTTTAGTGCTTGATTTTATGAACATCTATTTTTATTATAATATAATTAAGTAAAGATAGTTTTTTTTTAATTTAAAAAAAGAGTGTTATTAAGAGAGTTATTAAACCCAGTGGAGTTCATGACTCGAGTCTCAGGTTTAGCAAGTTAAACCACGAAACCATAATCGATCTAATATGTTGTTGTCTTAATATTAAAAAAAATACCATATACCATTTTGATTTTTTTTAAAATCCAAACTATGTTTTTACCAATAATCCAGCTACCCTTCAGACTTGTCAAGATGACTATTTCACATCGGAATAACTCCCACATAGTTTAATTTAAAACTCGAGTTAGGAAAATAATCAGATCAGAAGGTTGCATAGTTGAATTATTGGCCAGATTAAATAAACAATGCCAAAGAGCTCTGATACGATTCAAGAACAGGTTGAATAAAGAAATTAAGATTCTAGCATAATTATACATGTTGTTCAGTTTTCCGTTATTGAGCATAACTCTCAACTTGACTGTTGGATTGGGCTGAAATTTTACCAAAAGTGTTCAGACTTATTGTTCTATTTCGGGTTAAAATTTTAGGTCAATCAAAGCTTAAAAAGATCTTATGATATAGGTTAGTAGATGCAATATGGATTTTATTATTTGTTGCCTTTTGACTTGTGGACTTCCTATTTGGAAAGAATCCTTGCAACTTGGATATTGTTTTTACATTAAATTTTTTTTATTCAAGCCTCACGTAACCTAATAAACTACTTTAGCTTATAATTTAAGTAATTGAATTGACATGATTAATTAAGAATGACCATTATTTTTCTAACTTTTATTTCATTTCTTTAAAAAAAAATTGCTTGGGTAAGTCATGATTAATTAAGAGTGACCAATGTGTTAACATTGGCTAGTTAGAAACTGTTCATAGGAGTATATTGTGTAGAATTCTACAAGTGTATGCTATAATAAGCTTAAAGCACTTCTTTGTTGAATATCTAAATTACAGCCTTGTTGTACCAAATTTTATAGGTGGGGGAACACTAGACCCAACCTGCTACTCTTTAGTCGAGGGATTGAGCATTTATCACGTCTATGGTATTGGACTTTATTTGAGTCTATTATTAGGTTTTAACTTATGCTATTTTTATTGAACATTTTATTTATTGGCTTTTTGCTCAATTGTGAGTTGTAATTTGGATTGATATTTATTTTTAATTTCATACAATGTTGTGAGCTTTTGATAAAATAATAAGATTTTTACAGACTTTCCTCCTCTATTATAGTTGTCTCGGAGAAGGAGCAGCTACAAAAGCACTAGAAAAAAATACACTTAGGGATCTATAGAGCACACCAATTATGTACTAAGCTTCACTTTTAGATCAAAAAAATGGGGTAAAATAGATTATGCTAGAAAATGTCAAAGTTGTCAATTGCATGCTAGTTTGATTTACCAGCCACCTGGGCCTTTATACTTGATAGTTGCCTCTTGACCCTTTGATGTTGGGGGACTTGATATGGTGGGATCATTTTCAAAAAACTATAGGGGTATCTTTACATATTTGCTATAACAAATTACTTCTTAAAGTGGGCAAAAGTTACAATATTAAAAAAGGTTAAGAAAGAGACAGTTATAAATTTCATTCGGATAAATATCATCTACTGTTGGGGTACCAAGATATATCATAACTGATAATGAAAAGGAGTTCTATAATACAACCATGAACAAGTTGTGTGCACAATTTGATTTCAAACAATATAACTCTTCTATGTACAATGCTCCGGTTAATGGCCTGATAGAAGCTTTTAACAAGATCTTATGCAATATTCTTAGGAAAATGGTGAATCGTTTAAAGAAGGATTGACATAATAGAATTGGAGAGGTGCTATGGGCTTATCATACTATATTCCAAACACTAACTTAAGCTAGCTACTCCATTTTCCTTTATATACGAGGTTGAAGTTGTTTTTCCACTAGAATGTTAAATTCCATCTTTAAGAATTGCGATCCAAGAAGGACTTTCCAATGAAGACAATGTCCATCTACACCTCGAAGAACTTGAAGCTTTAGATGAAAAGCGTCTCGAGGCACGACAACAATTAAAATGTTATCAAGCATGACTTTATAGAGCTTTTAATGAAAAGGTGTGACCACACTTGTTCCTAGAAGGAGATCTTGTCTTGGCAATACGATGCTCAATAATCATGTCAAAACACATGGGCAACAAGTTCCTCTCCAAATGGGATGACCCTTATGTGGTTCAAGAAGTCTACACCAACAGAGCTTACAAAATTATTGATAAGAATGGATTGAGGATTGGACCCATCAACGGCAAATTCTTGAAAAGATACTATGCTTGATATCTGATGTTATTCCTGGCCGTATGAGCTAAAACTATGAAAGGCAAAAAAAAAAAAAAAAAACAAAAAAATGAACTACATTATGACTTGATCCTTTATCCATAAAAGTACAAAGGCAACTTGGAATTTGTTCCAAGTACAGTCACACACACACAAAAAACCTCTTTGATAAAAAAAATCCTTTGAACTACGTTATGACTTGATCATTTATTCACAAAGATACATAGGCAACTTAGAAATTATTCTAATTACAGTCACACCATCCTTTAAAACCATTTAAACCCATATGGTTGTTTGAATGAAAAAAAAGAGATAACTAAACCTCAAAATACAACCATAACATGAATCTAGGTAACAAGACACAAATAAAGGAAAATTATAAACTTTATTAATAGAAAAAAGAATTGTATTACATAAAACATGTATTCTTAACATAGAGTCACAAGCTAGTGTTTAAAAAAAAAACATTCCATAGCATAAGAAACCATCAGCATACTATGGTTTCAGCTATGTCCTTATAACTCCTTTTGTTTTGTCTTTAACAATCCTTTTAATTTTTAAAGAATGACTTTGTCAGTTTCACTTATAACCGGGGAAGAGGATATTGTGGTGGTGATCTCGGCTCGAATGCTGGAGCTCTATCGGTTGTTACTCTATTTTTGTTATCTCAGCATTAGTTGTTGAAAAAAAAAAAAACTAGAAACATCCTCTCGTGGTTGCTAGGAGGTTGGGAGTCACAAAAATTTACATGACTGGATGACATAACAACAACATCCTTGTAAAAGCGGTTGCCGATGCATTCTGATTGCTGCTCATTGCGATGTCTTGGCAGATGAAACCCACTAGCTGCTGATGCAAAACTTGTTGAATTTGCCACATGTTGAGCTTGAGCTTGCATAAAAGCATTAGTGTAGATTAGTTGAGCCTGTTGCAGTGCATACTTTGTTAACTGCTGCTGCTACTGCCGCTTTGAACAAGATTTTGAGGAAACGCAAAAGTGCATTAGGTAACTTGGTGCCCATAGATGATGATGATGAGATGTGGTCCGAATAAACACTTCCATTACTAGTTGTTGGTGTTTCACTACGAGTGGAAGCTGCAGCTACAAATTATTGATGCTTCTGAAGTTGAAGGATTTGCCGACTTCGTTGCTGCTGCTGCTGATTCCGCTGCATCTGTTGTTGTATACTTGGTGCATTTGCACTACCAATAGTAGCTGACATAACAGAGCCTGAGGTCCGAGCAAGAGTGGACCCAAGGTTAAGAGTTCGGGCTGAGCTATCAACAACATTGTTCACAGGCATTGTTGAAACAGAGGAGTCTGTTAAATCATGCCGAAAGAGCACAACTGACCGCCCAGCAGTTAATGGGGTCTGTCCTCCAACCATATCAGCCTTCCTCTCTCCTTCCATATTTGAAGTGTCATTTCCTCCATTTTTCCCTTCTTCAGACACACGGTAATTCGTCTGCTGTGTTGCTTGGGCCGCAGTGATGAAGTGATAGCCATGACTTGCTGCCTCTGGAGGGCTTTGGAGAAGAGCATGATTCTGTACCAGCAATGAAACATCAAGACCTGGGAAAGTTGTGGTTCCGTTGATGGAGCAAATGACATTGCAAAAGGAGGAGGTGTTTGTGAGTAACATTCTGATTTTGCATCAGCTGCCGCTGCTAGTTCGGCAGGGAATGATACTGCTGATGATTCTGTAAATGGTTGGATCTTGATGACCGCTGCTGATTCCACCTAATTCGGCAAATGCTTCTGGGATGACGAGGAGCCACTAGAAATACTTGGATTTTGATGACCCTGTTGGCTTTGCTGTGTCTGTATGAATGGTTGTTGCTGTCGCTGAAGCTGTGAAGGATGAAACATTCAAGAAGAAAAAAATTGATCCATTGAAGAAAGGCATAGCCTGAGGATGGGTTCCTCTGTAGGCTATCGTGGCCCCCAACATGTTCAGGGATTGGAATCTCGTACGCACCATTCTGCAATTTTGCCAGGGAAGTTTGGGTAGTTGAAGCTCATTGTTGTAGCACCAGTTA
>Ga0325414_1001256_pt1 | contig 24053 bp, 10 predicted proteins | sample PopdelMetagenome_8_FD_206183 | JGI IMG/M metagenome (GOLD analysis project Ga0325414, IMG submission 206183) | Populus deltoides microbial communities from Bellville, Georgia, United States - Leaf-PdKOR-R3 | ecosystem: Host-associated > Plants > Phyllosphere > Phylloplane/Leaf | place: USA... | reverse complement strand
CTTCCAAGCATTGCATTAAGAGCTTCACAAATACTCCCCTCTTCCAAGCATTGCATTAAGAACTTCACAAATACCCCCCCTCTTCCAACCATTGCATTAAGGACTTCACAAATACACTGCGGCGAAAACTTTACTGCTGCTTGCATTCTGGAGGCCGCTCACCCTGCTGACCATCCCCAACTTGTGTTCTTCCACTTTTCTGCAGTAACACCCAAGTTAAGTTTCACGTGATTTACAGCTGTGATTGAGTGATAAAATAAAGGGCAAATGAACAGAAATATGAGAAAAATTTAATGAACTGGGGGCAATACCTTGTTTCCAGCAGATGACTGCAGCAACATCCCATCCCAAATAACCAAAAAGTAAGTATTGCACCAAACTTCAAATAGATAAAAGGAAAAGAAATACAATATGGCCAATTCAGATTTCAAGAAAATCTAACCTTCTTTTTGGTCTTGCCTTCATCCTCATCCTCATCGTCATCATCTTCATCTTCATCTTCTTCATCGTCCTCATCTTCCTCCTCCTCGTCATCATCCTCATCAATATCTTCATAATCGTCATTGTCACCATCATCTAGTCCAAGCTCATCCCCCTGAACAGCCTCCCCGGTAAACCATGACACAGCATGGGGGATGATCTTGTCTCGAATGGTTGACCTGAAAGAAAAGACAAATAAATGAAAGAAGTTCAACAGGGAAAAACAAGTAAGGAAATTGGTGGCTAGCAGTTGCGGGACTCTGTAACATTTAAAAATAAACACTGATTGTCACTTAGAAACCCAATCCATAACAAGTAGTAAATATTTGGAAAAAAAGAGCTCACCCAATGTCATAATCTTGCTCCATCTGATTTTGCAATTCCTCAGCCTGTTCAAGAACAAGAAAATCAAACAAAAACAGAACCCAGAATTAAAACAAGAAGAAATGAGCTATCACCAATCATTTCAATAGATTTAATGAAGTTCATCATTACAGTATCTTCATCTATGTCTTCATCATCGTCAGGAACTTGTGGTGGACTGAAGAAGTTGAAAAAGCTTTCACAATCTTCAGTTTTAGTAATTGGCTTGGCATTCTTGGATCCTTTCTTGGGCTTCTTCTTAAGAAGCTTCTGGGTCAAGCATTTTCCTGGATACCATTCGATCTCAGTTCTACAGCACACCAGGTAACAACAACAATGACATATCAGTATTAGACCAAGCCCTTCTTCAATATTAGCATCACAACAGTAAACATGTTAAGAGCATTGTCAGCATAATAACAAGGTAGAAAAATAGAACTTACCCTATTGCTTTCTCAAGAATGGGCTCATCTTCATCAATCATGTGATATGTTTTTGTCAAAACAGAGTTCTTGAAATAAGGGTTAGTATCAAAGAAGAACTCAAGCTTAAATCCCTTGGGATCCTCTATCCTACACCACTTAATATCTTTAAGGTACTTGAGAGCTCCTTCATCACGCTCAGTAATCTGATGCCAATATGGGGAAAAAAATAATTGAAATCATATCTTCACAAGCATTGAAATTTAGACAAACAATACAAGAAAATACACAAAAAAACAAACCTCCTCAGCTAGCACTTCATTGTTCTTCATTGCGACAAGCCAAAAATCAGGAACACCTTTCTCTGTATTTGATGAATTTAAATATCAAGGTACACATACTTGCCAAGAAAAAAGACGATCCATGAAAAATAAGCAGAATATGGGTACCTTCTCCAGCCTTTCCCCCATCTTGATCCATTGCCACTTCATTTGTCGCTTCAACTTCAGCAACACCATTGACAATATCATATCGCTGAAAGTAGGTGGAGAAGCAGAGTTAAAAACATCTTTTCATTGAAGAATTCAGGTGACAAGAATATAAGATCAAAATAGCAATGGGCTACTAGGATGTTGTACCTTAGTGTACATTGGTTGGTACAATTTCTGATATTTCGCTTCAAGGGCTGCTCTCTCCTCAAAGAATTTTGCCTCTAATTCATCGTGTTCACTCTGCAAATTGAAAGATCTTTTATATATAGAAGACTATAACCACCATTTTATCATGCAAGAATGAGAACAAAGATGAACAACCATAACTAATTCATGATACAGTAAATTTTCATTAAGGATAACAAACTTTCCTTAACTAAGTAAAAGAGAGAGAGAGAGAGAGGAAGAGTTATAATTCAATCTCCCAACAACTTAGGACAGAAAACACGAAAGGGAAAATTCAAGTCTCAAAAGCAACAATGTCATGCAAATTTCTTAGAAGTATTGGACCACCTCAAAATTCTTCCATCCAGGATCTCAGAAGTACCTTTAAAGAAAAATAACTTTTAAGAGAAGGTAAACCTTTGGCCTAATCATTCAAATCTCTGCATTCTTTCCACCTTGGCATCTCACAAAAAGAGAACTCTCAAAGTATACCATTCAAAACTTTGGTTGTTCCCATATGATGCTAACCCCTAAAACAGCTTTGTTTGGAAAGTTGTTGAAGCATGATATTTAATTCAGTTGAAGTCCATTAGGTCCAATTACCATGTTTGGAAACCTCTATGGGATATTCTCAAAAACGATTCCATCCTCAATTCCTTGTTTGTATGGAATTATCAAAAAGGGATAATGATATGGAAATAATTTTACCAAGATTCAAATCAATAACTTCAATTTAATTATATCATTTAGGTTCTACTCCAAGCACATAAACTTAAGTGAACAAAAAAAACCATTGTACCAATGAAATCTAATTTAATTAAACTTCATTCCGATAAAAAATTAATTCCAAACAGCTTGCAGAGTAAAAACATCAAAACTGGATTGACAAGCAAGCTTCAACCATAATGCAAGACCAAATTACATGCATTCTTAAGTAAAAAGAATAAGTTCTCAAACATACGGAAAGTTTTTTGAACAACAACAGGCAGACTTACAAACAAGTAAGCAACACAACCTCATATAGAAAATCAATAAACTGCAAGCGACCAGAGCACAACTAGGCACAGATCACATAGAAAATCAATAAACCATAAGCTACGAGAACACAACCAGGTAAAGAATATATCAGATCAAAATCAATTAGAGCACATAATATCATGATTGGCAAAAAAAAAAGGGCATGCCTGGATCTCTCTGAGATCCTCAACACGCTTCCTAACAGTCGGAGATAGGTTCTCGAGCAATTCAGAGTGCTGTCCAGTCAAACTCTGTAGCTTATTCTGCACGAACAGCAAAAACCATAATCTTATCAGCCAACACAAAATCCCAAATCCTAATACAAAAGGTAAAAACGTTAAGGAAAAAAAAACTAGGAAAGAGTGACCAGAAAGAGGTTACTCAAAGCCTAACCACCCAAACACAAACATAAAGCTTAAGGAGAAAACTCCGATTGAATACTTAAGAAGAGAAACATCAATTTCCTATTTTTAATATTTCAACAATAAAAAAAGACCTTAAGAGCATTAACAAGGCCAGCTCTATCCTCGTCGTTAAAAGCTGCAACCAAAAAACAACTTGTTAACATAAAAGAAAAAAAGAGAGAGAGTGAAAGGTGACAGAGAGGAAGAAATTAGGGTTTTGGAAACTACCGGCGGTGAGATCAGCCATGCTGAAGTTATCCTTATCGTTACTCATGTTGAGAGAGTAAACAAGGAAGAGTACGGAGAGAGAGAGAGAAGCAGAGAGCTAAAACCCTAGATTGGGTAACTGTGGAGAAAAAAGAGGGAAGAGGCGAAAGATAAAAAGGGAAGCCTGGCTGGCTGGGGTCTGTTGAGAGAGATGGCGTCGTTTATAAACGTGGCCTTCTCTTCTCTTTTCTTTAATCCTCCCTTCAGGCTCTCTCTCTCTCTCTCTCTCTACTTGAAATCAGAGGATAAAACCTTGGCATCTGGCTCGTGTTTTATAATTTTACTACCTAAAGCATCTGTATGCTCGGGACCCTCACTTGCCTCTTCATGTCCAGCTGCCTTTGCTACCACACTACGGTCTTAGGGGTCTGGTTTTGAAATTTAAAAAATATATATTTTAAATTAATTTTTTATATATATATTTTTAGAAATTCTAAAAATTTCTTTTCTAATTAGATTCAATACTTATCCAGAATACTAACATTTTAAAAAGTTCTTTTTGCCCTTTCTTTTTATTTTTTATTGCTCTATTTTATCTTTGCTTCTTTATTTATGAAAATTATTTTGACTCTTTTTTATTTTAAAAAAAACAATTATATTGCTATTGCCTTCATGATTTGTGAATTTAAATTAAATTCTTTTTTCCCTTTCTTTTTATTTTTTATTGCTCTATTTTGTCTTTGCTTCTTTATTTATGAAAATTATTTTGACTCTTTTTTATTTAAAAAAACAATTGTATTGCTAATTGGTTTTTTAGTGTTTTTTTTTTTTTTACATGTAAGATATGTTTCTAAAATATAAGTTAAGCATAAAAATTACTATTGACTTTTGATGCGAGGATTTTTGAAGTAATTATAATTTTTATTAATTTTATTAATTTCATAAATGAACATGTTTGCAAAATTATAGTATGTAATATTGCAATATTAATATGATTATTGATGGAGATGTTTGAGAAATTCTCGAGATTAAGCTATCTTTAATGAATAAGAATAGAATTTTATTTTTTTTTCTCTTTATATAATGGTATCATTGAGCTAGTTTTCTGATCGCATGTCCAAACCCTTGTTATTCACATATATAAAAGAAAATAGTTAATATGTTTAATTTGCATCAACTTTAATGCATTTTTATGACATCCGATATATAAATTATATAATAAATATTTTTTCAATATAAAAGGTTTCAAATTCATTAGAACTTTATTGATTTGATTGGTAGATATGTCCGCTAAACTATTAAACCAAATTTGGTGATAGGTAATATTATTAATGGCTTGTTTTTTTTTTCCTGATGGAAAATGATTTTTTAAAAATGATTTTTTAAATTTTTTTATATTTATTTGTTAGTAGAAAAATTCATCAATGAAAAATATTTTTCAATCAAAGAAAAATTTAGTTTGGTTTCTAAAACAAAAGGTATTTTTTTATTTTAGGCGAAAAACACTTTCCAGAAATTGTGAAAAAATTTAAAAATATCATATTATTTGTTGATTATAAAAAATTTAATTCTCAAACTTTTGATTGCTATATATCTTTTTTTTTGAATTTTTTTTCAATTTCACCCCTTAGAATTTGATTTAATTTATTTTTATATTAACTTTAGTCCTCATTTTATGATTGTTATTTGCTTTTCTCTTATTATTTTTTTAATTGAAATTTTTTATCTATCAAATTTGGTCCTCATTCTTTTTATTGTTACTTATTTTATTTGAAATAATTTATGAAATTATAATTATTATTATTATTTTAATTTCATTATTTTTTAATTTTTTTTATCTGTTAGATTTGATCTCCATTATTTTGATTGTTATTTATTTTATTTTAGATAATTTATGAAATTAGATTATTTTTTTCAATATCATTCTCATTCAATTTTTTAATTTGTAAGATTCGTTCCTTATTATTTTAATAAACTTGAAAAAATATTAATAAGTTATTTTCTAACTCATTTTCCATGACATAACCAAATACTGAAAAGTGTTTTCCAACTTATTTTTCATGACACTACCAAACATTGAAAAATAATCCACTTTCTAGGAATCCACTTTCCAAAAAAAAACTATTTTCCAGCAAACAAACGGAGCCTAAATAATCATAGGTTTTTCCGAGTGTTATTGAATTACTTTTTACATCTCAAGACTAAATCATTTTTCCATTGGGACTCGAGCAAGCCACTCACACTCGAACCGATGCATTAACAAGATTTCTTTTGTATGGCCTCCTTTAGGTTCTAACCTTAAATAAAAACATAGGAAGCAATTTGTAACCAACTAAGTTAAGCCTCCAATGGTTATAATGTTAGTAAGATTTTAGGTATGAAAACAAATAAAGAGTAAAATTAAATGATTTAGAGACGTGAAAATATTGTCTTTAAGGTGTTTATTTATTCCATGTAGATATAACACTTTCATGATACAATTAAGTTATCTCAAAGAATAAGAAGAAAAGACAAAAAAATACTTTTTTTTTTATATATATTCTCTTTGTGTAATAGCATGTTTATATAGACTTGAAACATTTTAATAAAATTATATGATTGTTAAAAAAATAATTATATTTTGAATTAAATTAAATAGGTACCATTTAGTTTTATTTCAAAAGTCATAAATATCAAAATTAATTACAAAAATTAAAAAAAATTAACTCCATAAAAAATTATTCGTACTAACAAATTAAATTTCAAGTGTCAAGTATTATTTTTCGATAAGAAAACTCATTAACTATAACTTTCACTTAATTTACTACAAATAAAAACTCATACTTGTAAATACTTAAAAGGAAGTATTTCTTTTCAACGTAGAGTAAAATGTTTTCTTCTTTATTCACTTACAAACTATACCAACATGTACATTAACATTTAACATTATTAAACTTTATTTGTACTCACATAATAATTTGTTTAAGATGATTTTACGTGGATTGCCTTTTCTGAATAAAAATGTGTCAGCATATATAATAATAATTTGTTTAAGAACTTTCAGATAATCTTAATCGAAACATGTAGTTATATAATTGGATAAAATTTTACGTTATCTTTTATTTTGAAATAATCATACTAATATTAAAAACATAATAATTTGTTTAAGATGATTTGAATCATTTTTCTATGAATTTTTGTTCTTATGATGATGTTGAGTATACGTGTGTGTGTGTAACTATTAAAATCAACATAAATTTGACATAAACATTTATCAATATGATTGATACAGATTATAACGAATTTTTCAAGACTAAATTATATAGAATTATTCTTATATCAAATATGATAATAGCTAACATGATTAGATAATAGCTAACATTGTTAAACTCTAACAACTAATACTATCAAACTTTATGTTTAAATGAATTATATATACACATGACTTAATTACAAAGCATTCGTAAAATATGACTTCATTATTAATTATTTCCTTTTGAAATTGATATTTCTTTGGATTTCATCTCTAACTTTTAGTAGTGCATTAAAGAATTTTAATATAGCATTCTTATATTGTAAGAGAAAATTATACAATGTGATTGTTACTTTGAGTACTTTTTCGCACAAGACAAACTCTAGTATAGAATTATCGTCTTCAACTTAGTTGTCACAAATGTCTCAATAGTTTGGTTGTCACTTTTCTTGTTGTTGAAAATTATGCCTCCAATATTGGTTATGGTGGTATCCTCAAGCAAAAGGTTCAAGGTCATCAACAGGTTGTCCGATATTATTCTAACATTTAGTTATATCCTCAAGAAAAGTATTCGGTTATATAAAAAAAAAAATTGTCAATTTTTTTATGCACTTTATCTTTTCAAGAGGTTATTTCTTAAAAAAATTCTTTTAATAATTGATTATTAATATGTAAAGTATAATATTGAAAAACAAATGCTCAAAATATTGTTTCAAAATAGATTTTTGTCAAATAACAAGCAATACTTTCAAACTTTGATTTTGGAATTGAGTTTATAAAAGTAGAAACTAATTATCTTCCACATTTTCTTTCTAAAAAATCTTTACAGGGTTTAAGATGAGCACACTTGTCAAGAAAACAAAAGGGTTATATGCTATAACCCCTTCAAGACCAATTCATTCAATTATCAGTCTTCTTAATTCAACTTTAGTCAAGCTTCTTTATATGAGACCAACTTTAACCTCAATCATTAGTTTTCAATTCTCTCCTCAAACTCTCTTATTTCTACCACTTGACCTTCAAACAACACTCAAACCATACAAACTTCAGTATAAAAATCTATTTTAAACTACTCATTAAGGTCTTCTTAAAAGAAACTTGTCAACCTATATAAATCAAGAAACTATCATATGTATATTTGCCCAATTGAAAACATTCTATGATGAAAATTCTAATAAGATCATCCCTCATATCTTTTTTCTTCAATTCCAATTTGCATCTAAAAATTTGCAAATGACCAGATAATTTTTATGAATTCATCTTGATTAACACTAAATCAATTGAGGTACCTCATAATCAAGATGCAAGTAGTCCTTTCAAAATTACATATTCAAAAATAAATATTTTAAGATCTTAACATATGAAGACTGGAATAAAAGTCCTTATACTTATAAAAGATGTTCTTAAGACTTTTAACCTCCGGAATTTTATCTTGATTATTAACAAGTATGGTTCAATGCACTTTATCTAAAAATTATGATCATTATTAGTTTGCTCATTTTAAGAAAAATTATCTAGAGAATTTTCCAATATGGTTTTCAAACCGATGGTGACAATAGTTCTCTCTCACCATTGATATTCTTCCTCAAAAGATTTCATGGGCTTTAGAACTATTTGCATACAAAACTTTTAAATATGTCCCTGCCTCTTTATACTTCATTTTCACCTTGGGATCCCTTAAATCTTATATTGAGACTTCATGATAATACATGATGTATATGAAAAAATTGGTTACTGCCCATATCTCATAAGAGATATTAAGGAAAAATGGCGGCCTCAATTTAATGAAAACCAAGCATGCTCTCAAGATGTTCAGTCATGGTTACAGTCTTATTAATCTCAACAAATACAATCAACATCATCGTCATCAGGACAATATAATTTTTAACCTTCGAAAAGGCAAATTTCAGGCACATATTACTCCATCCATCTTAAAATCAAAATACAAGAAAAAGTTTAAAGAAGTAATTTCTCAAATCTCAAGTTTAGATTATAAAGATGTTACTTTTGCTGATGAGGATCCAAACTATGGTTTTGATATGATGGGATTAATATGTGATCTCTAAGTTTATCAGCTAGCATTGACATTAGAAATGACAACAAACAAACTCAATAGTTTAAGATTTGTGTTAAATAACATCATTCACATCAATATCCATAATCGACAACACCTCAATAAATATTTCAATTAGCTAGACATGACCCTGTCAAAGTTACAAATCTAAGTCCTAGAAAATCAATAAGTGGCATTCCTTCTAGCTCAAGATGTTCAAATCTTTAAGGTATAGATTTCAATAAAATTATCTCTAAGTCACATTATCAATAATGAATACTATAATACCTTTATCTTCTCTCATAATGAAATAATAATTTTAATTTTTTAAATATTTTTAAAATAAATGAATTTTTAATTAATTCTATGAAATAATTATTTTATTAATTTATTTTATTATAAATAGAACTAATTATTTATGTTAAAAAAAGTCCTTTTATATTATTTTATTTAATTTTTCAAAAGAAATAATTATTCTCCTATGGTTATTCAATTATTTATTTTATGTTACGATTCATAGTTAAATATAATTCATTATTATTTCCAAGTCAAAAATAAACATAACCAATCTATTCATTTTTAAATTATTTGTTTTACTTATAACATATTTGATTAGTCTAAAAAAATAAAAGTATTAGTTTTATTATATTTGATGTATTAAGTAAAATATCTTATTTATTTTATTTATTTATTACAAAAATTGATTTAATATTTTTATCATTTTTGTAAATGATGAATTTATTTTTGTTTCAAAATTAAATATGTTTTTTTTATTTATTAATTTGATTTAATAATTGAAATATGTTAAAACAAAGTTCTTAAAAGTCAGACTAGGTATGAAAATATCGTAGCTTATGAGTGAAAATATTATTCACTAGAACAATGTTTTCATAGTTTTACCCCTCACACCAAAAAATCTAACATTGACAATTGAAGGTATTAACATAATTTCACAAGATTTATTAATCATTACCAAATTGATTAGATACGATAAGTCTTTTTGCATTTCAAATGCATAATAAAATTATCAAAACACTATTTGAAAAAAAAAAACTAGAGTCAAATGACACTTTTGTATTTTCATAATGATTTTTACTTAATTGTCATGTCAAACAAAGGGCAATTTGGTATTTTACTAGGCATAGAAAATAAATAATAATAATTAAAATGTGCAATGAAACAACCAAAATACCATTATAAGACAAAAATAAAATTGGTCTTAAGGAGATTTTTTGTCATCTCCCAGAGATTTTTTTCATTTGCTTCACAAAGAAATAAAATAGATAAAAGAAAAAAAATTTAGCTAACACATGTCAATATGTGGGAGACACCCATGTCCTTTGGGCGGCACGTATAACACCTCCCAATGGCCAAAAGTGTCATTTTACCATTTCGTTAGAAGGACAATTGCTTCTTTTTTAGGTAATACGTGTTAGCATCAGATTGCTGGTTTATTGCTGATGAGTTTTTTTTTTCTCTTTCCTTCCTCTAAAATGACAGATTGGTCCTTTTTGTTGTTGCTATTTCAAATTTAGTCCCTATTCTTTTGATTTTTAATTTTCATTATTGGCCCTTTTATAAATATTTTATCTGTTTTTAATTTTATCCTTTATTCCTAATTGGCCATATAATTTTTTCAATTTGGTTCTTATTTTTTTGTCTATTTTTTTAGCCCTTTTGCAAAAGTTTTATTATTTCATGATATATATTATTTTACCAATTTGGTCCTCATTCTTTTGATTTTTTATATCATTTTTCTAAATTCATTTTTCTTTTCAATTTCACCCTTCAATAAAATATTTTTTTTTCTATTACAATTTTGATATTCAATCTTTTAATTGTTATTTTTTGTTTTGAATCCTTTTGTATAATTAAAATTATTCAATTTCATATTTCAATATTTGATTGATTGAGAAACGGGTTTCATGTTTTTCCAGATGAAGTGCTTCGGGTCTAGTGACCTAGGTCACAGATTTGAAAAGTTAACACAGTTTAACCTTTTTTTATATAAAAAAAGGTTATGTGAATTTCTTTTTTTTTCTATCAGATTATTCTAACTTCATACTCTGATCTGTGAGTTTGGTGGTAAAACTCGGGCTGGTTCGATCCTGATTACTAGGATTATAAGTTTGTTATGCTAACTTAGGTTGATTAGAACTGAGTTTTATAAGTCATTTTTTTATCCCATTTCATCTTTTATATTTAATGGACTGTGAATTAAGCTACATTATTTGTCCTCATTTGAAAAGATATTTTTCTCTTAGGTTATCGTGATCATTTTTTTTAAAATAATTCATCTAATTTTGTTGTTTTTTTATGATTTAATTAAAATAAAATAAACTTATGCAATCAAGTAGAATTTATAATCTAAATCACATATATTTTATTTAAAATATACTTGCGGTAACTTAAATATTATTTATTACTAATTTGTTTTTAATATTACTTCGTGACGTAGCATGGGTCCAGACCTTTAGTTTTAAGAGGTAAAATATTGGCATTAAACTTCTTGAGCACCCGCACCAATCAAACAGCAGAGTCCAACTACAAATTCACGGATGATTCGAAACCCAAATCGAGGCCCAAACAAAAAAATTTCCTTAAGTCTGCCTTCACTGAAGAACAGAACCCGTAAATAGCTGCAAAACCACTCAGCCATAAGCCCGTCCGTGTCACGTATTAAAGCACCAGCTCCTGCGTACCCAATTTCGTTGAATTTGGTTTTGTTCTGCAAAACAATCCTAAATCCCTTTTCTTTTCTGTGTACAAAACTGGTCTTTTGTGTGTGGGTTTCTTTAAGAAGTCAGCGTGAGAGGAAGATTTTGGCGCCCACTTGTGCAGAGAGAACCAGGTTTTCTTGCTTTGAGTTCTTGAACTTGAACTGAGTTTCAAGGAAAAGGGCATTCTTTTTTCAGGGGTTTTAGGCTTTAATCGGGGGTGTCAAAGTCCTCCAGTTCAGTATCTTCTTCTGCAATAAAATAAAGATTGGATTGCCATTTTTTGAGCTGGCTGCTTTATCAAACTTTGTATCAAATAACAGTCTCAAAGTATTCGCTTTGAATTCTCTTTGCTATACAACTGTCTGTAGCTTTCCATATAGTTTGATTTTTTTTCCCTCTAGCTTACTCTTGATCATTCAATTAGTAAAGGTCTATGAACTCACCCCTGCCTGCCCAAACTAAAACCCAGAAGGAAAACGGAAAACCTACTACTTTCTGTTTCTTTCTTTTTAAGCGAAGGTGATTTAGAGAGATCATTATTCCTCAATCCAATGGCAGAGACTCCTCTTTTCACTTTTTCTCCACTTCGCAAAACGCATCTCAAAAGTCAAACTTATCGCACTCTTGTTCGAATTTTATCGCACCCTCAGCTTTGTCAATTTGTTCCTCCGCCACCAGGTATTTTAATTTTAAATTTCAGTCTCAATTATATGCATTTATGTTTATTTGTTCTAGTGTTAGTAACTTATATGTTGTTGTTGTTGCTGTTGTTTTTCTTTAAGGTAATGGTGGTGATGGAGGGCCGCATGTGTTGGGAAACCAAGTATGCAGTAGGCATGTGGAGTTGTGCCATGAAAGTTTGCTGGATAAAAATGGCCAAGAAAGAGGGTTTAGTGACACGCAAGCGGTGATCAATGAGGTAGAGAACATAATGGGAATGGAAGAAGATGAGAACTTGGTGATTGATCAAACTGCTTGTGGAACTGGTTTACAAGATAGAGATTTAATTCAGGCGCAACATTTGCTAATTGATGAGTTAGAGCATCTCATGAAAGGAAACGTGGAGCTTGTTTGTCACAACAATTCTGGCCCTGTGACTAACCGGAACCGGAATGCTGCTGGTGATGTTGTTGCGGTTTCAAACAACCAAGATGAACATTTTGAGCGCCATCCAATTGTTATCAAAGAATGCAGGGGTGTCGGCCAGCTACAACTTGATGAAGAAACCCTATGTCAAAATAACAAAATAAGCAGTGAAGTTTCAAAACCAGTTGATAATTGTGAAGAAAGTTCATTGTTGAGGACTAATGGATTGGAAGTAAATAATGAAATGCAACAGAAAGAGATAAAATCGGACAAATCAGTTTGTGCCGATGCCACAATGGGTTATCCTCCTGAAGATGGTGAGATAGAAGAGCGAGAAGTTTCTGGTGAGTTTGAGGTGGATGATGGATCAGTCGATATGCTTTCTGAGGATGCTGTAGCGCCACAGGAGAAGAAAGTTGTTGAGAAGCAAGCTTCTGAAGCTATTATTGATAAAAATAGGCTTCCTATTAATGAAAAAAATGAAGCAAACAAGAAGGATTCCTGGTTTTCTTCTTCTATGGCGTACACAGTTGAGAATGCTAAAGATAGAAGAGAAGTGGAAGCCCAACAACGTTTCTCAAGTGAAATGGCATGTAAACGGAAAGTTGTAACTTATGAAGATCCTATATTAGCTGAAGAGGGTGTCTGGTGTAAGAAACAAAAGAAATGCCATGGAGTCAGGGAGCAAAATGATGGGAGTGCAGCAAAAGACCAAAAAAGAGACAGCAGAGTTAAGGAACAAAAGAAAGGGAATGTTGCCAATGATGGTGTTGGCTGCCCAGTGGTTTGTCTTAACAATCTGGCATCGTTCACAGAAAATTCAGATCAAACTGCATCTGCAAACCAAGGAATTGCATCGAAAGAAAAGGTATAATTATTCTCCTGATTTCTTTTGCTTTCTCCTGCTATAGTTGTTTATTTCATTAGCAGGGTCAATTTTAGTGCAGCATGGAGTCTTCGAGTATTGGTTTTAAAAAAAGAACGTCCTCATTTTTTTTCTCCTCTCTGTATGTGACGGGGATTATCATTTAAAGATTATATGCACGTTTTTCTTCATATTCTTTGCTGGGGGTTGGATTCAGGGCTTTCTGCCTCCTCTATATCTTTGGCATTGTTAATATGACGCTGGAATAGCTATGTCTAGATTAACTGATTTAAAAATTTCTTGAATTTGAGGGTTAATTTATTAATAGTGCACCAAAACCAGAAAGTTGATTCTGGCACTCTTCTGCTCTCCTTCCCTCCTCTTGTCCTCTTTGTGTACCCTCTCATAAATACATACCCCTAGTGCTTTCTTAATGAATCCATATTTAACCCATTATGTTTTTTGGTTGTTCTACAGGATGCTGGTCTATGCAATAAGAAAAAGCGTGGTCCTCCTTCTAAGGAAAAGAAAGCAAAGAAGAAGGTTTTGATTTGTCCTTTCTGTTTTCTCGAGTTTGGTCGTGTTCTTTTTTCTGTTAGCAAGCTATTATTGTTTTTTTATTTTTCCAGTTAATTTTGTATTCCTCCATCTGAAAACTTAATCTTTACTAAAGTGTAACTCTGTTGTCCCTAAAATAAACAACTTTCACTCACCATTTAATGCTATTTTGCAGGAAAAAGAACGAAAAAAACGGGCTGAAAAGAACAGACAACTTGGTGTTAAAAGGATGAAGTTACTTCCTGTGCTGAATCTGAAACCTGTATCACCTTGCCGTCATTTTCTCAAGGGGAGGTGCCGGGAGGTATGTGTCCTCTCTACACTCAATTCTATAACCTAGTATATCTTTATATTGATTTCTGAACTGCTTGAAAGACTCAACAACTTTGTCGTGTTGAGAAGTTGCTTTAGTCATTTACTGAAAAAATCAACTAAGAAATTGGTCTTTATGGTCTAATATTCTGCTTTTTTGATGAATTTTAAAGTAGACAGCTTTGATGAAGGTGATTATCTTGATCTCTTGTTGGTCTTTGTCAAGTATAATTGTTTAGCATATTTGAGTCTATATTTTATTTTTTTTCCTGCAGAAACAATTATGTGTTCTTCCAAATTCCTCTTTTTATTTAACGTTTGCCCTTGTATTTGTTTTTCTGCCCAGTGCCAGAGCATCTTTCATGGTTGTAAAATGAAAGGGAATGCTTTTATTTTCATTTTCTACTTTCTTGACTTTCTACTGAACACGAAATACATCCTTGTTTCTTCAACTTCTCTTTAATTTAATAGATTTTAAGACAAATTATTCAAATGGCTATCACTATCTAACTGAGTCTCCAATTTTAGGTTGCACTTGGAAGTAGTGTATTTTTTGTCAATAGTGGTATATTGTTTTGGTGCTCTGTATTCTATTTTTATCTGGTTTTAGTTTTATATCCTGCTTCTTGTCATTAGCATATTTCTTTTTATTTGACAGGGTCAAAAATGCAAATTTTCCCATGATGCAATACCTTTGACAAAATCTGAGGTACAATCATTTAAATTAGTACTTTATTTTGTACGGCCAGTTATCCAATCTCTTTTGCCTAGTGGTTTAGAAAATCACATTAATATGAACATTAACATGTGAGACACTCTTCCCATGGAAGTGGTTCTCCTCCACCCAACCAGAAACTGGACTGAAGCTTGGCTACAAATTTCTGCTTTTGACTGGCCTTGAACACATCTCATGTCAAAGCCAGAACTCATATACTGATATTTGTCTCTTCATCTTGGATTTAAGAAATGAATATACTGCTGTGACTATCCAACCTGTATAAATGTGTGCTTCGCTTTCGGGGTGAAGTTGGCATTTGGGGCTGAAAGCCCCAAAAACCCAACAACACCTCGGTTACATCTCATGTCAAAGCCAGAACTTATATACTGTTTTTTCTCTTCATCTTGGATTTAAGAAATGAATATACTGCTTAGACTGTCCAACCTGTATAAGTGTGTGCTTGGCTTTCAATCTGAAGTTGGCATTTGGGACTGAAAGCCCCCAAAACACACCACCTTGGCCAAGAGAAGTTTGGGTGTGGGATGCTTGTGCAGCCTACACAGGTCTCACATGTGATCGTCAGATTTTGCCACAGTTAAGAACAAGACACATTTTATCTTGACTGCCATAGAAAAGAGAAAAAAAGTAGCAATTGAGGTTCATTCTGGAAAAGCATGCTTCAAAGGAAGCACTCACACAAATTATCTGGCCAGCAATTCATTTTCTCCTATCTAGCCACCTGTTGCGAAATCATAGACTTAATTTAATTAGCTATATTTTTTATTAATTGATTTGGTAAGGTGATTGTTGTTGTTGCCAATTTCTATTAGCTAAGCATGTCTTGTCTTGCGTACTGGTTTTGCAGCCATGCCATCATTTTGCGCGTCACAAATGCATGAAAGGTGACAATTGTCCATATGATCATCAGCTCTCCAAGTATCCTTGTACAAACTATGTGTCAAAAGGTTATTGTATCAGGGGTGAGAGTTGTATGTTTTCACACAAGGTACCTTCTTGCCCTTGCTAAATACGATTCCTTTTCAGCCACCTTTTCTGTTGTAGCACACGCAGAACCTTAGTTGTTACTCTTGTTGTGTTTAGCTTCTAATGACTATCGTTGATTCAATTTCCACTTCAGGAAGATCTTTCATCTACATCAAACGTTTCAAATGTTTGCACTCCTAAGGTGAAACCTCCATCTTTGCCGAGCACTTCAAATTCTAGGAGGCAATTGGATATTAGTGGAACTTCCAACCAGACTGCCAAAGCCTTGCCTGATTCCACAGGAGTTATTTCTGATGATAGACGTGCTACACTAAATGTGGCAAAGACTGTACAGAATTTGCCTGCACTGGTGCCCAAAGGTATTAGCTTTCTTTCTGGTGGGAAGAAGTCAATGGTTGAATCTAGTCCTAAAACAAGCAGCCCATCTCTGAAGAGTAACATGTTTGTCAAAGTTGGAAACCAGATAGATCAATGTGCATCCGTCACAGTTCAAAACTGCAATGAGATTCCTAGGAAAATTCCTTCCGTTGTTGCACCAAAGGGGATAAATTTCCTTTCATTTGGCAAAGCTCCATTGGATAAATGTTCAAGTACTATGAAATTAAAAAGCTTGGCCATTAATCAGGGAAATGGTGTCAACTTATTTTCATACAAAAATTTTGCTGTGCACGAAGAAGCTTGCTCATCTTCAAATAAGGATAATAGTGTCCTAGTTGGCAAAGAGACACACCGAAGTGTGTCAAATATGGCGGCGCATGGGTTGAATAAGATGCTGCAGAAAACTGAACCTACAGCATTTCAAGATGCTTCAGCAGATAGTTTTAGGAGAAACCAGCAGGCTAGCTTGCCTTTAAGTTCTGGTAGCGGTGTTCATGCATCTGTTCAAGAAAGTAAAATTGCATCCAATAAACATATAGAGTTGAGTGCACTCCAAGGGAGGCTGCCAGCTTCACCACTTGGTTCAGGTCAATCTTCTGATCAGTTGGCACATGCATGTTTGAAAAACAAACCAATATCTGCTCAGAAGGCACTAATGTCAACACTAGCATTTGCTACAAAGGTTGAATCTCTAATGAAGATGAATCAGTCCACCGGTGGTGCTTTTGCTGTCAGTAGCATGGTCAGCAAGGAAAGCAGGGATAGTGCTCCACCTAGAGGTTTACAGATTGACTCAGAAAAGGCATCAAAAGTTTTGGATTTTTTATCTGGTATTGGTGGTGAAACAAAGCAGTAACCTGTTATTGCCAACTAGATATCACTGGGAACATAACATGTCTTTAGACTGGGAACTCGAGCTAATTCAAAAGCATTTGGCTGTCGAACAAGAAGCGAAGGCCATACTCTGATCATTTATTTGCAATTTAACTGTTATTCTTCATCCAAATTTTTTCAGTACTAGTTAGGAGGTGCAGTTTGCACGTCTCCTAGCTGTCACTGCTCTTCCCTATTCAGCAGCTCTTCTGTTGACTGGAAAGAGGCCGACTGCTGGTAAGTTTTTGACGGAGGTGAATATTGATGGCTGCATTTTTGAAGTCTATGAGGCAAACGATTTCAGTTTGTTCCTTACTTTTGTTACGTATTTCTTGGAAGCACACATCCAATTACTTGGCAGGCAATATGGATTCTCCGGCCGGCATCACTCTGTTTTGCAGCACCCTGGGTTATGTATGGAGGACAGGAGCTTGTGAAACTGTGAGTTAATTGATGTCATTGAAAGGTAATAGGTCTGGAACCCAACCCAGGAAATATAACATGTAACAACATCTATGTTGTTAACGGTCTCTGAACTCTTTCCGAATTCTGTGATAAAAATCTGAAAAAAAGAAGAAGAAAAAGAATGAGAACTTTAGTGATGAACAACTTCTTTCCTCCACTCATTTCAAATCTCCAGCAAGTTCTCACCGCGCAAATGAAGTAGCAACTCCATCTTTATTGTCGACTAGCTTTGAAAGGAATGCAGAGAGTGGTCATGATAATAATTGGCAGGAAGACATGCACCGATAAGTTATTTGAGCTTGCATGCATGCATGAAGACCTAGATTAAAAGGCCATGAATTCATTAAGTATTTCACTCTACTCACTCATTTTCAATAATAACATGTACGCCAACAATATTATTGATAATAATATTGTCATAAAGGAGCAAAGCCATTGCTTGGCGTCAGATAGGTTTAGTTCATGCTAATTGAAACTTGTTATAACTTAGTCTAAGCATATTAGCATGCTTATGTTAGTCCTTGCAGAGCCAGTTCAAAAATTAAAAATTTGAGATTTTCATTGCATGTTTAAATCCTAGAAACAAAAAATTGAGATAAATTTGGAGATAAGAAAGAGATATTCCTATAATATAGTTAGTCTAAGATACATTGAACTTTCTCATCAAACCAAAAGAATAATGCAAACATGCTTATGTGTAAAATTAATTAATTTATTATTAATTAATAATTGATTGATTTATATTTGAAAATTAAGTATAATGTTTAACAACATGATATAATTCTTCAAATATTAGAAAAGTTATAAGTGATTTGACTTAACTTTTCAATTACTAGTTTATCAGTGTAATTATTATCCTTTCATCAATAATGTTTTGATTTAGATATTATAACATGAAGTGTGTCGAGTCATGTTTGTTCACAACACTGTAGCTATTGATTATTTGAATATGATTTGAAACTCTTTTTAAATCTCAATCCATCTTATGCAAAGATTTACAATCAATATTATTTGAGAAAAGATGAAATATTTTTTCTAATTCACCTAGGGTGATGAATCTTCTCTTGATTATTTAAATACATTTATAGAGGTCATGTTACAACCAATATTTGGCTATTTGTTACCCTTAATTAGGACAACGTATAACAAAATCAAAACATAACACTCCCTATATAGGATAATTTAATGATTTCAAGTATAAGAATCACTTACACAACCGTCACATGAGGCTTTTCATATACACGTGATCTCTCCATGTAAAATTCTCATGTAAGTCAATTTAATGTACATGTTATCTGATAAACACTTACATATTAGTTTTATATGAACAATCACTTCATTTTATAAAGGAGAGAACATAACATGTATTATTCTCAACATCTCTAATTAATATCCAATCTTAATAAAACATTGACTATAAACATTTTAGAAACAATGCTTTGATGCAATAGAGATTCAATAGTTATAACAACTTTATAATTTCTTTTTTCCCAAGGACTTATCTTTATTTTAGATTTATTAATCAAATATTTAATGATGTTAAGGATAAATAAGTCTTTTTTTACCAAAGAGTTAGCCACATAATTTCCTCAATTGTTAACTATTTAATTTATTCTAAAAAATAACCTATAAAATTAAATAAATTAAATATATTTACATTAACAAAGTTAATGTCACATGTAATCAACCGATTAGTTACATGGCATGTACATTAACAAGAACAAGAATGAAAGTGTCTTATCCTATCTCTAGTTGTGTTTGGTTATATATATAAAAACGTGTTTAGTTGGAGAAAAGAAAGAAAAGATATAAAATAAATATGTTTTTATGATAGTTTTAAAGAGAATGTTTGTGCTTTTAGAATAAGAGGTGCATAGAAACTTGTCTCTTCTATTTCTATCATCACTGTCTTTTTTATTTAGAGATAGTAACCAAACACTCTCTTTTCAGTGTAATGACAAACATTTATCATTTTATTTTCCCCGGGAAGACACCATATCAGTAGTACTTTTGGAAACCCGAGTTTCAATATCTCTCTTTAAATCATTGTATTTTGCCACACACACACTTACATACAAAATATCAAGATTGTCGGATTTTTTTTAGTGTTATTAAACTAGGAAAACTTGATGACCAATAATAACATGGTTTAGGTTTTTTTTAAAAAATCAAAATGATAACAGAAAAACCATATAAAAACCTAATTGATACCAATTAATCCTACAGAAGCCAAAACAAAACATATCATGAAGATCAATTTAAAATACACCAATACTTAAAAAAAATAATAAGTATTGCATCTTTTGTTTTTTTTTTATGAGACGACAATATATTTGATCAACCTGGACTTCATGACCTAACCCGCCAAGCCTATGATTAGGGTCATGGAATCCAAAGAATTTATTTTTGTTTCTTTTTAATTTATTTCTTACCTAATTATAGGATAGAAATAGGATAATTCTTTTTATTTTAGAAAAGCTAAAGGATGAGACTAGAAGAAAAGAAATTAAAAGAAAACAAAATCTACAACATGACTTAAAAAAACAATTATTGACATGGTGACATATTGAAGCGGTCTGGGTCAACCCATGTTAACTCGTTACAATTGCAACTTGGATCAAGAGACTGTAACAATCATGTAAAAATAGAATTAGAACAAATTATTACAAAAAAAAAAAAGCATCATGAAAACAAATTCACATTAAACCAAATGCTTAAAAATTGTCACTCTGACATTTTTTTTTAGAAAAATATTTAGACAACAAAATATTATATCAACCTGGACTTTATAGATTAATTCATCAAACTTGTGACCTGAGTCATGAACTCAACTGAATTTAATGATTTTTTCTTAATTTATTTTTTACTTAAATATATAAAAAAATATTGAATTGATAATAAATTAAATTATTTAATTCTATTTTTATTTACGATTGTAATTTATATTTAAACTAATATATTAGGGAACTTAATGAATCACACAATATAAGAACCATTGATAAAAAAAACTAAACTAAGATGATTAATTAAGTGTGACTTAATTGTAAAAAAAAAAGGAATTAAGGGGTAGAATGCAATTAATACAGGAGATTATAATTCTAGACTTAGAAAAATTAAATAGAGACTTGATTAAATAAATTTCTAAAAATTATTCTAAAATAATATATGTGGTAATTTTTAATGGGAAAATGATATTTTGTCATTTATAAGGTTATTAGATTTTTTTTATAAATAAAATGTTATGCCTCATATTTTCAGTAAAGATTGTGCGATGCTTTAATATGACCAAATAGAGATACACCTCTGATCGTCTTATTTCTCATCATTGTATGTTAAAAGATTATATGTTAACACTACTCAAACACTGATCAATAACCAAATAAATATAAATGCGGAAAACTTAAATGAACAAGTTATTTGATTATAAAGGGAAAACCTTTTGAAAAAGATTTAAAAGATAAAAAACTCTCGTAGACAACCAAACCTAAGATAGGCAGTCTTCACTAGTTTAGAAGATTACAAGAGTATTTTTTGTCTACAAATAATTTATATCCATACTATCTTAGTTGTTAAGACAAACCCTTTATTTTGTCTATTACCGTAATAGCTTGTTAAAACACTTGACGATATTTAAACTATTATTATTCTAACTTGAATATTCAGTTGTTAACAATTAAAATAGAAACTCCCCCTAGGAGTCATGAAGCTCTCCAACTCTTCAGCAAGCAATTTTTCTTGAAAATTTTCTTCACACTTCATTTGTATGTCAAGAGTATATACTGTGAAACTTTCTGTAACTCCTTAGTTGGTTGGGCTTTCTTGCTCCGCTGCAAGTGTTGCTCTAGTGCTCTCTTTTAAAAGCTTTTAATCATCCTTCTTTATATACACATCCTTGTGATAAAGATAAGAACCTTTGATAAACATTATTTTTGAGATTTCTAGTTTGTTACGTTCTTAACAAGTTATTATCGTGTTTCACAAAAACACTTATTTGATAGTTATTTTCGGATAACTTGTATTTATCATATTCTTTTGATAAACCTTATATGAACTTCTTATATAATTTATCTAAACAAACTAAATAATTACAGAAATAATCACGCTATAACTTATAAGATCAACTTGACTAAATCTTTATCTAATTTGAATAAACTAATACTCTAAACAAATTCATCTTCATCAGCACAAATAATTCTTTACTAATCAAAGCCAATCATATCAATATTTACAATCTCCTTATTTGTTTGATCTGTGACAAAACATATTAAGGATGAATTAATATAAAAATAGTTCAGATAGTTCAATTATAAACAAATGATTCATTAAAGTGTATATATAAGCACATTTGAAACAATGTTATGAAGCATGATAACAATCAATAATACTTATGCAACAACATCCTAATAGTTTCTAACATGTTTCATGCAAACAATTCATAACATATACAAAGAATACTTCAAGCAGCATGTTAATATCCTCGACATTTGATTGGTCAGGAAAGCTTTATGATTTTTCTAGATATAGTCCTTCTAGTCTAATGACCCAGATCACAAGTTTTTCTAAATATTCCAGATTTGATTTTTTTTCTTCATATATTTTCTTTTCAACTTTCATCATTCAATATTTTCTTATTTTTTTATATTGGGTTATATTAATCTCATGATCCGTACAACGAGTTTGATGGCTTAATCTAGGTTGGCTTGACCCTTTTTTACCCGGGTTACTAGTTTATTATTTTAACTCTAGTTGAATCGAGTTTTTTTTTTTATTTTTTTATCTAATTTTGTCCTTCTGTATTTAATAGGCTAAGAATTGAGATACATTATTTGTTTCTCCTTGGAAAAATATTTTTTTTCTAAAGTTATCATGATCAAATCTTTTTAAAAAACATTTGGTCCATTTATTGTTGTTACTTGTTACCACCTATTTTTTCTATCATCAAATTAAATTAAAACCAACTTATTTAATCTAGTTAAATATGTGAGTTGCAAATTTTTATTCATGTTTTAAAACATGTTTACATACCTAACATCAATTATTTTTATAAAAAAAAAACCGACCCATGGAACAGGTCACAACTAGTGCACAACTAAGGAGTGTTTGGGAACGCGGTGTAAACCGCGATTCCAAAAACTTTTGAAATTTGTTTTTGTTTAAAATAAAAATTAATTTTATGTTTTCAGAATGTTTTGATGTGTTAATGTAAAAAATAATTTTTTTTAAAAATAAATTATTTTAATATATTTTTAAATAAAAATCACTTAAAACTATTATCACTAACACAATCTCAAACATTTCCACCAATACCTTTTTTTTCTTTGTTTTTTTTGTTTAAATAAACACAAGCTCGATGGAAGACAAACTCTACATAAATTTGATTCAAATAATAAATCCTGAGCCCATGATCTTTCCGCGTCATTTCTCTGTTTAAAGCCCAACCCTCAATGTCCTTTCTTTGCTTACAAGCTCCACTTGTACGGTCGCAGAAGATTATCCCTCCTCCTCCTCCTACCAAAACGGCATCTCTGTTTTGTCGTTTAGTGAACCGCAACAACAGTGTATGCATTCAACACGTTTCACCTGACACATCTTAGGTTTTTGACTTGACAAGTGGAGCTCATGCAATAAGTAACCGTTTAGCCGAGTGATCGTGGCCTTTGAGATTTAGCACGAGGTAATCCAACGGTTAAGAAATGCAACTCCACTCACTGAGAGGCTCAACTAACTGTGTTTAGTTTTTAGAGCTAGAAGTGGGACTTAATTGAACAAATCTAATTCTTTGGAGACTAAATTAAGAAATGAGGTTTTCTTTTAATTTTTCGGTGACGGTGGTGAGTTTCTGTGACTGTCGGTAGCATGAAAAAGGAAGTGTGATTCCAAATGACAGAAAACGGAATGGCATGCACACATTGTGTTTTGTCGCTGATATATATATATATATATATTATGATCAGAGTTTTTTTTTTCAATTTATATATTAATTTACGAGAATTTCACCTTGGGCCGACTGCATTGTCATTAAAAAAAAGTACTAGGTTCATCGCTCAAAGCATGAAGAAACAAAAATCTCTGCCTCCTGAGTCATTTTCACCTACTTATCAGAGCATTTTTGAAAATACAGTAAAGTTTATTTTTTAAAATGTTTTTTTGAAGTATTAAAATATTAATATTTTTTTATGATTTTTTAAATCAGTATATTAAACAATAAAAATATATTAAAAAATATTAATTTTTTTTTT
>Ga0325414_1001255_pt1 | contig 24054 bp, 19 predicted proteins | sample PopdelMetagenome_8_FD_206183 | JGI IMG/M metagenome (GOLD analysis project Ga0325414, IMG submission 206183) | Populus deltoides microbial communities from Bellville, Georgia, United States - Leaf-PdKOR-R3 | ecosystem: Host-associated > Plants > Phyllosphere > Phylloplane/Leaf | place: USA... | reverse complement strand
AAACATTGATAAATAAATGGGTAAATCAGCCGTCCTCGTGTTTATTTGCTCTAAATAATTAATAACAAAATGCGTCCTCCCTAAGACATGATTATTATTATTATTATTATTAAAACTAGGACCTTCGGTTTTAATTCAAAATTTTAGTTTCATAGAGCATAAATGCGTCCTTTCCCTTCAACCAAGAAATGACGCCAGTACATTGTCAGATGAGTTGAGTTGCAAGAATTACTGTGTTGAAGGCACGTGTCGTGTTTCAAATGCTAAAATCTAAAATACCTGAAGAGACCATCATGGCCCACCACCATATTCTTCGTTAGAATGGGGCCACCAATCGAACATAAGTGGCTGTTTTTAAGTTTTGAAAATACTCTTAAAAAATTTAATTTTTTTTATTTTAAATTAATATTTTTTTGTTTTTGATGTTTTTAAATTATTTTAATATATTAATTTTAAAATAAAAAAATATTATTTTAATATATTTCTAAGTAAAATATACTTTTAAAAACAATCGAAACAAGATAAAATCTTAATTTTTTTATTTTTTATTTATAAATTATTTATATTATATTTTATTACAAAGTTTATCTTTTCACTAATCAGATTGAAATTTTGAAGCTATGCCATTTTTTGAGCTACTTTTATGACGATCCTTGCGGGCAAAGAAATTGTTCCAAGTAATTTTTTGCATTCATGGCCCTAAGAGATTTTTTTTTTGTGTTTTAAAAATATATTTTTTAAAAAATTAAAATGTTTTTATATTATTTGAATATATTGACATTAAAAATAAATTTATTTTAAAAAATTATTATTTCAATATGTTTTCAAGTAAAAAATACTATAAAAAAGTAATAATCCATATACTTTAAATTAAGGTAGCTTATTTGAGTGTGGTTGTATTTATTTTTTAAAGTATTTTTTGTATTGAAATATATTAAAATTATAATTTTTATTTTTTTAAAATTATTTTTAAAATTAACAAATCAAAACAATCTAAAATATATAAAAAAAATTAATTTTTTTTTAAGAGTTTCGGGACGTTAAGAAAGCAAACAAGGAAAGTTTCATTGATACAATAAATAGGAAATCAAAGATTACGAAAGAGCAACGGTATGTATATAAAGAGGATCTTGGAGACGTTGTATCCCGCGTGCCATCAAGATCACCATCGCTCTCCACACATGCATCACGCTGTCAAGGTCTTGCTGAAAGGTCTCAGATTCCACCACTTCCACTTCCGGTGGTACTGTGCTGTACTAGCATTGGGCACAGTGATTCTGGGATTTGTGCTAATTCTGCGAAACCGGGATTGGAAGGAGGAGCCAAGCCGCCGTTGCGTCTTTTGCCCCTTCCAAGACCAGAGCATTTCCCTGTTAGACTGGACCAAGCAGACACAGTACTGGGGATATAGCCACTGCTTCCTTATCCAGAGCTTCTTAATTTGTCGAAGAAGAAGAGAAGGAAGGAGAGTGGGGAAAGAAGATTAAAAATGAATTTCTTGAGCAAATTAGAGGGATTTGTTTTTTATTTAGAATTCAGATTAATACCTTTAAAAGATCTCAAACACAGAAATTAATTAACTAAATTTAATTCCCAGAACTCTCCAAAGTATAGCAGATTCGATGAAGTTGAAGATCAGAAGATCTTCCCGACAATAAATGAGTGGTTTCTGTAATAAATTTAATTCCTTTATCTTCTAATTAATTGATTAAAAGAGATTAAATAAAGCTATCTGCACGCATTAATAAACAAAAGATGGGATTAGCAGGCATGACTTAAGCTGCTTGCGATTGTAGACAAAATTAATCACATGATTACTATTTAGTCTAGGAAATCTCTCAGTTCTTGATAGAATCACAAAACACAGAAGACTTTTGTATTTGGAGTAACCAATTTAAACATCTCAAGTCATATTTATTCATATATGTGTATTTACAAAAATACTAACATATATTTGTGTGTGATAGAAAGAGATTAAGCATCTACTCTATCATATAGTATCGATCATATTACAGTGATATAAATAGTGACCAGTCTGAAGAAGTAGCCAAGCATATTTTTTTTCTTCTATAAATTGACAAAAAAAGAAAAAGTGAGCACACCACCAATTTAATTAGCCATCAATTCAATGCAGACCCTGCAAAGTTGCTCGAAATCAAGCTCTCCAGGCCCAATAACTGATCAGAAAACTCCCCACACAAGTCTAGTGGTGGATACACCCATCCATGGCCATCGACAGAGTCAAACAACATGAACTCAATTCGTGTCTGATCAGGAGAGTCAAAGCTCCCTTCTATATTCGGTAACTCCACGATTTCACTCAAGTACTCCTCCTCGGATTCTGCCACATATTCAGACACCGTTACCGTTGATGACGACAGTGACGAGGATGGTGATGCGGAATTAAACTCGACCATGGCAGCAGCTTTCGCCGCGGCTGACTGAATGTCACGTGGCATTACCGACACTGGGCGTGGTAATGAGTCCGCAAGTTCTGGAAAATTTAAAATGGCAGAGTCACCTTTAATACACAACGCTGCCACATCGTGAGCACGCGCTGCCATTTCCGGCGTAGGGAATGTTCCGAGCCAAATACGTGATTTCTTACGAGGTTGGCGGATTTCTGACACCCATTTGCCCCAGGCTCGCCTTCTAACACCCCTATAAACTGGGTGTTTGCTGCAGTCTCTGACCTTTGATCTTGAGCTTTGCTGAATTGGGTTTTGTTTATTGAGCTTATTGGTAATGGTAGTGGCCAAAGATGGTGGTGGTGAATTACATGTTGAATTGCTTGAGCTAGTGCTTTCTTCATTCATCTCTGGAACGCTAATCTGTGGGCTGTTTTGAGAACTGAAAGGTGGTAGAGACGGGGTCAGTCTGAGGCAGAGAAGAACAATAAAAGGAGGGGTGTTTGTAGAGAGAATTTGTCAAGGCAAGATGTGCGCTCATTATAATGACCCGCAACCTAACCTCCCAGTGGCTCACAAGACAAAATTGAGAGATGCCAAAAATAAATTGGAAAAATGGAAATCAGAGAGAGATTTCCCCGCAAGAATGAAAAGGTAGAACAATAGGACTGTGGGACCCGGTGAAGAATGGACAAGTCAGAGTTGACCCGTCAGATGGAATGACTTAAGTTTATTCCAGTTAATTTATAAAACTGATGTGAGTTGTCAGATTAAAATAATTTTATTATATAAATTAAATTGAAATAAATAACAAAAAAAAATATAATCAATTAAATGTTGAAGAGGTTAAATAATAAAATTAAAAAATTAAAAAAAATTGAGTTAATTATATTTTATAATTCAATCTCCAATAAAACAAGAATTAAAAGATGAATTTATAGAAAAAATAGATTAAAAAAATAGTATTTGGCCAGAATAAAATTAAAACATTCCGAGTAAAATTTAACTAAAATTTTCGGAATATACTGAAATTATAAATAAAATAAAATTTATATATATTTTTTAAATGTAACAAGATATATATATATATATATATATAAATTAACAATTAACAATACTGAATCGTACCATTATACCAAATACACACAATTCGATTAAGTTTTCACCTTTCTCCATTCTATATATATATGTATACATATATATATATATATAAATTAACAATTAACAATACTGAATCGTACCATTGTACCAAATACACACAATTCGATTAAGTTTTCACCTTTTTCCATTCATTTGTCCACGTCTCTCTTTTTTTTCCGTTGAATTTTCTGCATGCTGTTGTGTGACTTTACTGTTCTATTTTTTTTCGCCTTTTTGTGCAGCTATCACAACCTTTCTTACCACTTCAGTACTTAGCATTGGGTAAAGTTGCTCGTGAAGGGTTTTTTGGTTTCCTGGTAATATTAGAATTATTGATGACTGATTTTAATAATTCCCTGGTTTTTAGAAAGTTGTTCACAGCTTTAACATGTTCTTTAAGGATTTTTTATTTTGACTCTTTCTTGTTACACCTGTCACGTTGTTGTAGACGTGGGCTGTTTTCTAGTTATTCCAGTTATTCATGTAAGGCTATATATTGCCATTGTTATTCAATAAACATTGAGATCATTCAATCCAGTCTTGTGTTTGAGTTCTTTGTTTTCTTGTTCTCATTCTTAACAAATTGATATCAGAGCTTGCACTAGGCCTAAAAGAAAAGAAAAGAAAAAACCATAGTCTTTTTGAGTGATTTTCAAAACACAGAGTGAGGGAGTGAAAAGATGGCAGCAGAATCAAGTACCTTTGCGCAACCTTACATCCCAAAGTTTGATGGGGATTATGAGCATTGGAACATGCTAATGGAGAATCTTTTACATTCAAAGGAGTATTGGAGTGTTATTGAGACGGGGTATGCAGAGTTTGCACTTGGAGAAGTTTTAACTAATGCACAGAGAAAAACCTTGGAGGAGACAAAGTTGAAGGATTTGAAGGTCAAGAATTATCTCTTCCAATCCATTGACAAGTCCATCCCAAAGACAATTACTCAGAAAGAGACGACAAAACAGTTATGGGATTCCATGAAAGTCAAATACCAGGGAAATGCTAGGGTGCAGCGTGCTCAACTTCAAATCCTTTGCAGGAATTTTGAAGTGTTGGAGATGAAACTTGGAGAATCTGTCACATATTACTTTGGAAGGGTGATGCTGGTAGCAAATAACATGAGAAATCTTGGAGAGAACATGTCTGACGTGAAGATTGTTGAGAAGATCTTGCGCACACTTACTGAGAAGTACAACTACATAGTTTGTTTGATTGAGGAGTCGAAAGACATCAATCATCTTTCAGTGGATGAACTGCAGAGTTCATTACTTGTTCATAAATTAAAGTTTCGAAAGAATGAAGGAGATGATCATGCACTGAGAGTCTATGATGAAAGGGTTGGTGGAAAAGGCCGAGGAAGAGGTCGTGGAAGAGGACATGTATTCAATAGAGCCACGGTGGAATGCTTCAAGTGTCATAAACTTGGACATTTCCAATATGAATGTCCAACCTTGAACAAAGAAGTCAATGATGCAGAGCTGAATGAAGAGGATGAGATGTTGCGGATGTCATATGTTGAATTGCATGAGGTGAAACGAAATGATGCATGGTTCCTTGACTCAGGGTGTTCCAATCATATATGTGGATACAAAGGTATGTTTACCAATTTAGATGAAAGTTTTCAACATTTAGTTAAGCTGGGAAACAATAGTAAAATGAGTGTGGTTGGAAAAGGAAATGTGAAGCTATTATTGCATGGAATTATTCATATTGTCAATGAAGTGTACTATGTTTCAGAGCTCAAAAATAATCTCTTGAGCATAAGACAACTTCAAGAGAAAGGTTTGGCAATTTTAATTCAGAAAGGAGTTTGTAAGATCTACCATCCAGAGAAGGGTTTAATCATTCAAATCCAAATGAGCGCCAACAGAATGTTCATCCTCCTAGCACAGACCCAAGCTCAAGTACCTGCACAAGCTCAGCCAGAAAGATGTTTTCACACAAGCTCTCAAGATATCTCCTATCTTTGGCATAGACGATATGGCCATTTGAGCTATAAAGGTTTAATAACCTTGCAATGGAAGAAGATGGTACGTGGACTTCCCCAATTTCCTGCCTCAAGCATGACCTGCACTGATTGTATCAATGACAAGCAACACAGAGATGCCATACCAAAGAAAAGCTCTTGGAAAGCAAGTCAAAATTTGGAACTGATTCATGCTGATATTTGTGGTCCTATTTCACCTGAGTCCAACAGTGGAAAAAGGTACACATTGTGTTTCATTGATGATTTTAGTCGGAAATCATGGGTGTTTTTATTGGTTGAAACGTCAGAGGCACTGAATTGTTTTAAAATGTTCAAAATAATGGTGGAAAAGGACACATTAATGTTTGTGAGGTGTTTATGGACTGATAGGGAGGAGAATTTACTTCCAACGAGTTCAATGAGTTCTGCAGACAACAGGGAATCAAAAGGCAGCTGACTACAGCATACACTTCACAACACAATGATGCAGCCGAAAGAAAAAATAGAATAGTGATGAACTTGGTTCGATCGTTGCTTTCTGATAAAAGGATTCCAAAGACATTCTAGCCAGAGGCAGTGAATTGGACCTTCTATGTTCTAAACAGGTGTCCGACATTTGCAGTGAAAGATATTACACTGCAAGAGGCATGAAGCGGTATAAAACCCTCAGTAAATCACTTTCGAGTCTTTGGTTGCTTGGCTCATGTACACATTCCAGATGTGAGAAGAGGTAAGCTTTATAATAAAAGTTTCCCTTGTGTATTATTGGGAGTTAGTGAGGAGTCAAAGGGGTATAGATTGTTTGATCCTATCGCTAAGAAGATTGTAGTGAGTAAGGATGTGGTTTTTGAAGAAGAAAAACAGTGGGATTGGGATGTGTCTTATAAGAAACAAATTCTTTTAGACTTAGAATGGGGTGAGAATGAAGAAAATAATGAGAGAGATAGGGAGAATAATGGAGGAGCTGTTAATAATGTTGAGGAGAGTAACAGTGGTATAGAGTTTAGTAAGGAAGATAGAGTTGAAGTAAGTAAAGATGAAGGGAGAGAGAGGGGTCCAGATGAAGTAGGTGAAGATGAAGGAAGAGAGAGAGGTCCTTTGATGTGGATGCAAGATTATGTTACCGGGGAAGGCTTATCTGATTATGAAGCAAGCATGGCATTAGTTATGTCAGCTGATCCTGTTTGCTTCGAAGAGGCAGTAAAGAATGAAAATTGGAGACATGCTATGGACTGTGAGATCAACTCCATAGAAAAGAACAAGACTTGGACACTCAATAAGTTGGCAGCTGGAGCAAAAAAAGTGGAGTGAAGTGGGTCTACAAAATAAAGTATAATGAGCATAGGGACATTGATAAGCACAAGGCAAGGCTGGTCGCTAAAGGGTATTCACAAAAGCATGGCATAGACTACACAGAGGTTTTTGCACCAGTGGCAAGGTTGGATACGGTAAGGATGATTATTGCTTTAGCGGCACAGAAAAGCTGGAAAATCTTTCAGTTAGATGTCAAATCAGCCTTTTTTCATAGTGAGTTAAGCGAAGATGTCTATGTTGAACAACCGAAAGGGTATGATAAAAGGGGCATCAAACATCTAGTTTACAAGTTGCATAAAGCTTTGTACGAATTAAACAAGCTTCACGAGCCTGGTTTAGCCGGATTGAAGCACACTTCATCAATGAAAGTTTCCAAAGATGTGACAGTGAGCAGACATTAGTCACTAAGAGAAGCAGGGAAGGAAAGATCATAATTATAAGTGTTTATGTTGACGATTTAATATTTACTGGTGATGATGAAAATATGTTGTCTGAGTTCAAAAGTTCCATGATAAGAGAGTTTGACATGTCAGACTTGGGGAAGATGCGGTTTTTTCTAGGGATTGAAGTGTTAAAGGGGTCAGATGGTATCTACATATGTCAAAAGATATATGCATTAGAGGTTTTGAAGAGGTTTGGTATGATGAAAAGCAATTTAGTTAATAACCCAATAGTTCCTGGATGCAAGGTCAATAAAGATAAAGATGGCATTAAAGTGGATGAAACGTATTATAAGCAGTTGGTGGGCAGCTTAATGTATCTCACGACCACAAGACCGGATATGATGTTTGTCACTTGTCTTATAAGTAGATACATGTCTAAACCTACAGAGCTTCATCTACAAGTAGCAAAGAGGGCACTTAGATATTTGAGAGGGACTGTAAACTTTGGAATTCATTACAAGAAAGGAGGCAGTGGTGAATTACTTGCATTTACGAATAGTGACTATACTGGAGATATGGACGATAGGAAGAGTACAAGCGGGAATGTATTTTTGCTGAGCTCTTGTGTAGTTTCATGGAGTTCAAAGAAGCAACCAATAATGACTTTATCAACCACAGAGGCAGAATTTGTGGTAGCTGCAATGTGTGCATGTCAAGCTCTCTGGATAAAAAGGATTTTAAAGGAATTGGGGCATTCTAATGGAGGGTGCACACAAGTCAAATGTGACAACAGCTCAATTATCAAGCTATCTAAAAATCTGGTGATGCACGGTCGCAGCAAGCATATCGATGCGAGATACCATTTTTTGAGAAATCTTACTAGAGAAGGTACAATTGCATTGGTTCATTATGGAAGTCAAGATCAGGTGGCAAATTTGATGACCAAACCGCTGAAGCTTGATGCTTTTTTGAAGTTAAGAGAATTGTTGGGTGTTCGAGAAGTTTCTGATGTAAACTGACTGAAATTTACAGTAAGTTTAAGGGAAGGAATGAAGGGTTTTATGGTTTCCGGGTAATATTAGAATTATTGTTGATTAGATTTTAATAAGTCCCTGGTCTTTAGGAAGTTGTTCACAGCTTTAACATGTTCTTTAAGGATTTTCTGTTTTGACTCTTCTTGTTGCACCTGCCACGTTGTTGTAGACGTGGGCTGTTTTCTAGCTATTCCAATTATTCATGTAAGGTTATATAATAGCCACTGTTATTCAATAAACGTTGAGATCATTCAATCTAGTCTTGTGTTAGAGTTCTTTGTTTTCATGTTCTCATTCTCAATAGCTCGGAGGAGTAAAAAAAGAGAAGAAGCAAGCTTCTTCAATTCTGTAAAAAGTTTGAATGCTAACCTAGGTGTAAAAAATATCAAACCCGCCCGGAATCGACAAGAACACCAAACGACCGGGTCATTGGTTTAATGGGTAATATGTTGGGTGCAAGCAAGGGGGTTTCAATAAATAAATGGTGCAAGCAAGCTTCTACTTCATTGGTTCATATAAGCACAGTTATATGTTGACGCTAAAAACATATGCATTCTATATTTTCTTGCTAGCTGATGATTGAAAAACAAAATGGAGGAATGGAAGGCTGTTAGGGCCATACCCAAACAACAGGGTTACGTGTTCTTCAAGGCTCTCAAACTATACCTTGTCCTCTGTATTTTGGACAGAATGCAATCCTATTCAAATTTTATGAGTGACACAAACCGCAAAGACAAAATTATTATCTCTACAAAAGTTAACATAGTGTTGAACCGTACAACGTTATTTTTCTTGTCAATAACTATCTTTCTCAATGTGTCTTCTTAGAAGATGTTTATTTTCTTATTTATAACTATCTCTTGCTAACCTTTCTGTCTTTTTAGAGGATAAGGTACAGTAGTATTTTAGGTTAATCATCCTTGAGTGCTAACCTTTCCTAACAATATTACAAGGCACAACAACGAACAACTCATCTTTTCAAGTTATCTGTAAGGAAAAACAATTATTTTCAATCATTACATTACTTTTCATAGGATAAGTTCATGTGAGCGAGGTGTAAAAATACCTTGGATGACTATGTAAACATTCAAGATAAAACATAACTCTACAGAACAATAATATATACACTTCTTATGCTCTTCACTCACCTTTTTTTCCTATATATTATTTATTACCTGCAGGATTGTAGGAGAAATGAAGCATTGGTGGAAAGTAAGAGTTAGATTTTATGTTTGCCAAATTATGCTCTTTTTTACCTCCTGGTTCATGGATGTACTATCTATCCATTAACCATACCAACTTGTATGAAGAAAAAGGTAGAAAGAAGAAAAGACTTTGACACCTAATTTAATAATAATGGCGGTGATTTACTATTTGAGAAGAAAAGATCTAAACCATCCATTAGGTATAAACATCCCTAATGTGACTATAATCATTTATGGATCCTATTATGACAAAGATGTGAGAGCATTTAATATTGAATACAATATATATATATATATATATATATATATATATATATAAAGAAGCAGATAAAGAAAACAAAACCTCAGTACGTAGTGTTGTTATACCTGAGAATGATCTAGAAGATCGGGTCACAGGTTTCCAGCCTATATACTGATTAGTTGAAAAGAACAAAAAAAAATAAATGCAAGTAAATATAAACAGATTTCTGATGCGAATGAACAAGGAAAGACCAACAATGTCAGGATCCTTGATTAAGCACAGAGCATACTTAAATGTACATAAAATATAATAAGAATGTAAATAACAAAAATAGAATCTTGCTTAAACTTGTAATGTAAATCAATACAGGAGATATCGGTTACAGAGGAGAATGGATATGGGCTCCAGATATAAGTTACAAGGGAGAGTAAAATTTTCTGAAGGAAAATAATAGTCTGCCTTCTGAGGTATTAGGAGTCCCCTTTTATAGGCGAGTTATCATGGAAAAGGCCAAAACATCTTGTTGAAAAGCTTGGAGATTCCTTCAGAACCTATATGAACCCATGTGGTATTGCCTGCCATTATTGGGTAACGACAAAATGAAAATTGCCCATGTTTTTTTTTTGGACTATCATTTGTTGTCTTCTTGTCACCGACACTTGATTTGTCTATTTATAGTAGCAGGTAATATTTGTATAGAAAGCATTAAACAAATGGGCTTAAAATAAAAGGGACTTAAAACAATTGAGTCGAAAAGATATAGGCTCTAAACAGATGAGCCTGAGAAAGCCTGAAATACTCTTTTTTTTTTAATGTCGCTTGCTAGGTGGCAGGATACCAAAGCAGTCATCTTCATTATCGTCTTCAAAGGAAATGGCAGGAGTTGTCGAACCTGATGAGCTAGATTGGGACAAGACCGTTTTCGGGTCTTGGCTTTGTATAATGCCTTGTACTATTTGTAGGTATTCTTCCTCTGTTCTAGCAAAGGCAAGAAGAGTTGTCGTTTGAGCCTTTCAGGCTAGAAATTTTGATTGAGGATGATGATCAATGATGGGAGCTGTTTGATATTTTTGTAGCCATTTTGTAACAGCTAATTCGGAAGTTTTGGACTCAGCTGCAAAGGAATCCCATTATTTGATTTTGAATTTGTGAACAAGTACTGGATGTCCGTTTTGTAGATTATAATCATAGAACTATGAACATACCCATGGAAAAAAAAATTTTGTACAGAAAATGAGAAGGGAAGAAAACTTCTTTTCAAAAGGAAATGATTGAAAATTATTTTTGAAATGGAGGTAACTATTTTCAACCAGAGGATGTTCTTTGAGGTAGTCAACATGACAACCATAGTAGTCCCATCATTGGAGGAACCAGAGGGGGAGGTTTGTAGTATTCATGACAGTATAGAAGTAGAAAAGCCAAGAATGGCTATGGTTTTGATTTTATAGGATGAAGGCATTGAACCATACTTGTTGGTAATCCCAATACGTATAAGAAGTATTGAGGTCCTGGTGGTTTGTACGGAAGTGTATGGGGAAGGAGAGAAGTTGATGTAAGAGTTGTCCCCAATTTTTAGGGTGGATAACTTTATGAATGATGCATATAGAATAAGTCGGTTCAGTGTGATCAGAATGTAGTTTGAAGTGTTTGAACTTGACATAATTGGTAATCTCAAGGATGGTGGCATAGTATGGTTGTGGTTTGGCTAAATTCCAAGGTTTGTAGTACCAATTTGGAGGGAAAATTTTTGAAGCAACAATGGAAGGGTTTTCATGATAAAATCCTTCTTCCATAGTTAAAATATTTTGGAAAGTAGTTTTAAAAATATATTTGGATTTGGTTTTTAGAAAACTGGTTTGTTGTAAAGAAAGGAGGGGTTTTGAATCAGAAATACCTCCTTGGGGTTTTGAAAGGGATTTGGAAATACTACCTGTTTGAGATACGGAGTCACTGGAGGCCTATTGGGACACTTTTTGTAATGCTAGGAGTAATTCTGGTGATTTGGATATAGTGTCAACCCCATGTTGAACTGTGTCTGTTTGTACCTATGGTGGTTTTGTAGTTTTTTCTTCTTCAATAACTGTCTGATACCAAGATTTGATAGGTTTGACAGCTAAGATGGCTGAAGACATGAATTTTACAGAAGGCGTGGGGCTCTTTGGTTTTGTAGGCTAGGTTTGAGGGGCTTTCCCCTTGTCTTTAGTTTTGCTTTAGAAGGTATCAGAACCTGTTTTGAAGGAATTCTCAGGTTAGAAAATCAGGGATAGAATTTGAATCTCCTTTAATGTAAACAATATCGAAATAAAAAATGCTTAAAATAGCTTGCCATCGGGAAAAAATCTGTTTTGAAGCAAGATTTTGGACATCTTTTTGTAAAACTTCTTTTGCAGATTTGCAGTCAACACGTAAAAGAAATTTTTGATTTAATAAATCGCTTTGAAATTTTGTAATACAAAGAACAATTGAAAGGATCTCCTTTTTTATAGTAGAGTAATTTTTCTGACAATCATTCCAATGGACGGATGTGTACTGGAGTATTTGTTCTTTGTTATCTTGTACTTGTTTAAGAATTCCACCATATCCTAGGTCAGAGGCATCGGTCTCGGTCTTTGAAATTTTGGATTTGTTTCTTAATCTGTTTGACTAGGTCGGTATGGAGGTCAGACCAGGGAATGAGGTTGGTTTTTAACCTGTCATGTAAAGGTTTGGCTAGATGACAAATATTAGGATAGTAGTCCAGAACATAATTTAGACTACCTAAAAACCTTTGCAATTGGGTTTTATCAGTGATCTTTTCAGAAAATTTATTTGTAAAAGTTAAAGATCTCTCTATTGGTGTTACAGTGCCTTGACAGATATAATAGCCTAGGAAACGGACATGGGTCTGGAAGAGAGAAATTTTTGTTTTAGAAATAACTAAACCATTTTGTTTTGCAGTATTAAAGAATGTATGTAGATGTTTGAAATGTTGATCTATGGAATATGAAAAAATAAGCACATCATCAATGTAAACAATGCATAATTTTGAATGTGCATTGAAGATGTCATTCATGATGCGTTGAAATTCAGATGGTGAATTTTTTAAGCTAAAGGGCATGACATTCCATTCGTATTGGCCAAAAAGAACTGTAAAAATAGTTTTGTATCTATCTTTGGGATCAATCTGGATTTGTCAAAATCCAGATTTCATATCAAATTTAGAAAATATGAATGCAAAGTGTAATTTTTGCAACAAATCATTTTTGTTGAGGATTGGATATCTGATCCATTTTAAAGAAGAATTTAAAGGTTTGTAATTGATCACAAGTCTTGGTGTGCCTCTTTCGATTTCAGAGTTTTTATTTACATAAAAGGTTGCACATAACCAGGGTGATCGAGACTTTTAGATAAGACCTTTAGACTCGAGATTGCGGATTTCAAGTCTACAATGTTGTTCTGAATCAGCATTCATTTATATAAGTCTTGCTTTTGTAGGTATAACTTTTTCTAAAAAAGTATCTTTATATGAAAGATCAACGATGTTTTGTTTTGTTTTCCAGAAAGCATTAGGTAAGTCTGAACAGATCTGTTGTTCAATCTTATTTTATAAATCAATGGTTTTCTTTTGTAAATCAGAGTTTTGTAATTTTTTGTTGATACGACAAAAAGAAACAATGTTTTGTAAATCATGTAGATGGAATTGTTTTTCATGAATCAGTGCATTGATATGATAAGTATGTATGGAGCATGCTTTAATCAAATTCAAATTTCTAGTCTTAGATTTTTCTAAGGATGGGAAAATAAGTTTGATGCTATTGATTTTGGAAGTAATACAATTATAATGTGCTTGATATGGAGTGATCATGTCAATGAATGGAGTGCCAAGAATGACGGTATGATTAATATCTTTAGTAACAACAAAGAATGTTTTAAGAGAAATGCCTTTGTTAAAAACAGAGCCTTGGGTTTTTCCTGTAATATGTAATTTTGAATTATTAGCAGCAGAGAGTTTTTCAGAGGTATTTTGTAAAAATCATTTTGGAACCACGCCTTCTTTGATGCAGTTTAAATCTACACCTGTGTCGAATAAGGCAATTGTGTCAAGTTTGAAATCTTCTGAGAAAATAAACGTAATTCTAATCAACTATTTTTTGAAAGATATTTGTGTTAATACATTCAGGAAATCATCTGGAATATGCTCAATATTTGTAAGTGTATGGGGCAATGCATGAGATTCAATGGTTAGATCTTCTAATTCAGACTCAGTGTCAGATTGGCTTTCAATTTTGGACAGAAGATTTTGTAATATGGCAGAGTCTTTCTGTTGGGCTTGTTTTAAAGTTTGTAATTTAGATTTGAGGGTTTTGATCTCAAAATGTAATTTTAGAATGGTGACTGTGGTTTTGGATTTCTTTTTGTTAAGGATCTTTGTAAGGTCATAGGTATTAGTGCTGGTAAAGGGTAATATAGAGCGGTTTGGAGGGTTAGATGAAGGGTGCTCTGGTTGGTTGAAATCTTTCAACAGTTTATCCAAGTAGGTTTTTTTTGAAGGTGGGGATCATCATGTCTTTTGATAGCCATAAGAATGAATTCTTGGTCTTGGGTTAAGAATTTAATTTATTTGGAATTCATAAAGGCATCTGAAGTAGTACTAGTAGTTACTATTTCATCAATTTGAAATTCTTCTTCAGAAGTGTTTGAATGAGAGTGATCAGTGTATGTGGCTTCAATGTAAAAATTTTGTATTTGGTTGATGGTATCTTTATTTATTTGGAGCTCATGAAGTTTAGTATTGACTTTGCAGAAATGTGATGTATGTCTTTTCTGGTTACATTTGTAACAGGTAATGTTTTTTTGGTCAAATTTTGGTTTGGGTTTTGACTAGAAAAGTCTGTAGGGTTTGGTAAATTTATAGGGCTTTTTGTAGTAAGGTTGATCTGGTTTGGAATAAAACTGTTGTCGGTATTTATGGGTTGATCGTTTATAAGGAGGTTTTTTGCTCGAATATTTTTTGGGTTGTGAACAGGTTCCACTGCATGAGGGTTTTTGGGTGGAAAGGTCAAACTGGTGACAGAAACTACCAAGTTCTTGCCTAGTATGTTTCATTTCCCACTTTAGATGTTTTTGGAGTTTGAGGTCCTGACAGATCTTAAGACCTTCTTTTTGTGTGAAGCTCACAAGTTCACCGTATGTAAGTTGGTCACATGGTATGGTTTTGCTTGTAAAGGTTTCCTTGATTTTATTTTGGACTTTTTCTCCTAAGAGAATCGGTAAGCCTGCAAGGAATTTTTCTTTTAAAAAAAGATGGTTTGAATCTTCTCGAAGCATAACACGAGTAAGGAAGGTATTTTTGTACCACTGAAAGTCACTGAGCTTCTTGCACCGAAGGTTGGAGAGAAGTTCAGCATTTTTATCTTTCAGATAGGAATGATCTTTGAAAAAATATAAGAAGATGGTAAGGATAAGGATCTTGGATGGTGTTTCTTGAAGGGTCAAGGATAGGTGTTTAGTCTTCATTGGTTTGTATAGAGTTTAGAATATGTAAGTGGTCTGTTTTAGTGAGATGGTAATCCCACCATCATTTAAGCTGGCCAAAGAAACCTGCAATAAGGAGTTCAGCTATGACTTTGTCTGGGGTTCCTGTTTGGGTTTTGTAGGCATTAGCTGTCATGGTCATTTGTTGGAGGGTGTTTAAAATATTGTATTCAGACATTCTATCTATGTTTCATTTATAGAGGGAAGAAGCATTATATTTATGTTGGCTGATGACAGTTGGTTCAGTAGATATAGAAATATCTGGAGCAATGGTTGTTTTGGGAGCTTACCAGGTAAGTCTGTTTAGTTGAAGAGGTTGTTTTTGAAAAGTATCTGTATCGAAGGTTGATACAGGGTTATTTTGGACAGTATTAACCTGATTTATAGAGGATGAAGGGTTGGATTGTTGAGGTGTGTCAGGGATAGTCAAGGTTGTTCGGTCAAGGTTTTGTAAGTGTGTTTTAATGGCTCTAAGAAAATCTATTTGATTTTCTTGAATTTGTGCTTGACTTGTTTTAATAATTTGATATGGTTTAAATATTGGGTTTTTTAGCTTAAGGTCGATGGGGTTTTTATCAGTCATGAAGTGGATTGGGTTCTTTTGTATTTGTCTTTCCAATCTGGTAAGCTGTTTACCTATGGTATGGAGTTTGGTATGAAATTGTTTTATTGGATGATATGTTTGGCATTTATGAGAGTATCGTCTTCGGGTAATTTGTATGGGGCTGCGTCAACTGTTTGGCCTTTGTGAGTAAGTTGTATTTTGCGTAAAGGTGGATGGTTAGACTCAACTGTAGGTCCACTAGTGAGGGTCCATGTAGGAGTTTGGAACGGGTTGTAATAGGACATGCATGTTTAATAGATGCAAATGGATATGTAATATGTTGTGCTGTTACATAATGAAACTCAAACCAATCAAAGAATAAAATTTGTACTTCATGGGTCTCAATGCAAGTATAAAATTGTTTTTGGATATCATTTCTTTATTGGAGGAAGTGTTGAAAAAACTAAGAAAGAAAATTTGACTTTACCATCTGTGTACAGGTAATGTTTTTAATTTGGACATTGGGTTGAGGTGGTTGAGGTAATTTTGGTGGTGCTACACCTTCGAGGATCTAATCTTTTGGAAGGGATATATCTTTCCATTGATTGCTTTTGGGACAGCAGTGTTTGAGCAGGATAAATCTCTTTGTAGGAGTGTTTCTCCTTTTTTAGATTGGAATTTGTGTTTGTTGGCAAAGGCTGAGAACATGGCTTTGTAGTGAATTTTGAATATGAGAGCAACAAAGATAGATCCTTCTAGCATGTCATAATTATAGGTCTTTATTTGTAGTAGCATACTTTGCGAAATATTTTTGTCTTTGAGGGATATGGTTATGTTTCAATAACAGTCAAATGAAGAGGGAGTCTTGGAAGTTTTGAAATCTAGCATTCCGGAGGACAACTATAATGGAGGTGTTTAAACCTTTTTTTGTAAGGGGTTTTATCCCGACTTGGACAAAGCCAACATTGATATATTTATAGTTTCAGGCTAGATGTTTTTTAAGGATTTTTTAGAGAGGAGTTGGATGGTTTCAAAAGGTTTTGTAAGCTGAATATCTCTTTCTTCAGTTTTGATAGTAAAATCTGTTTTGAAAATATCATATTTAGATTTTTGATAAATCTGAGTTTTAGAAATTTTTAGAATTTTCCAATCATCAATGTTTTTTTGTAAAATCTTCAATAGTTATCTCTTCACTTTGTACAATTTTTATGCTTTCAGAAGATTCAAAAGTAGAGGAAGCTGAAATAGAAGTAGCCCTCTGGAAAACGAAATCCATAAATAGGAAAGATAAACTAAGAAATAGGTTGCAGGTTATATGGATTTATTGCCCTAAAACTCAAACAGGACTTACACCGTTCAGTTACATTCACCTATTGTCTAATGGTCTCTGTTCTTTCTATGAATTCTGTCTTTTATGTTACTATTCCTACCCAGACCCTAGTAGGCACTGTTTTGATTCCCTTTTTATTTTAAGCCCATTTGTTTTAGGTTTTTTTATACAAATATTACCTGCTACTACAAACAGACAAATAGAGTGTCGATGGCAAGAAGACAACAAATGAAAGTCCTATAAAAAACATGGGCAATTTCCACTTTTTCGTCACCCAATCATGGCAAGCAATACCACATGGGTTCTGAAGGAATCTCCAAGCTTTTCAACAAGACGTTTTGGCCTCTTCAATAACAACTCGCCTATAAAAAGGGACTCCTAAAACCTCAATATATATATATATATATATATATATATATATATATATATATATATATATATATATATATATAGAGAGAGAGGGAGGGAGGGATGCTAAAAGTAATAGAGGTTGAGCATTTTTTATCTAGCCTTAGCCTTAGGTGTCATTGGAACAAGAGTGCCTGAAGCTTGCAGGGGATCCTAAACCCAAAATAAAGTCTAATGACTTGTAGGCCAGTTGAGTCAATTAGGTCTTTTATCGCATGTGAGCATACGATGTTGAGGGAGTTATCACTTAGTTGTTTGATTCAAGGTCCTTAGACAACCCAAGTATATTGGTTTTATTTGAGATTCGAGGGTAAATGGCTGGTTGTGGATAGGAAAAGTATTAGCACTCTTAGCACATCCTACCCGAAATAAGCTGTTTTGTGTGGCTTTGAATGTATTTAAAGGTTTTAATGGGTTTCTAACTGATAGTCTGTTTATAGCTTAGGATCGAGATTTATACATGTGAATAAATTTAGTGTAAAGAATTCATTATGGGCTCATGTACCTAAATAAATTCTTATTGAAAAAAGGATTTTGTAATTATATATTACAGTGAAAAATACTCCAAATTAAAATTGATAAATATTTAGAATAACTTCGAGAATTTTCTGGTCAATTTTTGATATTCAAATATCAGCATCACTTGTAAGTCTAACATTCTATACTAGAATATTAACCATTAATTCTCATGAATTAAAATTTTGGTTATTGAAATATTGGTCAAATTCTCATAAATTTAGTAAATTGGTAATTAAATCCTAAAATGCATGCACATATGTATTTTGAATTTTCATATGGAAATATTAAACGTATGATTTGTTATATTTTTAAGAGACTTGATCGAATGTAACACACAAAAATATGTTTTTGTATATTTTGTAGACTTCTTGAAATAAAAAAACTTAATAAATTTAAAGAGGTCTTGTCAAACACACTTTCAAGCCCAAAAATTCAAAAACAATTCCAAAGAAGGCCTTGAGAAATTATTTTTTATCCAGCTGGGTCGTTCTGGATGGATTGACCCAGTTGGGTTGACTTGACCGAGTTGACTCAGAAACAAACCAACAAAAGAAACCAAAACTAAAACAGATCAAACTTTACAAAAACATAAAACCTTGAAAATCTTTCAATTAAAATGAATGAATTACATAAAAGATAAAAAAAAAAACATTCATCTTCATTTCGTAAAACGCAACTCTCAATTTTGACCAGATCTTGAGCAAAGAGGGGCATGGTTTTGTTCGCAATCATACATAGAACAAGAATTAGGGGTTTATTTGCTTCAATGATTAATAAATCAACACGATTTTGTCAAAATGAGTTTCGATTCAAAACCAAACTTTAGGATTAAAATCCACTAAAACCCTATTATTTGTGTAAAAAACTCCTCGATTACTTACTACCAGTGATAGATGAACTTGTGTAAACTGGAATTTAATCAAATTGAGCTCTCAAACTTGTATCTAAGGCAAGATTCACCGAATGAATCTGCAGAAACGAAACCATTATACAAGAAAAACTCAAAAAACTAAAGCAAACCCAAAATGGCCATTTTGGGCTTCCAAGGCATGCATCCCTTATTCCCATATACCACATTATCAATAATGAATACATCTGTAACAAAAAAAAAAACAACAAGAACAAGAACAAAACTAAAAAGTGCATTGATTTTCAAATTCAAAAACTGTCAACTCAAAGCAAAAGGCATGCTTGAACAATTTGAGCTTCAAAATCCAACTTTGTCATCCCTAAGGACGTAACAAGCAACATAGAAAACCAGAACCGCTCTCTATTAATATAAAATAAGCATTCTCTTTGCTGTCACTTTTGGCATTCTTTAAACCAAAACAAACATATAATACAATACGTAAAACCAATCAATAACATGTCAAAACATTCAAAACTTTGCATTGAACACAAGAGATCAATCCAACAGTCCTCATGGACTACACCTTTAAGGTTTGAAATATGTACCTTTTTAACATAGAAATCTTCAAATCTGAATTGATTTTTTTTTATATTGCCCTCCTTCTTTATCTTCAGACCTCCCCAAACAGAGCTACAACTTTCAAGTTCTTTTGGATTGAATTACTAGCCCCTTAGGCAAAGTTTCTCTTTTATTCTCTCTTTTGCTCATTTTCCCCTCTTTTTTCTTCCTATCTCAGCTCATAGATCCCTTTCCTATTATAGGCAGATTTAGGTCTTTTAGATGGATTTGTTAGGGTTCTAACAAACTAAAACTTACATATTTTTCCATAGAACCAATGATTTTAGGTTTAGGTGGTTTTGTAGGAAACTTGGAGACCAAAATAAGGTGTTTTCTGCTTTTAGATCAATAGAGAAAGGTTTTAAACCTTTGATGGGAACCTTCCGGGGGTTTCTATGTGAGAGCACATGAAAAGGTTAGGTGGTTTTCTGCATATAGGTGTCCTTGTCAAGGCTGACTGGGTTGGTCACTTTCGGGGCTTTGCTGGAGCAACTTCGATGTTAATACTGCTTGAAACCATCTGAACTTGGTAGAGGGGGTGCACACCTTTCAATCAGATCTATTCTTGCTAGATATGAAGGTCTGTAGCTCTACATTTAAACATTTGAAAGTGTCCATTCAAATAACGTGATGCCTGAAATTGTAGTGTTGGCTGACTAGGGACAAGACGTTGTGGAGATCAATGGAGAATATGGGATATAAATGTTTGATTTTAAAGACATGAGGTTGTAAAGAAGGTGTTTCTCAGTTGAATGGTGGTGGTTGCAACTTTTGGAGTGGTCAGAAACGTCACATTCATTCACCTGAAAGTGCCTACCCGATCAGTCAAAAACTAAAGAAAAAGATGCATAATACTTTAAATGGCGTTGTTTTGGCTAATCCCTACAGATTAGGTTTTTTTTTTTATTTGGGATCTGACAATTTTCAATTTGATCTCTATTCTTCTGATTTCATTTAATTTTACCCGTAACTTCCCTCTAATTTTCTAATTTACCATTAAACTTTCAATTTTCTTCAATTTGACCCTTGATTTCTCTTGATTCCAGTCTCTGAAGTCGCGCGCGTTTTGCAAGTTGATTATTGGTTCACAAATTATTCAATTAAGTTCTTATTTTCTCACTAGACTTTGAATTTTATGCAATTAAACTCTTAAATTGACCAATTAAACTTTTCAAAATCTAATTTTAGTCCCTAAACTTTGTTTGTTTCAATTAACATCAAAATTGACTCCTAAAATTTGATTTTCCTTGCAATTAAGCCCTCAATAAATTTAATTGAACCTTTTAAAATTTCAATTGAGTCCTTAAACACCTAAAAAACATTTTTACTAATAGGCCATTTTGTCAATCAAAATCTTGGGTTGCTAATTTAAACATTTTGGTCCACCACCTTTCACTTGGTGTTCTGGTCTTCCACCATTGAACTTGATCGGTTCTTTTTTAGACTTGCTTCATGTGTATTAGGAACATTAACTTTGACTTTCAATATTCGTACCCTAAATTTTGGCATTTCTACTGAGGATAAAGTTAATTTAAATATTTTAAAGATTTATTTATTTATTTTTCTTTTTTTTTTTGTTCTTAATTTTTATGTGCAAGTTTCAAATTAGTATTTTTTGTGTTTTGACAATAAAAGAATTAGCCTAAAAATTAAAGAGTTGTGTTTATGAACCCTGAGGCTAGAACTTTGAAGGCACGAAATTGATGGATGGTGTAACCTCAATATTTTTTTATAATGAGACTTGATCTCGGTTGATATGCATGATGGTCTGAAAATATCATTTACTATGAAATTAAATTTTTTTTAAAGAAAAAATTATATATATTTGGGTAGATTAAAATATTATGTATAAGTAAGATTCATAAATAACTTATAAAAAGGCATGAAAAGTAAAAAGGGGATAGACCGGTTTTTTTATTTTTTTATTTTTATTTTCATGTGTATTAATAAAATTTATTTTTTAAAAATTAAAATAAAATATCAACAACATATAAAAATAAATTCATACTTTTTAACAACGATGAAGATATAGGGGTTTAGTAATTAATAATTTACAATTTACTTGCATTATTTAAAATCGTCAATACTAAACAAATGAAGAAAAATCTTAAAATGATGCTTTCATCATTTTTATAAGCACAATAATCGAGCACTAAAGGTCCATAAACTTGCATAATTTAGTTTTATTCAAATAACTTACTACAAACATATAATGACCTTATTATAATGTAAAAGGTTTGAAGTAATATTAAATTGAGTCAATGCAATGAAGTTAATTTCATCTTCATAATATATCCATCACTTTAATGTTATTAGTCTTTATATCCATCAAATATAAACATACAAAGTATATAAGAAACATTAGTTAAAACGAAGCATTATTTATTTTTGATAAACTTTGAAATAAAGCAAAAAATAATAAAAAATAATTCTTACATATTTATTTTAATTGTGCTCGTCATTCTTTCATAAAATAGAAAATTATCGATTATCATATCAATTGTGAATCTTTCAGCAATTTCTTTTTCTATATAGACAATCAAATAATTTACAAGAAAATCATCCTCCATCTGATTGTGAAGTCTTGTTTTAACAATTTTTATCGCTGAAAAAGCTCGTTCAGTAGTTGTTGTCGAAACAGGAAGAGTCAAAATAAGCCGAGTCAATTTGTCAACTAGCGGATAAATTGTTGATTTTTCTGTTTCAACCAATCTTTGACATAAATCAGCAATTGATGACATGTTTTGTAACTTTGGATGATTGGGTACATGATTGGATGACATGTTCTAAAATCAAAACATATATCGTGAGAAAAAATTGATAATTTTGGCGGCTCTGCTTAAAACAAAACATAAAAAAATTCTAAGCATAATCAAAACAAACCAATAAAATATATCTAATTAATTAGAAAAAAATCACCATAACCAGAATTCAAAAAACAATTGGTAGAACTAGCAGATTTGAGAAAAAAAAATGAGCAAAAATGGTAGAATTATAAAAAAAACCTCATCAAATTATTAACAAACATCTCAAAATAAAACAAAAATAGATTTTAAATTTAAGTTACCTTGTTTTATTTTATAAAAGATAATTTAATTGGTGGCTCTGCTTTAATTTTTTTGTAGAAAAATTTTACTCATGATTTGTGTTTTTATCAGCTGTAAGATTTATATTAGGGCTACACTAGATAATAATCTTATATTTTTTCTTTTCACGTCGGTCAAGAGTAAATAAAAAATCAAAAGTAAAGTTACATTTAATGTTAATAAGGCCAACTTTTTAAAATAAAAAAATATAACACCTCCAATTCACACTTAATTACCTAATTCCATTGTGTCCCAGGTGCATTTTCTATCTCTGGTTTTCATTTTGGTGATTATGATTGAAACCCATTTTTAAAGTTCAATTCTTTTCATACGAGTCTGTGTTGTAATTGCATTGTTCATTGTATTTCACAATGACCCTTTTTCTTTTCATGTATAATGATTGGTTTAGCGGTTCTTAATTTCTCAACATTTGTGTATTTAAAATGTCTTGGAGGGGCCCGGGCCCTTGCTTGCCCCCCTGTCTCCGCCCCCGGGTGCATGTAAAATATGGGATCATCATAGGAAGTCTCAGTGAAGAAAGAAGAAGAAGAAGAAGAAGAAGAAATTAGTGGTTACATCGTAAGATATTGTTTTCATAGATTTTAATTAAATATAAAATCAATTATTTATTTTTACGTTTTAAAAATATTTACTTCAAATTAATTTTTGTGACGTTTAAAAAGTATTGAAATAGATAGGGGTGATAATTTTCAGTTTGACTCGGTTTTTTTTTACTATTTGGGTCGGTTTGGTTTTTTCGGTTGAGGCTTATAAAATCGAAACCGAACCGAACCGGTCGATTTTTTTAAAATTTTAATCGGTTTAATCGATTTTTTTTACGGTTTAATTTTTTTAATTTTTTAATTTTTTTACTCATCTCTATAAATAGGAACATTGGTCAATATTTTTGCTGTGAAGGAAGGCATCGGTTTGAGTGCTAATGAGGATTTTAGTCCGGGCTAGATTTGTAATTAGACCGACAGAAACGTTGACGTGTTGATGAAGAGTGATATCGTCACATGTTGAACTTGACCTGTCAGCATTGGCATGTAGCCGAAGAGCCAACCAGTGCATGTCTGATGGGTTGGGCTGATAGCGTCCATATTCACACGCTGACAAGGTCTATCACTTTAATCCACAGATGTTGAATTGAGTTTTCCTTTTGTTTAAGCTCTGTCACTTTAATTTTTTCTTCCGGTTATTTATTTATGATTTTGATAATAATAATTTTTTAAAATAGTTTTTAAGAAATATATTAAAATAATATTTTTTATTTTTTATAAATTATTTTTATATCATCGTACTAAAATGATATGAAATTAAAAAAAACTAATTTAAAAAAAAATTAAACTTTTTTCAAAAACAAAAATTTAAAAACAAATAGAATATCCATACGCACACGCCACCTCGATAATTTCTTTTACAGCAATCAAAGAAGTTATAGGTCTCCAATTAAATTATGAGATTAAAAATACCAAACCATGAAATAAACTC
>Ga0325414_1001254_pt1 | contig 24073 bp, 22 predicted proteins | sample PopdelMetagenome_8_FD_206183 | JGI IMG/M metagenome (GOLD analysis project Ga0325414, IMG submission 206183) | Populus deltoides microbial communities from Bellville, Georgia, United States - Leaf-PdKOR-R3 | ecosystem: Host-associated > Plants > Phyllosphere > Phylloplane/Leaf | place: USA... | reverse complement strand
AATTTATAATCAATTAAATATTAAATAAAATTAAGTAAAAACTCAAATAAAAAGAAAGCCAAAAAAACAAATGGCCACTAAAACAAGCCATGGGCCTGTACAAAATAGTCTAGACGCCTAGGGGCAGGCCTTTATTCCGCTCTCTATTTTTTTTTTTTTTAAAAGAATCATCTGTCACATTAATAAAAATATTAGCAGCACCAGGACTCAAGTCCCTGGCCTTCTCCACGCGATAACCAATTGAGTCACGAAACAATTCTGTAAGCAAATAATTTAAATAATATCCTAACATTTTTCAATACTAATATGAACAATTAAGCATATAATTAAAAAGGGGCAAAGTTTATTCTTATTTTTTTCTCATATGCCATTTTGTCATATTCTGAAGAAAAATATTTACAACAACCATGAGAAAAATAATTTTAAAAAGCCTAAAAAATAAAATTTAAATTTAAAAAATAAATAAAAAACTAGAAAGCAAGCGAAACCTTGAAAAAAAAAAAAACTAAAGTACTAAACAATTAATACAATCATAAAACCTTATAAATACAAATAGATCTCTAACAATGAAATAATTTTTGCAAATATGGTTTTTCCAGAATTTTTATTTAAAAAGCCACTCTTTCACTAGAAAATGCATAATGAATATTTGTTATACATCTTTTTAAAGGAACCAAGTCAAGGCATACCAGAACTATTAAACCCATCTCTGCTTATTATAATTGGATGTACTCATAATGTTTTAAAACCCGGCGTGCTTCACAGGTCAATCCGGGATTGTAACTGGATTGGGTTAAAAAAAAATTAGAAAAAGGAAAAAATCAATGTAACTAGGTGGGTTGACCGGCGACCCGGTTAAAAACCAGGTTGTAATCCGTTGACTTTTGATTTTTTTACTAAAATGATGTTTTGATTTTAAAAAAAATAACCCGGTGACCTGATCAAAACTCGAAATTTTGGCCTTTAACTGTGCCGGCCACCAGAACAGGTCTAAGAACTATACTTATAACTCATATTCAAATTTATTTAACTTAATAGATTATAATTAACCCGCATGATTAACCGAGATTAATATTATAGAGTTCATTTGATATAGTAATTATTTTTAAAAATATTTTTTTATTTTAAATTAAAATAAAATAATATTTTTTATTTTTTAAAATTTATTTTTAATATCAATAAATTATCTAAAATTATATAAAAATACTTGAAGCAAATAATTTTTTTTTTATAAAGTTTTCAAAAATATTTTTAAAGCACAGCTTTAAACGCACGAACACCCCTGAGAATTTGTTAGGATGTTCAAAGAGGCAGAGCAGCCATATAACAAAATCAGTTGAACTTGTTGCTTCCCTTTGTTGCTGAATCCAACTAACCACCCAAATTATTCTAATAAAAATGAAATTATCAATCATAATTACAGTAATAATATCCGCAGTTATCCTTCAAATTATCGGTCTCTCACTCTTCATCTTCGGCTTCTTCCCCGTCAAACCAGCTCTCTCCGGCGTCAGGTCGCTCTCTCTCCCCTCCTTCTCTCTCTCCTTTTCCGATTTCTTCCTCAATCAACCTATACTGATAATTTAAAGTAACAATGCCAGTGGTCCTGAGAGCTTTTATTACGACGATGGCGGCGGCAGCGATTCCGTTGCAAATCACACGCGGGCGTCTATGCCTCCTCATCTCCTCAAATCTCTCTATCAGGTTTTTTTAATAAATAAATAAATAATCTAGTTTCAAATTTCAAATAATTCTGATTATATATATCTTTTTAGGAGCTCTCCGGAATCCATCCTTCTTTTGAACGTCTGATTTTGATGGTAAGTAAATGATGATATAGCATGTGATGTGATGTGATGAAGCTTGTGACGTGATGTGATAAAGCTTGTGATGTGATGTGATGAGAGTTTAGGTTATTGATGGTCTTCCAGCGGAATTTGTTCTCGGAAAGGATGGGCAGCCTCCACGGGAGGATTTCAGGGAAGCCATGCCGTATACTCAGGCATTGCTTTCTAATGGAATGGCAACTGGATACCATGCGAAGGCTGCACCTCCTACTGTTACCATGCCTCGTTTGAAGGTTTATCTATTATGGTTATTAATTTTGTGTTTGATGCTTATTGCTTTATTATTATTATTATTATTATTATTGTGTTATCATGTCACCATTGATACTTGCAGGCCATGGTTTCCGGTGCGATAGGGGGCTTCTTGGATGTGGCTTTCAATTTTAATACACAAGCTATGTTAGATGATAATCTTCTTGGTTAGTTGCGAGAGAGAATCATTCTTTAATTCACTACTGCTTCTCGTGGACGCTTGTTCTAAATTTTGGTTTGCAGATCAATTTTTTAGGATTGGTTGGAAAATGGTGATGCTTGGTGATGAAACCTGGCTCAAGTTGTTTCCGGGATTATTCACAAGACATGATGGAGTTAGCAGTTTTTATGTAGGTCAACTTTGTGTTTTCCCTGACCAGTATAGTTTGATATTTCTTTGCCTTTTTCGTCCCTTCTTTATCCCCCGACTGTCACACACACAAACACTCAGAGCCGGTGCGTGGGGGATATTCAGCTGTGAAGGGTTTCTAGTCCAACTTTCTTCTTCTATTCAAGTTCCCTTCTCTATACAGGTTAAAGACACAGTACAGGTAGATCAAAATGTTTCTCGACATTTGGAGAACGAGCTTAACAGAGATGACTGGAATCTTCTGGTGAGTTGTTTTATTTCTTGTCAATAATTTAATTCTCCTTGCTTCAAGTTTGGGTGTGGCTGGTTGTAATTGCTTCCCCTTTTCCTTTGTTTCCAGAAATTCTATTACATTGTTCTTTGGAATGTTCATATTAGCTGATTTATCATGAATACTCTAGAATTTATGGACTTTTTTGGGTTTGGATTACATCTGCCTTTTGTTTTTAAAGTTGAGGATTTTAGAGATGCATTCAGTATTGCATACAGAGTTGTTTTATTATGTTATGATTTCCATGTTTGTTGTTCTTTTTAGATTCTTCATTATCTGGGTTTGGATCATGTTGGGCATATTGGTGGACGTAACAGGTATTTCCTTTTTCAGATGCACTGGTAATTCTGTAGATATATTTTTCCTCTCATTTCTGGATCTTTACTTATCCTTTTCACTTTAGTATTTTGATGGCTCCAAAACTTAAGGAGATGGATGAAGCGGTGAAGATGATTCATTTGAGCACTATCCAGACTCGAGATAATGATCAAGGAAAGACACTTCTGGTTTGTGCTACTTCATTTCTACTTTTTAGCAATCGACTGTTTATAGACAACCATTTAGAATATTGGATCCCTTCTACCAAGGGAACATGAGCTGAGTTTCATAGATCACAGGGGTCATTTTTTTATTGGATTGTGTATGATATTGCATTGGAAAATGAGGCCATCAGTATGTGATCTAACCTTACTGAAACTCTTGACTCATCAAAAGAGAGTAATTACTAGCATTAGTACTTTGGATACTCCTGCAATATCCCAATAACTATTATTAATAAAACTTTCAAGTATCTAAATCTGTGCCAAATTTTGATCAACTTTCTGCAAATACAGTGACAAGGGAACACATGCTTGAGCACTGAGCAACCTTACCTTTGAATGGTCATTTGGTGTGTACTGTGCCCAACCTTAATCGGTACAGTACAGGAATCAAATTTAAGTCCTATACATGCATCAAGGATTCCTAATGATTAGCAATTGGCTTTTAGAAATTTACTATTAATTGAAGTTCTTTTTCTTGTTTGTAGGAGAAAATATTCAGCCTGTTTATTAATGAAGTTCATGCCCTTGATCAAGGACATCTACATAATACCATGTTTTGCATTGTAGAGTACCTTTATAAGGCAATGGCATCGTGTAATTATTTTGAAAGCAGCCTTTTTATGCTAGCATCTGTAACCACCTCCATCCTTAGTTTGTACTAAGATAGCTACTTGAAGCATATAATATCACAACATTCACCACTGGATTTTTTTCCAGAGACAATGATATACAATTTGCACACTAATTAAATTTTGATGGATGGTTAGTATTTCCATGCCCTAGGTGTCTCCTGCTCTATCTTTGCTTGCTGATGTCAACACCTTCATTTCTTAGATCCATAATACTATGTCCTTTAGATGTTTAACATTGTTTTCAAGATGTTTGTCTCAATGATACGTATTTGTCATTTGTTCTGTGTGCCATATGTAGGTTGTAGTAAGCGATCATGGCATGACTGAGAATGGTAATCATGGGGGCTCTTCGTATGAAGAAACCGACTCGTTAGCTCTTTTTGTTGGCCTCAAAAATGATCTCTCTGATTATGCAGCATCCTCTTGTAACTCTATTTACCAGGTAATTAAAGTGTACAACTTCTATCCCTTTGCACTCTGCCAAAAACTTTTTGTAGTTCATTGGTGTAAATTGCATCTGCATCTGGCATGATATTAATGACAATCTACAGATGCCATTGCCTTTAAGACTTTAAATTTTTCAAATTTATTTTCCTATATGAGCTTTGGATAGCTATAAGTTTTGTTAAAGGGAGTCCTTTTCTCCTCCATGCCCACCCATCAAAATACTTTTAATTCTTTGTGAGTTTGTCTCTTGACACAAAATACTTTTGTGGCGACAAACTATTGAAAGAACTAGTTGGCTTCTTACAACAGCAGCATATTCCTGCTTTCCAAGTTGTTTCCCCCTTTCTCATTTGATACTGCAACAATTTTCTATTTTAATTGCTCTTCAAATATAACCTAACTATCAGGAATTTTTGCTTCAAAAATCCCTTGACTATTAATGATTTTATAAACGGTCCAGGTTGACATTGCTCCAACGTTAGCTCTTCTATTTGGTGTGCCAATTCCTAAGAACAATGTTGGTGTCCTGATTTCAGAAGCATTTGATTTATTGACAGGTCAGTTCTCACTATCTTTGTCTGTGTCATTTGTGTATGCATGCTCCGGTACCTGATTGTATGGGATGGAAATATTATAAAATTAAAGAGATCAAACAAATATAGATAAAAAAAAGTACAGACAATCAAGTTTATGAATTTTAAATGCTGACCTTTTTACAAATGACAAATTAGTAAATAGCGCTAAAACCATTTTCTATGGAAATTAGAAGGGATGGAGCATTTCCCTGCAAGAATGGTTTGGAGCCTATGAAATAGTAAGGATGGTCATCTCTGTAACAGGAAGACAATTTTATACAACTGGGGCGTAGTAGTGTCTATCCTTGTTAGAGCTAAAAATCTACATGTTGGTCTTTAGGGGGTATCTGCATGCCTGCCCATGGGGCATGCTGGTGCTCACGGGTCCTACCGTGGTAGCTTTGTCTGTGGTGCCTTGGCACCTGGCCTTGATGGTGTCTGGTTGCTGGAGCCAGTGAACTTTTCCAGCCATCGCTGAAAATACTTTACTTTCTGTGCATATTAACCCTATGCTTACATATAATTTCAATAAAAATGGCATTTTAAAAGGCATTTGTGTCACTAACCTGATGTTCATTTATAACCTGATGAATTTCCATGTAATTTATAGTTTATTATGTGCATATCAATCTCCTGATTATTCCCATACAACTAAAGAAACGACCATGGAGAGTAGTGGTTGATTCTTTAGTGTTGACAATATACGTACTTTTCATGAAGGGATCCATAATACATCTATAAGAAATCAATAGCTGCATGAAAGAAAAGTTAGAATAGAAAGTATGCTTTCTTGTCCCAAAGTTTGAACCGACATGTATTATCCAGTCCTGGTTGAAACTTATTATGCAAATTCATTGAAAAACATATGCTAATTGCTAAGAACATCCTAGAGTACAGTTGGTGCTTATTTATATAAAAAGTTGCTATAGAATTTTCTGCATTATTCTATCTTGGATCCTTTGGAATTGGATGTAGAACATGTGGATGAGATGCATTCAATATTTTGGCCATTTTTAGACTTTCAGCCATCTGCTCGTAGTTTAGGATGCGCTTTATCACTTGTTATTAAACTCTCTCCCTCTCTTTATGCTTTAATTTATCATGGCTGGGGAGATTGTTGGCTTCTCACTTGTTTCATATGCTTGGTCTAGTTTATTATATGCTTCATGTGAATTTTTTGTTAAATATTGCTGTAGAACATAGTAATGTTGGCATTTCTGAATATTTTTCATGCTAACTACACCTTGACCAATGACCTGGCCATATGGTATTTACTGGATATGGGAATAATTTATAACTCCCTGTTTTTATGTATTTGTACATTTGTAATCTCAATCATGCACCAAGGTGCTTGGCTCATGGTAGCTTAATCTAGACCATTGAAAACTTAATTGTTTCTATAAAAAGATAACATTTATATGGACCTGATTTAAAATTTGTGGATAGATTGAAATGGTATTTTTTTCATTTTTTTTTTTTGCCATAGCATTGGAAATTATTTTAACACCTTTGATGTTTTTAAATTGTTTGATGTTTTATCTTATAATTTTCCTTGTGACTGATTAATTCAGATGATAAACAACTGAGAGTGTTGGAATTGAATTCCTGGCAGCTGCTCCGATTAATCCAAGTACAATTACCCGGTTTATCATGTCGAAACTTGCCAAGCCACGATGGCTTTACAGATGGTCTTGCATCTACAACTGTAGAATGCTCTGGTAGTATGGAGAAGATGTTGTGTTGCCTTTATATGAACGCCATAAATCTTCACAGTTCCTGGAAGTCAAAGTCCCTCTCCAGGTGCGTTTTGTGTGTGGAACAGTCTGATATTATACCATGAAACAAAATTTTATGGGAACCATTCCTGATACCTCTGTTGCTTTCAGTATAATTTATAGTAATACCTGTGTTCCTTTCTTTGTAATTTCTGTAAATAGGTCTAAAAGTAGGGATGATTACAGCTGCACTGTTGCAGCATATCATCAGTTTCTGAAAACTGCAAGTGAGTGGTTATCACGCAGAGTGACTGATGTATGTATACTCATTGATAACAGCTACCAATTTGGAAAAATATCTTACTCAACGTAGAAATAAACTGTGATTTGCAATTTTTTGTAAAGGGTGTAACAATATGAATTGTTTCTTTTTCTTTTTTGGTATTCCCTTTTCTTTTTTCTTTTATTTATTTGTTTATTTATTTTTGGCAGAAACCTGTTGGCTTACTTGCTTTTGGGATTGTGGCAATGGCCATATCATCTCTAACATTATTAGGCCTCATGATTTGCATGAGTACAGAGGATCAACCTGGAGAGAACCAACGGCTTTGTAACTCAATTACTGGTTTGCACAAGTGGTCTGTAAATGAAATCTTTCTATTGAGTGTCATGTTAATTCTTGTTATGAGTATGGCTTCGAGTTCTATGGTAGAGGAAGAGCAATATATTTGGCATTTTGTTTTATCAACATCATATGTGCTATTTCTTCGAAAAGCAGTTCAGCCTCTTGCACCAGGAAGTGCAAAGAGCTTTTTCAAATTGATGAAGGGACAGACAGAAAGACTTGATTTTCGCATATCTTCCATCATTTTGCTTCTTATTTCTGGAAGAATTTTGAGAAGCTGGCACCAAGGTGGTGTAAACTGGACGTATCTTCCAGACATTTCAAAGTGGCTTGAACAGGCTGGGGATAACCATGTGAGATCAATTCAGCTAGCATCGGGTCTGCTAGTGATCAGTTTAAGCATATTTGCTTTGTTTTTGTTTGGATCTAGGAGAAAAATCACTCAATTAGTTGGATTTTGCTTTCTCATATGTGGATTCTTGGTTTTATGGCACCTATATCACAACAATGCATTTGTGTCAGCCAGTTGTGATGCTGCAATACAGGCACAGATAATATATGCAATTCTTGGTATTGCCACAATTGGCACTTTTGTAGCATTACCATGGTTCATACCTCTTTGGTTCCCTGGTACATGTTCAAAGCCTAATGTGAAATCAACTTTGGTTACTTTTGACGGTCAATGCATATTTTCATTGGTGGAATTCAGAGACTCTTCATATCTGATTGGGTTAGCATATATAATATGTTGGTGTCTTCTGCAGCTGTTGCTTCAACAGCCAATCAATTCAATGCCCATCCTTTTGCTTCTCGTGCAGATCCTCTCTAGCATGCTCTACTTTTCTTGTAGTGGGCTACAGCATATTGAAGTGGAGGTTAGTTCCTATATCATTTCTTCTTATAACTACCAACTGGACAGTCCAGCATGCAAGAATCAGTTGACTATCATTAAAATATATCACATAGTATAGTCAAACATCTTGAGAACCAGGTAAGTGATGCTTTTAATCAACCTGAAGCTCAGATGTGAATTTCAGCATTATTGACTCTTAACACAGAAAATAATTGAGAAATTCTTAACTTGCAATTACGTGATTCTCAAGTTAAATCAGCAAGTGAAAATAACATGCAGTTTAGACCTTCACCTTGACTGCTCTGTTAGTTAATCAAGGTCTTTTTTAGGTTTACCTTCTGTTCTTTTCTCTGAATCTATGACCAAGGATCACTCCGTTCCATTCTTTTTACCATTATAGTTAGGATCCAAGGGCTATGCCTATTCTTGAGAACATGTTACATACACTATTTCCTGTTATCAATCAATGTGTATTCATTTCTGGGAAATTTAGATTTAAAGAGATAAGGCTTGTTCTGAGCTTTTCTTTAAGTCATAAATTCCAGTTTCTGTATATTTGTTTTAGTTTTTTTATTGTCTTACTCTATGTATTAATTTCTGATTTTTTTTTCATCGAAACAAATATCACAGAAATGAGAAACAGGTTGGCAGCTATAAATTAGTGAAATGCAAATATATAAAGTTATGAGCACCTGTCTTTGATATCTTAATCTGGAAAGGTGAATGAAGATTCCTGTTTTCAACTGAAGTCAAAGAATTTTTTCCGTAGTGTGTTTCGTTTAATACTTGTTATAAATGTATGTGCTATTGATAATGGAGTTCGTAATTTCATTTCCTTCAAGGCTAACCGCATTTTCTAGTGCTAATGCTGGGCACCCATTTTTTTTCTCTTAGGTTGCTTTGTTGTACTATATGGGAATGGCAGGCCATTTTGCTCTCGGGAACAGCAATACTCTTGCCACAATAGATGTTGCTGGAGCTTTTATTGTACCTTCTCTTACCTTTCTAGTGTAGTTGATATATAGTTTCTATTTCACGACATATAGTTTGTTACATAGACGTTGCTCTCTGTGGTATATTTTAGATTCAGGGAGCCACGTTCAGTGTAATCTCAAACATTGTTTTACTCATTGTCAGGGCCTGTCAAGTCACTCAATGTTTCTTTCTGGCATTTTGATGTTCATCATTACCTACGCGTCCCCAATGTTATTTCTTCTTAGCATGCTGATGTACATCTCCGTGAAGTGCACAAGCTATCTTGCAAATCACCAAAATGTAGATTCGGGGCATCTTGCAAAGATGATTCTTGGATTTCCTTGTCTGGTTCCAGTGGGCTTGAATTCAATTCTACTGACTTCCTACACCGTTGTCTTGCTGTTGATGAGGAACCATTTGTTTGTTTGGAGTGTCTTCTCTCCGAAGTAAGTCTTTCTCTGAATAGCTTTGCAAAACATGAAAACTTAGCTAAATTTCCCCAGCTTTAGTGACGTGCTTAACAAATTATAACCCTTGGAAGGTGAATGATCTGTGGTTTAAGAGAGTGGTAGAACACAATCTACAATGCTTCATGTTGTTTATCATAGACTAATGGTGTGTTTCACTACAGGTACTTGTATGTTTGTGCTACAACTGTTTGCATCTACGTTGGGGTCTTTGTAGTGGCTGCCACTGAGATTTATACATGTTGGGTGCTGGCACTGCGGAGAAAGAAGCAGATTTCAATCCGGTAGGAGCTTTGCATGCCAAGATGGCCGGCGTCGTGACCTCTTTCAGACCAACTAGCACTCTGGCCATTTATGCATCTGTTTTCAATATTCACCGATCAATTTTCTTTCGGAGCAGTCTGTTATTATTTTTTCAATCTAGGATGAGCAGCTAGGATCTTTGCGCAACAAGAAAAAAAAAACAAAAAAACAAAAGGGCTATTAGCAATGTAGCATCCATTCTCTTCCTCTCAAGCATCAAAAGGGCTATTATTATTTTTCTCAGATTCTTGCCCCAGGTAGTTATTCGCAAAATAATTAGTTAATCCTTTAGGCTTACAAATCTTAATGCTAAATCCTTATATTTTCATATTTGTTTAAACTTAGTCTGGTTTTCATAATAATTCAATTATTCTTTTTTTTTCCTAAAATGTCATTCATTTCTAATTAAGCCTTACAAGCTCACCCTCTGCAGACAATTCTTTAAAAAAATGCATTTAAAAACTGTAATTTAGAAATTTCTAAAAGAATTTACATTCAACTTTAGTCAATAAACTAACTTGTGATTTTTCAAAACCACAGGGACTAGCTCATAAAATCATTAAAAACTGCAGGGATTGGATTGTAACTTTTTTAAAATAAAATAAAAAAAACAATAAGAGGGCATCAGATTACAAGATCTTGGAATTAAATCAGACAATAAATTGAGGGAGGGTTTTTCGATTGTGTTGATTATTAGGTTTGATACCTCCTTTCATTGCAACGGTCATGCATATCCCATCTTACAGATATGCTTTAAAATGCAATTAACCAATAATTATTTCATACATATTTGCTTGCCTATATAAACCGAGCAGGGTTACCATCTTTTCTTTTTCACACTGGAATAGATATCATCCGTCTCGACTTCTCTTGCCTGGGAATAACTTCAACATCAGGCCAGCCTGTGTTAGCTTCATGGCCTTGCAACAGGTACCTCTCTTTGTTTTGTGCTATGTAATTGATTTCCTTGCTCTTCTTAAGATAGTTTTACTTCTTTGCATAGCAGATACATGATGTGCAACCTCTTTCAAGTCACAGTAATTCAGCAGGAACATGTTCAAATCAAGATGATTTTCGGCAAGCATTACTAAAATCTATCAATGAAACAACATATAACAATTCAATGGCCAAACAATTAATATCAGAGGAGGAATCTAAACTAGTTGCTGCCAAGAAACACAGCATGGCTGAGAGTAACCGCCGGAGTCGAATCAATACCCAGTTCGCTACCCTTCGTACCATCCTCCCTAACTTGATAAAAGTATGCAACACACAGTATGCACTTCAATTCAAATATTCACACACGCGCGCACAGAGAAGTCCAATTATATGCTAATGCGTCAATATTCCATTTGTGCTTGCTATAAACAGGTGAACAAAGCATCGGTGCTTGAAGAGACAATCCGGTGCGTGAAAGAGCTGACAAATACAGTGTCAGAATTGAAAGAAATATATGGTGGTGGTAGATTGGAATGTGTATTTCCTGGCGGGGCTGACAAGTTAAGAATCGGTTCCTGTGAGGGGAAAGGTCAGGAGGTTGTGAAAGTAGTATTCAGCTGTGATGATAAAAGGAAGCTATTGTCTGATGTTGCAAGGGCAGTGAGATCAGTGAAAGGAAAGGTAGTGAGGGCAGAGATGGTGACAATGGGTGGAAGGACCAAGTGTGTTTTGTGGGTACAAGGAATAAATGGGAATGAGGAGTTAGAGATGCTAAGAAGGGTTCTAAATGCTCTCACCGAGAAGCCAAATATGGCGAGGACATGTAACAGGCCAAAGCTTACTCTGTTGTGATAATTTTTGGTGTAAAATTTCACGGAGGCTGTTATTTAGTGTAAATTTTATTTTATAAATAGTAGATAGACAGCAGGATGCATGCATGCTACTCTTAGATTGTAAACTTAGAATAGAGAACTAGTTAGTGTATATGCAATGTTTCACAAGGTTTTACTTTTATTTATTAAACCCAACAACAAGAATCTGAGAAAAAAGGCCTGATGCTTGATTCTGAAGAGATCTTCTATCCCTCCTATCAGCTGTCTACCAAATTATAATTTTTCAAGCACAAGAAATTTCATCTAGCTTTTTATGCCTCTTAATTAGATTAGACTCCAAGCATGTATGTCTAAATGGCGTTAAATAAAAACTCAAAGAGGATACAATATGGTTAATAATGAGATGGATTTTCTCAATTCCAACCAACTCAAACATTATAGGATAGCTTTCAAAAATACATTTTTCCCTGTACATTGCTTGTGTCTAAGCTTATCCCTTCAATGGACATATATAGTCGGTGAGGACTGAAGTGAATCAATCAGTTCTTCTCCATTACATGCTGCTTTCCTCCAACACAGTTCTCAAACAAATATCTCCATACTGAAAAAACAAGGTCGCTTTCTTTGTTCGAATAAGGCTTCTTTTAAACATTTTTATTTTAACTGTGGAGTCTTTTTTTTTCTTTTGTAATTCAAAGTTGTCTTTAATTGTACCATTACCATTTTCCATGAATTGATGCGAACCTGGCAGCTTGAAAGGTTTTTTGGATACACTAGCAGCTTCACCACCACCAATCCACCATGACTGCTGGAACTAGCTAGTCCCACCTCCATCAAAGGCCAAATTGCCTTCGCTGCCAACACTGCTGAAGACCATCTTTATTGCCATCATTGTCATCAACTGCTTTCCACATACTGCCAACTTAACCAACTATGCTTCACTGCCTCCTTTCAAAAGCACCTAAATCCCATCTTTGCCAAATTTCCCTTCCTTCCTACAGTGCCCACAGTCACAAAGGTGACATTACCACTTCCATCAACTCCACTCCTCATCCCTAAGCTTCCAACTATTCCAACAACAATGTCTTCAAACTCTCCCGACCTCCGTCAAATTACTTCAGATGCTACATTTTCCACCACTGTGCCTCAAAGCTTATAAGTATTAGATGGTTCAGGCACCTAACTGACATGCCATGCTTATACGTTGGAGGGTTTTACTTCTATTTTCTACTCAGAGGTTTGTGTATACTTTGTCTTCCATTTTTCACTTTAAGCATATTCAGTTTCATTATTTACTGGTGACAGATAAGAGAAACTATTGTTATTCTTGTCATACCATACTTCCGCAATAAGTATTTGGATGAATATGGTTTCTTATGAGTTACTATACACATGATATTATAATGATTAAACCTATGGTATTAAATCTATGAGTTTTTTTTATTGACAAATCACATTTTATGGCTCAACATTCTAACACCTTAAAAGATGCTCATATGTAAATGACAAAAGACCAGATTAAGGATCTTGTTTATAACTGATTATTCCTAAGAAATTTATGAAAAAATAAATTTATATATTTAAAGAATAGGGATCAGGCAGGATAGAGAAAGTGTGAGGATTCACTCAGCATATCTAATGGTATTGTTAGTGTGCTTGATACTGATATTGCATCAGTTGGCCTCTGTATGATGGGGCAAAAGACTATAGCCAGCATTAGTATGACATAAATCAATTGCATGCAAAATATTATGTTCCCAGTAATCCAAAATGAGAATAAGAAATCAAAATAAAGCCTGATTTCCATGCAGACTTCAATTTCTATCCAAGACAACTCCGTTTTAGTTCAGATTTATTCAACAGTAAAAGAACATTAGGGTAATTGTATGCTTGTCAGAGGGCATATGAGATAATGAAGGATATACAATTATATTTAACTTAAAAAATGTATAAATATCCCTCAGTATCAGGTCAACCAACAACCAACTTCTTAGCATAACTCAATCTTTAATTTTTATAGACACCAAGAATCCATTATAAGAATTGTACAAACCCTACAAGAGTTGCAGGGGTGAAGATTTATACTCTACATAGTGAAAGAATACACTTACCGGTGCTGAAACTGTTTTCCACGTGATGGAGTTGATATGGGACATTGTCATACGCATGTATGAATATCATCAAAGTCTGTGTCACTGTTTATAAAACACAAGTTGTCGGCTACAATTTGATTTGACAGCATTCTCCAATTTCTCAACCTGGTCAAAATCAACTTTGAAAGAGATCATGGCAAAACCATCTTTACCAGTCTCATAATCCTGCTTGATGTCCTCAACTTGAAAATGCTGTAGCTGTAACAACCGAGTACAAGATCAATATACATGCGACCATTCCCATTTCGATCAGTAGAATAACATGTAGGCATGCCAAGAAAATCTGGCACTAAGGGAAAAAGACTGAATCCTAATTTATGACAAATGTTCACTGATGAAATAAACCACTATAGCTCACATACTAAATTTCATCATCTCTTTTATTTCTTTTGATGTCTAGTGATGGTGATACATCAGATTTAAGAAATCTACATGTGTGTGTGTGTGTGTAGTAATTAATAATACATAACCTGCCTACCTGATGTTGCACGAGTCCTAAGAGATCAAAGGGAACCTCCACGGCCATAGGGACCTAAAGAAAGAAATTAAGTAATGGTGACTGGTGTTGAAAATTAAAGTGGGAAATCAAAGAAAAGCAAAAGGAAACCTTAGATTTGACGAGACAAGTAGGGGCATTTCTCAAGCATTCAGATGTAACCCCACCATAAGCCCTAACCAGTCCACCAGTTCCTAGTTTGATACCTCCAAAATAGCTGAATTTATGAATATAATATTCATTAAAATCATCATATTCTATTAGGATAGGAAAAGGATTGTAATAACTCAAGGGAAATAAAAAGAAAAAGAAAGGGATGATGTTATGGTACCGGATGACAACGACCATGACTCTGTCGATATGAGAAGAAAGAATAGCAGATTGAATAGGTTTGCCAGCAGTCCCAGATGGTTCACCATCATCATTACAACGGCTGTGCTGTCCTACCTTAAAAGCCCAGCAATTATGAGTGGCACGTGGATCTCTCACCTCGGAGAGGAAGGAGAAGGCGGATTCTTCATCAGAGATGGGAGCAGCTATGGCTATGAATTTGCTCTTTTTTATTTCTTTTTCCAAACTCACTCTCTCCGCAATGCTCCTGTACTCACCATGATTAATGCTGCTACTAGCCGTGATGGTGGCGGAGGCGGCGTTGGTTACCATCTTCTTGAAACTGGTGGAGACAGCTACAGAGGCAGATAGACCATTCTTATTCTTCAGAATCAGGTGATGATAATAGCAGCTAGAGACTCTTGTTATACCTGCTGCCATTGGAGTATTAGGCTAAAAGTCCTGCTTTATTACAAGTATTTGAGATGATAATCGCATCTCGTAACTATGTCATGTCCATGAGGCGCCAAGTCTCCTCACTTAGCTTTTTTTTATGGCCACTACAGCACAAAGCCCAGCATTTATAATGGGCTTTTCACATATCTCCTTATGCTTTATATTTATTTTAAGATTATTTTTATCTCTTCCTTTTTATATTTTTAATAAAATAAATATGTTTCTATCTTCTGTATATCTACCCCTTTTATTTTAGAATAATTACTAAAAATATTTTAATTAATAAATGATGGAAAATATTTTCTAAGAAACAATTTCCACAAATAAATAAATATCTTATGATACTAATCAAAATATTTTTTAAAAAAACTGTTATGATATTAAATATTTTAATATTTTTTTCCTCAATTTCTCAACTTATTGGTGTTAAGAATTTTTTTAATATGTATAATTTTCAATTTATTTTATTAAACAAACATTAATATTTCAATTAACATTTAAAATTCTTCTCGATAATAAAAAAATAATTAAAAATATCTATGATTGTTGTGTTAAAAAAAAACTCTCATGTCCACCAAGCCCAACATTACAATGGGATTTTCACAATTACTTTTATCAAATTTCAGCTTTAAAAAAAAATGTCAGCGAAATATTCCATGAATTTGTACGACCAAGCACAGAATATTTTTGGACAAAACTCAACTCAACAAACACACCCAAACAAAAGCAGATGAAGTAGTGAAAAGGTACAAGGCTTTGATTCCAAGATGCCGTCCTCTTGTTGCTCTACCCGTCTAACCTCTATTCAACTCTAACTGAATCTCATATTGTATATTAGCCCCTCTAGCTTTACAAATTATATTAAATAATCCTTCTAATTTTAAAAACTATTAATTAGCCTCTTAAACGTTGTTAACCGTACTTAACTTGATATTAATTTATTCAATAAAATTTTTTTTTCTATTTAATATATTCATATTGTATAATTATTAAGAAAAAATAAATGAGAAAAGGAACATGAAATGGATGAAAAGGATTTAGTTACATATAGATTTAAAACAATAAGGACTAATTAATTATAGTTTAATATGAGGGATTTGTTTATTCTTGTTGAAACAAATAAGGACTAAAGTATACTTTACCACTTGTTAGAAAAGCAAGGAAACATTAAAGAGGTGCGGTATCCGCTCTGGGCAGCTAAAACAGAGGAAAACAGAGCATAGAAATCTCCGTCCGGTTTCAAAGGCGATGGACTCTGTGTCGCATGCCGCCGTGATCAGCAGCTCCAAGCTCAGTTATGGTGGTCGCGTCTCTTTCAACAAGGACAAAAACCCCCTACTACGCTCAAGTGTTGTGTCTTTACGAAACTGGAGCGCCCCATCAAGAAATTTCGGCGTTTTGGCAGCACAGATTGGGAACAAAGAGATTGATTTCAGCGATCCTGATTGGAAAACAAATTACCAAAGAGATTTTGAGAGACGGTTTAACATTCCTCATATCACTGATATCTTTCCTGATGCAGACCCAATTCCCTCTACGTTTTGTCTAAAGATGAGGACTCCAGTCATGGAAGATTTCGCTGGTGGATATCCATCTGATGAGGAATGGCATGGATACATAAATAAAAATGACAGGGTGCTTCTTAAGGTAAATGAAAAAAAAGTTTGGTCAACTCATTATGGGATTCCAAAGTCTAACGATGTTTTCTTTTGTTGTGGTTTTTTCAGGTCATACATTACTCATCACCTACATCTGCTGGAGCTGAGTGCATTGATCCCAATTGTACTTGGGTCGAACAATGGTAAACTCCTTTATGAGTCTTTGCAAATGGTAAAGCTTGCATTTTTTGCCAAGAACTTGAAAAATTACAGAAACGAAGGAGGGTTTTTCTTTTCTTTTCCATACAAAATTCTGTTTTTTGTGCGATAAATTATTTTGATGCTTATTTCCATCCCATCCAAGTATAATTGACACGAACTTTACTGAATGCATGGAGCATCCACATGTTGTATAAGATTTTAGTATCAGAGTTATGAATTATAAGGAGAAATTACATCTGAGCAAGAAAGAACATTGGAGTGCCCTCTACACATGCCTGAGAAGTTAGAATTCATGTTTGTATGGTGATGAAGTGTGGTTTTAGAACGTGTAATTGAGTTTTCATTGCAAGTTTTTGCAATTTGTGGAGTGACATTTTTCCGTTCACTGCTTCAGCTACCAAAAGTGATTCTGTATTCAGCCTCCTAGGTGTTTTATGAGGGCGTCATGCTTTGCGTTCCCTTGTTCACATAACCTATTTTCATCAAATAGCATATTACTTCCTTACAAACAGTGTCTGATTTCTGTTATCTGCACTTCTTTTAAACAGTAGATAAGAAATTAAAGAAAATTGATACGCATTAGTACTTCTTCTCTAATTTCATTTATCTTGTTATGTAATATAATTGTGGTAGTTGTAGATCATTATCATGTCTGTCTGGCATAGGAAATATCATCTATCACTGTGAAGTTATAATATTATGTGGGTGATATGATGTTGAAATCTTCATAGGGTCCATAGAGCTGGGCCTCGGGAAAAAATATACTTCAAACCAGAAGAAGTAAAGGCAGCAATTGTTACTTGTGGTGGCTTATGCCCTGGTCTCAATGATGTCATCCGACAGGTTAGTATCATGTACATGTCAATCTGCTTATAATCCTCCTCCACATGAAGGATGTATCCTTTTCATATATATATATATATATATATATATACAGCCTTATTGCTGTCGAAGCTTGGCAAGTTCCAGGAAAATTATATCTTGTTTTCAAATTTTCTTTCCGACACATAGAATGTTACCATCTGCTACTCTTGGAACCCTCTAGACTAAAATAACATTTTCTCGGGAAATTTATATGCTATGTTTAATGGTTGGGGTTAGTTCTACCATACATTCTTATATTATATACCTGTTAGCAGATTGTCATCACACTTGAAATCTATGGTGTCAAAAAGATAGTTGGGATCCCCTTTGGTTATCGTGGATTTTCTGATGAAGGCTTGAGTGAAATGCCGGTAAATTATCATTTCTTTTCTGTTGAAGTTTCAAATATAGCAATGTAACAGCTTTTCTTCTCATTTATGTCCAAGTTTAGAGATTCCAATTACTCTGTATGAATTTTGCTTTTATCATTAGCTATCCAGGAAAGTGGTGCAGAATGTTCACCTTTCTGGTGGAAGCTTGTTAGGAGTTTCACGTGGCGGACCCAGTGTTAGTGACATTGTGGACAGCATGGAGGTACTCAGTCAGCCTTCAAGTTCTGTATTCTTGCATAAATTGCTAATATCAAAAAGACCCGTGATGTTTGGTATGTAATGTTCTCATATACTTTTCCATGACAACACCAGGAAAGAGGGATCAACATGCTCTTTGTGTTAGGTGGGAATGGTACCCATGCTGGAGCCAATGCAATACATGATGAGGTTTGTTAAGCCTGTAGCCTTGCACTGTTTTCTGCTTTATTTTTTCAAGTAACTTTCCCAAGCATTCTCTAGTAATTTTTTCCGAGAACAAATTACTCGTAGAATCTGCAACACAGAATATAATATTTATCACACACACACACACACACACACACACACACACACACACACACACACACACAGAGTTAATTCCCAAACTCTGAAGTTGAAGTTGTAGCTCGTGTTTTTCTTTATAATATATATATATATATTCATTAAATTATAAATGGCATGACAGTAAATTCCATGTATCACACAAGTAGGGATTTTGTAGGACTCTACTCGCAGTCTTCCTCTCTATATCTAAAACTGTGCATGGTTGCTCCATATCTTTCTCTTGGTCATTTCCTAGTATTTATCTCTTTAGTTAATTTTGGTTTTAGTGCCGTAGACGAAGGATGAGGGTGGCTGTAGTTGGCGTGCCAAAAACCATAGACAATGATATTTTGATGATGGACAAAACTTTTGGTTTTGACACTGCTGTTGAAGAAGCGCAGAGAGCAATAAATTCTGCCTACATTGAGGTAAAAAACAGTTATATTATTACTTCAAATATATGGCAATGTGAACATTTGCCTTTGTTTCTACATGTCTTTCCTGGTACTTATTTACACATGCTTAACTGGTATTTTCCCTCAATTTTATGACAGGCACATAGTGCTTATCATGGTATTGGCATAGTGAAATTGATGGGTCGTAACAGTGGATTTATAGCAATGCATGCATCGCTAGCTAGTGGACAAATCGACATATGTTTGATTCCAGAGGTATTTATACTTTACTCAATTTACGTATTGTTTTGACTTTTGAACCCCTGTTAATTTAATATTTTCACTTTGAAAGGTACCTTTTCATTTACATGGACCTCTTGGTGTTTTGAGGCATCTCAAATTCCTAATTGAGACAAAGGGATCGGCTGTCTTATGTGTAGCGGAAGGAGCTGGACAGGTGTGTTTTACCACTATGTTTTCATATCAAAAGCATGACGGTCCATCTTTGAATTATCCATTTGTCCAGCGTGATAGGAGTCGTGATTTAGACAGCATGCTAATCCATATGGGATGGTCAATGCTTCTGCATGGGTGCTTGGAAACTATTAAGCCCATGGTGATTGATTGCAAGCTTTGTGCCACATGTTGATGAAACGTGTTGCACATTGTTCTTGGTTTTTAAGAAGATTTTTAGATTGTGGTATCAATGCAATCATGAAAGTGGATAATTAAAAAATCTATGGTTGTATTATTAGTTTTATAATTTTGTTATTATTTAGGAACATTTGGGGTTTAGGAATATCTACTAGTTTGTTTAAATAGGGATTTTTTTTCCTTTTTAAGACCATTTGGGGTTTTTGCTGTTTATAAGCACACTATTCTATTGATTTTGAGGGCCTTTTTGATGAAACTGAAGTTGAGTTTCCAAAGTTCTTTGTTGAAAAAAGAGAAGAGAAGGTCTTTGTTCTTGTGGAATTGAGAGTGGAGTTTATTGTGGATTTAGGAAGGGACCGTTGTAGAATCAAGGGTTTAGCCAAGTGGCTTAATAGTTTCTAAGTTTTCTATCCTTTTTCCTCAATCCCTTCACCTGTTCTACATAGGTATAATCATAAAAGCACCGCAATTGCAGAGAAGCCATTCTTGACATGCCTCATTAAACCATATCAACAATGGTGCCAACACCCTGGAATCAATCATCATTAGACCACCACTTTGCCAGAGAGGCAGCGTTTTTACTCTTTTTTCTTCTTCAGTTCTGTGTCTCTTTTTAAAGTTCTTCACCACCACTTTGCCATAGTATTTATTTTTCTTGCCTGTGTTCTTTGAAATTCTGGCTTTTGACTGCTCTCATTCTTTTATGACTTCTGTTTCTTTTATATTTTCTAAATTGGATTCTTCTTACTCATTTACTGCAACCCTTCTCTTCATACTAGAATTTAATGATTTGGATACTGCTTTTGCTCCTAGACCTGAGTGATTTAATTTTGATTTAGTTTAAAGTCTTTTAAACTAAAAAAGTTATCTTCAACACTTGAGACATATCTTTTCAAGTCAACATCAGGCCATGGGCAGGTGTTGAGGTTCCGGAAAGGATAAATCACGTACATTGGAAGGCTGTGTTTCTCTTTCTGAACCTGGAAATTACCAAAAGAGGAATTCCATCACTAGCATTTTTCTCTTTAAAATTTGTTTTATCATATCTTTTATATATTTGGGGGGAAGGCTAATTTATGATTTTCTATGAAATAATGATTGTGATTTGTTCTTGAAAGAAATATGTTCATGATGCAGAATTTTCTTGGGAGAACTAATGCTACTGATGCATCTGGAAACACTGTACTCGGAGACTTTGGTGTGCATATTCAACAGGAGGTCAGTGATTGTTTATATAGTGGCTCCTCATTAATGGAACTCATGGTAATTAAGTTACATGGATCGTATGGCAAATGCATGATTTTTTTCTTAAGGACAACAATTGCATGACCGATTGAACATCTAAATTTTAACCATCTTAGTGGTGTTACATGAATATGACTAAAGTCTGTTTTGGCTTATAATTGTCACTTGCCAGGTTATGAGAATTATTCGGCCTTCTTTGATTGAACCCTACTGTTTACTACATGGAATATGCATACAACAATAACCAAGCCTCAATCCCAAACTAGTTAAGGTCAACTTTATGGATCCTCGCATCATTCTGTGCGATCATATGCTAAATCCACCTCAACATCAATAGATCTTAGATCCTTTGATTTGATTTCCATCTATGTTAGCTTAGGTCTCCCTCTTCACCTTTCCTCCCTACTACTGCCAACTTGTCAATTCTCTGAACTAGGGCGCCTGATGTCCTTTGTTGGACAAGGTTTAATTCTGGCTATCAACCGACAGCAACCATCTCCCTTTAACAGGGCTTGGGACTGGCTATTCTAACCTGAGCTAGCATAGGCAGAGTTACATGGAATATGCTTACTGTTTCATTATTTCACTTGTCTTAACCCAAGAATCAAAGCACACCTCAAATGTCTTAACCTCAAGTGCTTGTTTATAAGCATCAAGCGAAATAGAAATGGAAAACCAAATGTATGAAAATCAAAACATAGAAAGACCAGTTCCCGAGATAGTAAACCTACTAATTAGAAATATAGACTACTTTTAAAATCTATTTTACTATTAAGTGGTACATTATAATTCTCCTAAATGGTAAAAATACTGAATAACCATAGAAAATTATAGTTCCTATTTAGTCAAACAGTAATTCTCATTTTTGTTTTTCTTCATTTCCCATCATTAATCTTCCTTTTGCCAGGAAATGCCATATTTTGATAGATCTCGATTAATCAACAAACGACTCATGTTTTCTTTTATTTTTTTGGGAGACTATTTCCTTCATGGATCTCAATTATTATGCATTTGTAAATGGAATCTTGATTGTTATATATTTGCAAAAGGTTTTGGGTTGATCTGGTATGACAGTGTTACTAATTCAATGCCTCTTTTTTTTTTTTGCCAGACAAAAAAATATTTTAAGGAGATTGGCGTTCATGCTGATGTAAAGTATATTGACCCAACATACATGATACGTGCATGCCGTGCAAATGCATCAGATGGAATTTTATGTACTGTTCTCGGACAAAATGCAGTGAGTCTCCCTCTATCCCTCAATTTGAGCATTTCCTTTATTTCATAATTGATAAATAAGACAGAAGATAGATATTTTGTTTTCCATAAAATAAACTAGCATTGATTATTCTTCTTGGAACACTATCAAAGATGCAAAGACGCATAAAAATCTTAGTGGTTGCGGTGGTATGGTAAAAACTTCTTGATGTACTTGCCATTTAGGCTAAACAATTTTCCACTTTGTGCATTGCATGTGGAATAATCAACTTGATTAATTTTGCGTCTTGTCGAGACAGTTACTGAAATCATTGAATCATGTTTTCAGCTCTATCAAATTTGTATCACCGATACAACTTGGCATTGCAATTTTTCTAATTATATTTTCTCTCCCTGATTCTAACTTTTGGAACTTTATTTTTCATAAAAACTACTGGAGCATTCCATCAAAACTGAATATCCAAGGAAAATTATCCGTGTATCATTTCCACTATATGTCGTATGCATGTAAATTATTTTATCTACATGTTACCATGACTTAGTACCTCTAATATTTGCAAAATCAGCATGAAGACCCTCAATATTACCCATGCGCCACCGATAATTTTTCACTTCATTAATACGTGGCTGATATGGATGTATGGTTATGGCAGGTTCATGGTGCATTTGCTGGATATAGTGGAATCACTGTAGGAATATGCAACACTCATTATGTTTACTTCCCCATCCCCGAAGTCATTTCTTATCCCAGAGCTGTGGATCCTAACAGCCGCATGTGGCATCGTTGCTTAACTTCAACCGGCCAGCCTGACTTTGTCTAAATTAGTCAGCCCTCCTGCCTTATACCGCCGAATTGAGAAGTTTGAAGTTTGCAAAGTTCACCAAAGGAACAGAACGCAAGCCAGAGAAGATTCTTGGTTAGCTTGTATGTTCATTTTAAGCTACCAAAATAATACAAACTCCAAAAGAGAATCAGGTAGTGTAAAGCATTTCTGCGCCAGTTTACATAATCACAAGGCGTGCTTGTAATAAATTTACAAGGATTCAGCCTAGCAATTCTTGCTTGCTTCCCAGGGCATCTGTAACTTGTTTTGTAGCGATAGATTATTTGTTGATTTCATAAACTCGGCCATAATTTACCCACCAGCATTGCAAGTGGTGGAATAAATTTATTTTCCAAGAATTTCTCTTTGCAACAATGCCATATCCAAGAAGTTTGCAATTTGTTATATAAACATAAGCTTGTGGAAACAGGGGCATATATAAACATAAGCTTGTAGTGTATTAGATAGCTTCCAATGAGTATGCTTGTGAACCTCTCCTCAAATATTATTATCATCAACCCTCTCCGCAGCGTGCTTGAATTCATGATTGGGTGAGGCCAGGTGCCATAAGGGTGGTTCATCTGGTGTGAGATGAGATATGAACTTGTAGCTGTGTTCATGACATTCAAGTAGGAAAACTCACAAATATAAGAAAGAAATGTGTAAAGTCATAGGTGGATGCAGGGGTGGAGCCAGAAATTTTTTCTATCCTAGGCTATGATATAAATATATATAAATTATTTTTTAAGATCAATCATTCACTTAAATATATAAAATTTTCAAGTTAATAATAAAGTTTTAATTCAAATACATAACATAAAATATATAAAAAATAAAATTTAAAGTACATAAAATTCAAAATAAAAATAAAAATAAATTATACTATCAAAGTTGCACTCTTCGATGTTTTGTAGAATATAATTCATCTATAATCGAATCCGAATCAATATCTTCAACAAGCTCTCGTTCAATGTAAATCATCATAGAATCTGCTAAGAACTCCTCTTCCATTTTATTGCGAAGCACAGTTTTAACATGTTTCATAGCTGAAAATGCCC
>Ga0325414_1001253_pt1 | contig 24073 bp, 9 predicted proteins | sample PopdelMetagenome_8_FD_206183 | JGI IMG/M metagenome (GOLD analysis project Ga0325414, IMG submission 206183) | Populus deltoides microbial communities from Bellville, Georgia, United States - Leaf-PdKOR-R3 | ecosystem: Host-associated > Plants > Phyllosphere > Phylloplane/Leaf | place: USA... | reverse complement strand
CCTTGTCTGCATCTGCATATTGTTTTGTGTTAATATATGGTGCTAACCATTGTCTACACATGTATGTATGATGAATTTACGTTTAAATAATACAATATTGTTAATTTGTTTTTTGGCTAGCTAGTGTTTATATATATATATATATATATATATATATATATATATATATATATATATATTCGATAGGGCTTGGCCCAACCGAGTTCTCTCCCTCCTCTTTCTTTCTCTTTATAATTTCTTTTATTACAACAAGCTATGAGTTTATTATAACTTTACATAGAGATATAACAAAAGGAATATGGTTGTCATCTTGAAGACTTGAAAGATTTCATCTAGATTTTTTCATATTTTTTTGGATATAAAATACCAAGTTTTAGCTAAAAAAAATCTTACTCTTTCTCTACTTCTTATCTTTATATTATCGCTACCTAAAAATTATAAAATAATTATGGCATTGGAGAGTTTTTTCTTGTAGGTAAATACCCTATGACTATTAGTCATGAAAGAAATTCAGATTCAGTGAAGTTTTTTTCAAGTTTCATTAAGTTGAGTATGTGTGTAATTTTAACTTTTTTAGAATAGTAAAATGATTGTTTTGCCCTTTTATTTCATTTCATTTTTTTAAAACAATAAAAATATATTTTTGTCTTTATAATCAGAAAACATTAGGCCATACACCCAAGGGTATTTTCTTCCTTTTATACAAGCTTTGTTGTTAATTCCAAACCTATTTAGGGAATTTTAGTCTTTTTAACTTGAGTAATTATTTTTTTAATCTAAAAAGTTGTTGGCGAATGAGATGTGCTAGTGTCCAATAGGCGGCACATGTAGTGTCGATTGCCCAACTTGTCATTTCATCATGTTGTTGGAAGCATTGTTGAGTCCTCTTTCTTCTGGTGCGGCGCATGGGTAGTTTGTCATCGATGATTTTTTTTTTCTTTTCTATCTCTCCCTAAAAGGTACACATTGATTCTCTTTATTTTTTGTGTTTTAATTTCAGTCCTTATTCTTTTAGTTTTTAATTTTTTTTCTTGGTTTTTTTATTAAAGTTTTATTGGTTTTCAATTTCGTCTTTCAATCAAATTTTATAGTGTATTGTTTTTTAAAAATTTGATCCTTATTATTTTGGTTTTTTTATTTTTTTAAAGTTAATTTTCTTTTCTATTTAACCCTCCAATTAAAAGGTTTTTGTTTCCCTCACAATTATGTTTTTATTTGTATTTTCACCCTCATTCTTTTAATGACTTGGGTCACGGGTTTGAAATATTAGCGTTGCTCAATATCCCATTTTATCTCATTTTCTTTTCTAATTTCATAATTCGACATTATTTTTTTCTTACTTTTTATTCTATTTTTGGTTTTTAATTTAATTGATGCTTTTGAATGTATTTTTTAAAATTACTTTTTTAATTTATGTTTCAATTAATATCTCTTCTCTATGATTTTTTTATTTTTTATTTAACATTTTTTAATTAAATTTCTTTTAAAATTGTTTGTATGTATTTAAGTTTTGAAGATATTATTCTTACTCTTCTATAATGTTTTTATGTTTTATATGGAAGAACTTTATTTTTAAAAATAAAAAATATTTATTTTTAGTAAATGTTTCTAATATGGAAAGCCTTGCATAATATTTTTTATTTTATTTTATTCAAACAATTTCATGCATGTATTTAATTTTGTTATCATTTGATTTAATACAAAAATATTTTTATTAAAAAAAATTAGTAAATACAACTAGATAAATGTCCCATGTTGCGGGATTAAATATCTTGATCTACATCTATCTTTTGATTTTTTTTATTTTCATTTTTAGTTATCATTGATGACTTTTTATTTATTTATTTACACATATAGTTATTAATTTATGTAATTAGACATTTGCGTAAGTTTTTTTATTTATACCTAGAATTGTTTTATGTCAAAAAAGCATGCATATCCATTTTTTTCAGAAAAAAGTATATGACTCGCGATGGATCACAAGTCAAATAGCTAGTTATAAAAAACATTAAAAGATGTGATATTTTTATTGTAGATAAACATTGTTCACATACTCATAAGTTAGTATGGACTCATTGTTTATTTTTAATAATTCATTTTGATCCTTAAAGTTTTATTTTGGAAAATTTGATCCTAATTGAAGTTCAATTGATTTTGATTTCTTAAGCAAAGGTGGAATTGAAAGAAGAGTGACCTAAATGAAAAGGACTCAAAAAATAGTCAGCGTTCTAGATTCTTAGAGACAAATATACTTAGGTCCTTCATCTTTCAAAATAATATAATTTATACAATTTAAGTCCCTTTAAATTTTAAAAAATCAATATTGATACAAAAGTTTATTTTTGTTATTTTCTTAGTCCCTGATTTGAGAAATGAGGGAGAAATTGTTGAATTTCAGTGATAGAAAGAGAAAATCAATATTGACACTAATTACAACCACTAAAATGATCAATCTTAGTGTTAACAGATTTTATTTGGTGATGAGAGTTTCAATTAGGTATTTTTTCACTTTGAAATTATCTAGAAAACCATATCTAAGTTGGAGAAGATTTTTGGTTTCGGATTGATTTCAAGTTTATGTGTGGTTTTTATTGTTTTTTTTTTAATTTTATTTATGAGTTTGTCAAGATGTTTAAGCTCTTTTCTATGTGTTTTGGGTTGAAAATGAGTTTTTTAGTCATAAAATATAGACACTGTTTTTTCAGCCACCACAATTGCTGAAATATAAGGAAAACCAAATGACATGTCGTGTAGAAATAATAAGGTGGATGATATGTCGTCAACTTAAATTTTATTTTTTAAATATAGGGCCAACATGCGGGTCTTTTCTAAATAGGTAAGGTGTTGTAGTGTTTATATTTTTTAAAATAGTTTTTTTTAATTTATATTTATATCAATATACTTTCTCTATGATTTCTTTTTTTTTTATTTAGTCTTTTTTTTAAATAGTGATTGTTTATTTTGTATGTATTTAATTTTTAAATAGATTATTCTAATTCAGCTATAATTTGTTTTTTAAATAATTTAAATTTATTTAAAAAATACTTATTTTTAGATAGTATTTCTAATAAGTGCAACTTTGCAAGATAATTTTTTCCTTTTGATTTTATTCAATCAATTTTACATGTGTGTCTGCTTCTGCTATTATTTGATTAAATAAAAAAAATTAATTTTAATAAACAGAGTCATTAAATACAATCAAGTAAATAACTCGTATTGCTTGATTAATTATCTTGATTTACATTCATCTTTTAACTTGTTCAGCTACATAATTAGTTATCGTTTGTGATTTTTTTTCATGTATTGACACATATGATTCTTGTTTTATTTAACTAGATGCATGCATATGCTTTTTGATTTACATTTAATATTTTCTATCAAAAAACCTGTATGTTCAATTTTTTTGTTGGAAAAAAAATATTCGACCCGCGGTGGAGCGCGGGTCCACTAGCTAGTAAAAAACTAAAATGTTTTTTTTATGGCTAAATCATTGTAGTCACACTAAAAAAATATTATTCACTAAAATAGTTTTTTTTTCAATTTTATCCTTCAACAATTAATTTTTAAAATTTTTTATTTTGATTTTTTTCAATTTCAACTTTCAATATTATGTTGTTTTGAGAATTGTGATTCTTTTTTTTTTTTTCAATTTTGTTTTTTGTTGGATTATATATCACTCTCATGAATTTAGTTTGTTTTTCTCAATTTCAACCTTCAATATTAGATTTGTTTGGAGTGAGACTTCATAATTTTTTATTTGCTTTCAATAAATTTATTTTTATTTTATGATTTAAGTTACGAGTTTTTATAAATTTATCTAGATTTTATAACCTATATTTTATTTGCATTCCATCGTTATCAATTTTTTTTATTAGTTTGACTTACATTGGTTAACTATTTTTCATAATATAATTAAATAAAATTTTCTTATTTAATCAATTCAGATACATGATTCAAGAGTTTTTTATTGCTTTTTTTAAATTATAGTAGCAGTACTTAATATATATTTTTTATATTAATTTTGTTTTTTTAAATTAACCGTAGCATAGCGCGTTACAGAATGATCAGTGCCCGTCATCACAACGAGGAAAGTGGAAGACCTGAACTCTGCTCATAAATTAATTATTGGCCATGAATCAGGCCATGTGAATAGCTGTGCAACAGATCATCGAACTAGCATTTCGAGACATTACAATAAAATGTAGAAGCCTTGATCTACTGGAAAACCTAATATTTCTGCTGCCACAATGTTTTAGAAACAGAGGATATACAGGCAGGTTGCCACATTGTCCTCACTGACTAGACAAGAAAATCCCACATGTTGGTTGGTTTTCCTTTGTTCCAGCCACAAATCTCTAGGACACGTTGTATTTAATTATGAGATTAATTTAACAAAAGAATACTGGGATAGAACAAGGAAATCCACTGCTAAGTTTTTTCCTTTTTGCTGGATCGCTTGAAATGGGATTTCATGAATGTTCATCCACCCAATTTCTCAGAGAAAATACTATCACAGCATGGAAGCAGGTCTTTTTTTATCTGAAAACGAAGATTTTCTCCTGAAAATCTAATAAACTAACAGCCCCATTTCACTGCATGGATGACAGGTGTTAAAGAGCAAACACCACGGCTTGATAACAGCGCCATTATCAGCGAGCACCAAGGCTAATGCTGCTTGAAACCACATGCCATTAATTTAGCTTACATAGATTCAGAGATTTATTTAAAAGTTAGCTACACTTTTATCACCCTTTAAGGAACACATTACTGATCATAGTGCTAAGTTCAATACAAAGAGTCAACAAGTACTCTTAGGGAACGCGGTTGTGGCTGCGGCTGCGTTCCCAAAAATTTTTTTTTATTTTATTAAAATTTAATATGATTTATATGTTTTGGATCGTTTTGATGTGTTGATGTCAAAAATAATTTTAAAAATATAAAAAAACATTATTAACATGCATTTTAACACGAAAAATTATTTGAAAAGCACCCGCAACCATACTGCCAAACACGCCGTCCGATGAATTATACCTCAAGGAAGCTTCCCCAATATGGTTTAGGTGACAAAATCACAATCCACCAAATACCCCGATTCTGTATCCTACTACTAATGGTGTTAAATACATACGTATCGCTAATCAATCCCTCCCTCGTCAGATGGCATGTATTAGTAATTTATGGGTATGCAAGCTAGCGATCTTGATATCGTGCCTTATGGTTTGAGAGTTAAAGAGACAACACTGTTCCCTCTGCATGTGCTCTCTGCTCCTCCTGTAATTTTCCCTCCCGGATTCTCTCTCATCTTCCCTCTTATCAGACAGTTCTGGCCCATATATACTCTCCCTTTCACTCTCTCAAAGGTCAAGTCTCGTACAACACAAACGCAAAAACAAGATCTTGATTATTTCCTTCATGTCTCAAACGCTGGGACCAAACATGCCTGAAACAACTCCTTCCCCCTCTATCTGGGCACTTTCTCACATGAAACTCCGATTCTTTGCTCGTGTCAGGCGGTTCTTGCAAACCAAAACGACACAGAGGAATATTAAATCAAGAAATAAAGCTATGGTCAATAAAGAAGAGCAAGTAACCACTGCGGATAAACGAAGTGGTGATGATGATGATGATGATGATTCTGTGGTGCTACAGAGATCAGTAAAGAGACTTCACTTTGGAGGCTTGGAAGAGAAGGAGATGGCAGCTATTGAGATTGAAAGATTAGCTAGAGAAGATGTTAAGATGAGAAAGTTGATGGCTGAGCTTGGTGTTATTCCTGCCTTGGTGGGGATGGTGGCTTCGGAAGTAGCTGGCCGTCGGAGAGTGGCTATTAAGGCCTTGATTGAGCTTGCTAATGGAACTTACACGTAAGTTCCTCTTCTTCTTTTTTTTCCTAATTTAATATAATTTGATTTTCGTTTTTTCTTGGACTACATTATGCACAGTAAATTACAGTGCTATTAAACCACCGGTAAAGGCATTGCTTTTGTGCGAATAAGATGTTAGGGACAGTAATGATCCTATATTCCTATTTATTCATGGCTTAACTACAAATGAAATTCAACTAGAGTCCAGAATTACTCCCCGTCAGACATTCAATTGAGCAATTTTCCTCAAGAAATTCTGTACCTGTTTTGATAAATAAACGCAAAAGACAGCCTCCGGCAGGCCTTGGCATTGTAGAATTTGCCTAATTAAACCTAACATCAGCTCGGGTGCTACATACACCATGGTCGATAAAACTATTTGGCGTGTATCGAAGGGTCAAATCCCACTAGCACTTTAATTTGATCAGCCACCTGCTTTAAAGCCATTGTGGGTCTGTGACTGACCATCCATGTCAAAATCTATTATTGTATTGTAATGTTAAGAAGAAAAAACCAAAGTCTGTACAAAAGAGCTTATGGATTTGGATGTTTTTTCAACCGAGTTTGAGAAAATGGAGTCGGGACTTCGGCACCATCTAGATTTGTTTTTTTTTTTTTCTTTTTTGGCAGGACTCCCAGTTATTTCATATAGGAGGGCCATATCAAATTTACTAACGATGATTTCACATATGTTTCTTATTTTCTACGAACTCATTTCTCAATCTTGTTACATCCTGTACAAAAAAAAAAAACTTTGAGAATCAAAATATTCAATAATTAATGGGGATCAATTGGGAGGCCACGAAGTGCGCTTGTTACACGCTCTATTGGGAAGCATAGAAGGAGGCAATGATGTTATTGAATCGACAATGTTGTCTTTAAAAAGAAACTAATTACAGCTCATGAGAATTATTGCAGGTGATCATCAGATTCCCTGTGATCCCTGAACGATAAACAAATTCATCTTTTGACTTCCATCTTTCAACTTAGATCTAAATCCAAGAATCCCTTTTGACTTTTTTTAGAAAGACAGCAATTTGTTTAATAAAACAAGTCTGTTCGTTGGTTCGTTTGGTGTGCCTGATGCTCATCTTTGATGGGGAGACCTTTAAAAATGCTACTGTCTTACTAACCCCTAGAACAATAATGATACACCTTTTGTTTTATTAGCTGGAACTAGATTAGTGTGCTGTTCTTATTTTAATTAATGTATTTTTGTTTTTTGTTTTTTTTCCCTCTTCAGCAACAAGGCTCTCATGGTAGAAGCAGGGATTTTCTCAAAACTACCAGTTAACATAGATGTTTTAGAAGAACCCACAAGACATGAATTTGCAGAATTGATCCTGTCATTATCTTCCCTGGCAAATCATACCCAATTTCCTCTTGCTTCATCAGAAGTTTTGCCGTTTCTGATTGGAATTCTCGAGTCAGGCTCAAGCTGTGAAACCAAGGAGTCGTGTTTGGGTACTCTATACAACCTGTCGGCTGTGTTGGATAATACAGGAGCTTTGCTCTCTAATGGGGTAGTTCAAACTCTCTTGAGGTTAATATCAGTAAAAGCACTCTCCGAGAAAGCCCTTGCAACACTAGGGCATTTAGTGGTGACCTTAATGGGGAAGAAAGCAATGGAAAATAGTTCACTTGTGCCAGAGAGCTTGATAGAGATAATGACATGGGAGGATAAACCAAAATGTCAGGAATTATCAGCTTATATTTTGATGATTCTAGCTCATCAAAGCCCAGTTCAACGTGAAAAAATGGCTAAATCTGGCATTGTCCCTGCACTTCTTGAATTGGCGTTACTGGGGAGTCCTCTAGCTCAAAAGAGAGCACTAAAACTATTGCAATGGTTCAAAGATGAGAGGCAAACAAGGATGGGGCCACATTCTGGGCCTCAAACAGCAAGGATCGCAATAGGGTCACCTGTAAATCATAGGGAAGCTCAAGAAGGAAAGAAATTGATGAAGGATTTGGTGAAGCAAAGTTTACATAAGAATATGGAGTTGATAACTCGGCGAGCCAATGCTACTTCAGGGGACTCTTCCATGCTCAAGTCCTTGGTTATCAGCACAAGTTCTAAAAGCCTGCCCTGCTAAAGATTTTTCAGGCCCTTTAGCAATTTCCATGCGGCTCTTAAGATTCCAATTCTCATGTTTGTTGATTATTGAAAACAGATCAAGGGATTGTGACCCTTAATTACCACATAAATGCTTTTGTGTGCAGTGTAGCTGATGATAATTGTACATGGCGAAACTACAAAAAACTGCAGTCTCCAGATGGGGTCTCATTCCCATTCTTTCCAAGAATATCAATTTCAAATCTTGCACGAACTATTTTTCCTATTTTTATAGCCTTCCAGTTGCCAAAACTAGAAGATCAATTTTTACTCTCCATAGCTTCATGGCTACTAATCATAAGCTTATGCGAGCAAATTTCAAGCTGCTGCAGTCTTCAACAAGTATCTGCACTGGGCAATCAATCCTAGCCCAGCAAAACTAATTCAAGTGAAAAGCTGGGTTCCACCATAGCATAGATAAAGCAACAAAGTTAAGTATTGATCTGCATGGTTACAGGTGGTTCACCGGAAAAACATATGCAAACGATCAGAAAATTTTCTTAAAAAGGAAAGAATTTTTTTTATTAATATTAGGGTATTCTGAAACCATGTTATACATATGATTTATATAAAAATAAAAGAAATAACTTGTTATTAACTCGTAAAGTTCTATTAAATATTTTATAAATTATAATTAATTCATAATGTTATTTAAAAATTTCCATCATGAACACTCATTACCCCACCTCTATAATATTTCTATCATTATCCTTGGTAGCCGCCGCACCCACTTTTGCCTTCTATTTTTTTTATTATTATTAAACTATAAATAAAAAGGTTTTTTTTTTATTGTAGACTGCATAGTGCAGTCCACAGTAAAAGATAAGCCCTTTTTTTTATGTTTTTAGAGTTTTATTTTAATAATTTTTTTTGTTAGTGTTAAATTTTTTTATTCAGTTATCCGACTTTCATGATACGGATCCCGGGTTTAATAGGTTAACATAGTTTGACGAGTTAACCCATAAATTTGTTTTTTGTTTTTTTTTTTCTTTTTAATTAATTTTTTTTGTTTATTTTAGTTTGTTAATGTTAAATTTCTTTCCATTTAGTAAAAGATGAGCTGGTTTTATTTTTTTTACACTTTTAGAGTTTTTTTTTTGCTTTTTTTTTTCTTTTAATAATTTTTTTTGTTAATGTTAAATTTTTTTTATTCAGTTATCAGACTTTCATGACACGGATCCCGGATTTAACAGGTTAACATGGTTTGACGAGCTAACCCAAAATTTTTTTTTTTGCTTTTTTTTCTTTTTGATTAAATTTTTTCGTATACTTTAGTTTGTTAATGTTAAATTTCTTTTTATTTAGTTATTAGACTTTCATGACACATTTCAGATTTCACGGGTTACCCTGGTTTCACGGGCTGTCAATTTTTTTTTTTATTTTAATAATTTTTTTATTTAATTTAGTTTGTTAATGTTAATTTTTTTATTTAGTAATCAAACTTTCATGACACGGATCCTGGGTTTAACGGGTTAACCTGGTTTGGCGAGTTAACCTGAATTTTTTTTCTTTTTAATTAATTTTTTTTGTTTAGTTTAGTTTGTTAATTGACAATAAATTAAAACTGCTCAGTGTTTCACTGTGCAAGTTCACAGTGAAACGCTGAGTTGTCTTCTTCTTTTTTTTTCTCTTTTTTTTTTCGTTTTCTAGCATTTATGGGTTTTTTTTGTTTTTTTCTTTGTGTTTTTTTCTTTTAATGAATTTTTTTTGTTTAATTTTTTTTGTTAATGTTAATTTTTTTATTTAGTTATCAGATTTTCATGACACGGATCTCGGGTTTGACGAGTTAACCTGAATTTTTTTTTGCTTTTTTTTTAATTAATTGTAACATGTACTAAAAGGGATTAGTGTTTTATTGTGGACTGCATAGTGCAGTCCACAGTAAAACACTGATGCTTTAGGTTTTTTTTTGAGGTTGTCTCATTTTTTTTAGTTTTTTTTTATGCATTTTGGGATTATTTTTTTGCTTATTTCTTTATTTTTTTCTTTTAACAAATTTTTTTGTTTAATTTAATTTAGTTTATTAATATTAAATTTTTTTATTTAGTTATCAGACTTTCATGATACGTTTTCCGGATTTAACGGGTTAACCTGGTTTGACAAGTTAACCAAGAATTTTTGTTTTGCTTTTTAATTAATTTTTTTCATTTAATTTAGTTTGTTAATACTAATTTTTTTTCTATTTAGTTATCAAACTTTCATGACACATATCCCGAGTTTCACGGGTTAACCTGGTTTCACGGGTGAACCCAGTTAATTATGGGTTGACCGTCAATTTTTTTTATTTTTTTATTTTCATAAATTTTTTTTGTTTAATTTAATTTGTTAATGTTAAATTTTTTTTATTTAGTTATCAGACTTTCATAACACAGATCCTGAGTTTAACGGATTAACATGGTTTAACGAGTTAACCCGGATTTTTTTCGTTTTAATTAATTTTTTTTGTTTGGTTTAGTTTCTTAATTTTCACTTTTTTTTTATTTAGTTACCAGACATTCATGACACGAATCCCAGGTTTAACGGGTTAACCTAATTTGATGAGTTAACCTGTAATTTTTTTTTCTTTTTTTTCTTTTTAATTTATTTCGTTTAGTTTAGTTTGTTAATGTTAAATTTATTTCTATTTAGTTTTTTTTTCTTCTTAGAGGTTTTTTTTTCTTTTCAATTAATTTTATTTAATTAATTTAGTTTATTAATATTCAATTTTTTTTCTAAGTAGTTCTCGACTGATGCCTTTAGTTTTTATTTTTGTTTTTTTGTTGTTTTTATGCCTTTGACTGTGGACTGCACAGTACAGTCCATAGTGAAAAGGCTTATGCCTTTTGTTTTTTTTCTTTTTAATTAATTTTTTTGTTTAATTTAAATTATTTTCTATTTAGTTATCAAACTTTCATGACACGGATTTCGGATTTTACAGGCTAACCCTGGTTTTACAAGTTAGCCCAGTTAATTCTGAGTTAACCCATTAATTTGTTTTTTTCTTTTTAATTATCAAACTTTCACGATGCGAATTTAAGGTATGACGGGTTAACCTGATTTGAAGGGTTAACACAGTTAATTCATATTTTTTTTCTTTTTCTTCATTAGTTTTTTTCTTCCTGTTGGTTTTTTTTCTTTATTTTTTTTCTTTTTAACTAATATATTTAATTATTACACTTTTATGACACGACCTTGCAGTCAGACACACGTCCAATGCTATTGGGTCTGGTATTGCATTCCAGACACTTTTATGCTAAGGGTTAACCCAAGTTTAATGTTATTATTAATATTATAAATATTACTTTTGGGTCAAGCGTTGCAACCAAACCTAAGACTCTTGGGTATAACTTTGCAAAAAAACCTAACATTTTTAGATTTTGATTTTTTTTAAAATGCAAAAAATAATTGACCCGCGGCATCGTGCGGGGCATGTAACTAGTTATTACTATTACTTATTATACATCACATATAGTATAATATTTTTAATACAAAATATTTTATCAAAAATAATATTTTAAAATTATTATTAGTAATAATATTAAAATATACCTGAAGGGAAATTACTTGCTCGTATTGTTCATATAAATAATGAAACAGGTCTTTTATTTTCTTTTTTGTATTTTCTTTGATTTTTATATTGATTTTTTTAAAATTTTATTCTTTAAAAATTGATTGATTTTGAATTGACCTTCATAATTTATTTTGATTTGTTTTTTTATAAAATTATCACAGTCTCAAACAAATATCCATGTATTTAGTTAATACTTGATTTTGTGAGTATTTATTTTTGCTATTATATAATTAAGTAAAAAATAGTTAAAAAAACAAAGTTATTAAACTCAGTGGTGTCATGACCCAGATCGCGGTTTTAACGAGTTAAGTTATGAAACTTAGGTTGATTTAATATGTTATTGTCTCAGTATTAAAAAAAACATCTTGATTTTTTATAAAAATCAATTCATGTTTTTACTGGTTATTCGATTAATTTTTAAACTCACCAAGTTAACTGGGTAACATTATAAAAAAAATAGTTTTAAAAGACTTAGTTATTAAACTCAGAGCAATCCATAGCCCAAGTCCTAGGTTTAACGGGTTAAGCTACAAAGCATGAGTCAATTTAATATATCACAGTTTTAATACTAAAAAAAATATATCATATTGGATTTTTTTTAATAATATCATATTAGATTTTTTTTAATTACGTGTTATATTTTTACCAATCATACAAGTTATATTTAAAATTTTTAATTTTATCAAGTTATATTAAAATAACTCTTACGTAGTTTAATTTTAAATCCAAACTCTTTTTAATTCAAATTCTTTTTGGTACAACAACTTAAAATATTTTATGCAAAAACAAAAAAAAAACATCTTAGTAGAAGATCAATTTCAGTAACCTTGGATTTGGTCAGTTAACATTCACATAAATGAAAGCTTGCTCAAAATACCTTAGCCCAAGCCTCCAATAATAGCCCAGCCCAATTAGAACTCATTCAGGATCATCAAGCATTGATTTGAAACAAAACAACATCAAGGCCATGAAACCCTAAACGGTCTCCCAAATCCCAAAAACTTCAATCTCCACAAAATCAAGACCGGTTTTATTCTCTGTCCAGCGCAACTCCCTCCTTTCTAGGGTTTATTCCACGCAAACCACCAATCCTCCTCCTTCTCCGCCGCCATCGACACAATGGACTTCATTAAAAAACGCAAAGCGGACGAAAACGGCAATTCAATTCCCACCGGCACCACTCCCTCATCCCCAATCACGCCACTAACCCCTGAAGAAATCCGTAAAATCATCGAACCATTTACCAAAGACCAACTATTAGACATCCTCCAATCCGCCACGCTCGACCATTCTGACGTCCTTAACTCTGTCCGTTCCGTAGCCGACGGCGACATATCCCTCCGAAAGCTCTTTATTCGCGGTCTCTCTTCCGAGACAACCTCAGAAACCCTCCGAATTCTCTTTTCTTCGTCCGGAGAACTCGAAGAAGCTATTGTTATTCACGACAAGAACACAGGTAAATCGAAAGGTTTCGGGTTTATTACATTCAAACATGTAGACGCTGCTATGCTTTCGATTAGAGAACCCAGTAAAAAAATTGATGGAAGGATTACTGTTACGCAATTAGCATCGAATAATTCGAGTACTACTGATGTTTCGTTAAGGAAAGTATATGTTGGGAATGTGCCTTTTGAGGTTAGTTCTGAGAGGTTGTTGGGTTTTTTTTCAATGTATGGTGAGATTGAAGAAGGCCCGCTTGGGTTTGATAAATCGACTGGGAAATCAAAGGGTTTCGCATTTCTTATATACAAGAATGAGGAGGGGGCAAAGGCTGCTATTGCTGATCCTATGAAAAATATTGATGGGCATCAAGTTGTTTGTAAATTTGCTGCTGATAATAGGAAGGTTAATAAGAATAGTCAGGTTGGTGCGATCACACAAACATCACAACCATTAACGTATCCACCGCTAACAGGAAATTCACAAAATTATGGGCCTGCTAGTACTAATAGCTATCAGCTCAATACTTCAATGACGGGTTCTGGATATAATGGTTCTTATAGGCATCCGCCATATTTAGGGGCGGGTTTGAATGATGGTGGACTGAATAACGCAGGGGCTTTAATGTATAGGATGCCACAGGCTTCGGGTTCTGGGGTATATCCAGATACCGGGTCTTATGCGTTGCCTCAGCATCAGCAGCCATCATCAATGTCAATGCCAATGCCGCCTCGATTGCCACATGGAGCTGGAGGGATGTATCAGGGTATGCCACCATATTACTGAAGGTAATTATTGCTATTTATTACTTTCAATTGATTTTGTTCAATTTGAGGTTCTTTTATTTTATGTAATTTTACTGTGGCCCCCCCTCCCCCCTTTTTCCATCAAACCTGTTGTTCTGTGTATATAATTGCATTTGTTAATTTTTGGACTAATTGCTGTGTCTCCTCAATTGTCAAGAAGCCTTGTCACAGCTCAATGGATTTGACAGTGTTGTTATAGCATTTTCTTTTTTGGAAAGTGGGTTATAGATAAACAATTATAACTACACTCGTGAAAGATGAGAGTTTTCAAATCTTCCAAAGATACACTGGACTTGTTGTATTTTGTGTTTTATGGCTTTCCACAACTGTTTTTAGCTTGTTATTCTGTCCTTTAGCCTGCATGAGCTTTATTCTACATGTTTGACATTGATGGGTGTTTGATTCAGGTGTGTGAGAGCTTCTTGGGCACAAGTTCTTTAAATGGTTGTCGTGTTTTCCTGAATGCAAGCAATGAATCTTTAATTTAATTATGTGGACTGCTGTGCTCTTGTTGCTGCTTCACTTCATCTGCTTCCATAAGTTGTGGTTGGATTTGTGATGGATGCTACTAACTTTACGAAAGTTAGTTAATATTTGTAGAACAGTGCTTTTGCGGAAGGATTGTTGGCCTTTTCTGCTATGCTGGAATTTATGCTGATGTAGATGATAAATATCACTGTTTTTTCTGGTTCGTGCTGTTTTGTGCTGCTAAAGCAGAATTTGGTGTTTGAGTTTTCTTCATTCCCTTTACATTGCTATGGTTGTGTTAATTTTCAATTTCAATTGGTAAAATGTATTTTTTGTTTCACTTGTTATGGTTTCCAAATAGTTCAATATCAACCCAGCACCAAATTTTCTGCCAAGGGTTCCTTCATCGAACTTCAATACTGAAACCAAAACTTGCTCTGTCCCCTACTCTCATTGTCTCTCTGATACCCTACCTAGCCTGGCTCCTATACTCTCTTTTTCCTGGCCTGGAAGATTGATATTTCTCTATGAGAGAAAAACAACTGTCTTCAGCAATTAGATGATCAATTTGATGTCTTTTGTCCATTCCCTTTGAAATTGCTTTTAACCTTTCCTCCTTTCTCCTTGTTATTTAGTGTAAAATGCATTTCAGTCCCTCAGTTTGATTTTTCCCCCACCAAATAGACTTCTTCTATACGTGGTTATTTATATTGTATTGTGGTTTGGGCTTCATGAATGTAAATTGAATTACAGTGCTTCTGGCACCTTGGAGTTCAACTATTGATATTTGTGCTGCTTCTTGCATCTCTACATTTTTTCTTTTCTTCCATATAATTTGTCTGGCAGCATTGTTCTGGTTATTGGGCTCTTTGGGTTACTGAAATATTGAATGATAGTATTTTAAGAACAATCGAAAAACAACATAATGACTATGTGAACATGTAGGACAATCATATGGAAACACTATGCAAAAGGGTAGAAATTTCTCTGCAATATGCAGATTTGACAATAAATATTACACACCTGGGTAAATTTGGTAGAAATACAATTGGAATACGCTGATTCTATCCTAGGTAATCTATTGGAAATTAGTGGAAACCTGATTTTGGCTTACATTATGATAAGAGTATGGGATGCATTGGCTTTTTTATTATCTTGGTTGATGTTTTTGTAAGATGTGTCTTTGTAATGTCAAGTTCACTGCTACCTGTTATGAGTTTGTGGCTTGCAAATCAAATTCCCCTTGTTTTATAGGGTAAATCCCTTCATTGGCCCCTTTTACCTGATGTCCGAAATTAGGTATTTGGCAGAATTGTTTTAAAAGTCTATGGCTGCATCTCATAACCTGTGACATGTGATTCAAATTATTGCTCACACAACCTGTCATTTGGTGTTGGAACTGACAACTTCAGTGTTCTTTGCTCGTTTGTTGCCAATATTTTTGTGGTGGGGCTGTCTTACCACAAATTATATGCACATTTGAAGCTGGGGTTCGAATTTGCTTTCCCATTGGAAACAAGCAACGAGGGACATCCACTCAATGAGCACCCTGTTTCTCTAGGACATCTAAAGATTGGCTCTTCTAATGCATTTTTTGTTGCTTGAAAAGATATTTTTCATTCCATAAATTCTTACAAGTTTTATAAACTTAATTATAGGCTGAAAATCATTTTAGAATCCCATATTTGATCTTAACTCCAGCTAGAAACAGGTCTTGCTTGAGTTCTGATTTGCTCTCTTGCAGCGGTCATTGGTTTATTTGTTTACCTGGGTTTTTCCTGTATCGAAACTGTTGAATTTGAATGATATTTAATTAAAGGTGTAATATAATTGAAGATAGGTTCAATTCTTTATCTTATATTAAACCCAAAAAATGAAAGAAAATTTAGATCAATGTGCATTGCACTAAGAGCTATATTACCTTTTGGTTGCTATTTTGATTGTAGATCTATACAAGCGTTATAATGTTTGCACATTGATATTTAAGCAATCTTAAGATTTTAGGTTGAACCATGTAACAGTAAAGGAAATTGTTTTTGGAAAAGATATAAATTAGTCCTTAAACAATTACTTCTATGGTCATAGCTAGAAGCATATATTTATAGTTTTCTTAGGTTCTTGTTTGTGTGATATTTGTAATAGGAGACTTTAGGTTCCTTCACATCACTGCTTTAATGCTTATGTAGATTTGCATTGCATTGATTCATATTCATATAAGCATTAGAGCTGCTGTTTGCTGGCACTATGACAATCTTTGGTGTTCCAGGTTGCACTGCCCATCAATCATAGGAAATGTTCTAATCAGTACCAGCTAAAATTCAAGTATAATCTTAATTGGCTGTATGAATCTGAACTTCGATTAGGTTAAAGTCATTAGAAGCTTTAGGCTACATCTAATGCTTTAATGCTTACATAAATATGCTGCAAATAGTCTGTTTAAGCATTGAAGAAGTTGCCTGTTGGTGGGCTTTATGAATGTATCTGGCTTTACAAGGCCTCTGGTAATTTAGTCGTGCAAACTGTACCTGCAGTTCTGCTATTCGCATCTTTATCTCTCTCCTTTTCTTCCTATATATCTATCTGGCAGCATTGCACTGGTTTGTGGGCTGTTGGGTTTGCAAAAACAAGGTAAAAGGGTTGAAATCCCTCTGCTATGTGCAATTTCTGTCAATGTGATCAAGGCCTAGTAAAAAAAACATTTAACACTTGTCTTAAACATGAAATAAATCTAACATTTGCATGTGTACTTGCTTGAGATTGAACTAGCATTAATCTATTGAAATGTGATTTGGGCATTTGATGATCCCCATTTTGATTTTGATGTGCTTTGGCATATGGAAGCATGAATAATGTTGTGATGAAGGGGAGTCATTATGATGTGCAGTTTTCCCAATATGCTATTTGAGTTTGTGGTCTATCAGGTAAATCCATTTTCATGTCTTCTATGCTCTAAACACGAGAAATTAGCTCTGCCTGATCTGTTTTGGGAATTCTATGTTTGCATTTTCTCACAATAAAGTTCCTTAAGCAACCTGTCTGTTGGAGATGGAAACTAATGAAAATTTCGATATACATGCATTGCTCAAGGTGTTGCTAACTTGCTACGAGACCTCCACAGTATAATTTTTTTTTTTTTTTTTTTGCAAATCTATTATATAAGCATTGAGCTTGTAGTGTGGTGAGAATGTAGCTCTCTTTAAGGGATTTCAAGTTTCCCCGCTTGGATTAATATGCATTAAATCAAGGTTTGTTATGGTATGTTCGTTTTGGAACTTTAATATGTATACAAATAGATATGAATTGCTAATTTATCTGCTTATACAAGTATCAAAGTTTGATCTTTATTTCGGTCCTACCTGTGTGTAGCGGTATTTGTTGAGCCTCTAGGTTGGTCTTAAAGGTAGTTTTTGGATGCTCTTCTATAACATAAGAGATCGCGACAGTGGAGACAAGATAAAAAAGTGGATGAAGATAAAATTATGTTTTTTGAAGATAAAATTATGTTTTTTTAGTGATGTGCAAGATAAAATGATTGTTTTTTTTAATTCAGTTTAGTTATGGTGGATAAAATAAAAAAAAAATATGAAAAAGTCTATTTTATTTTTATTATGTATTGTTAAACTTACATATTTAAAAAAAAAATTACTTCAGTTTATTTTGAGTTTTGAAATTAATAATATTATAATAACTCTAATTATAAAATCATGACTTAACATGTTAACTTGGAGCTTGGATTGATTTGAATTGAAGAAAAAAAAATAAAGAAAGAATTGACTTGATCTAATCTAGTTAAAAATCCAGGTCAAGATAAAATATTGGTAAAAAGCTTGTAGATTTTTTTGAAAAAAACTTTTGTTCAAAACAAGGTTATTGTGATTATTTAAGTAGAAAAGTTAATTAATTCGTGAGATGAATCTTATCTTGAGTTGACTTTTAAATTAGGTTTTAAAACTAAGATAATAAATTTTTTTACTTGTATGTTAACTTAGGTATGCTGTTTTGTCCCTTTTGACTTGTAACTTAACTTTATCTTAGTTGATTCTTGAGATAGATTTTAAAACTATAATATTAACTTTTATCCTTATACAAATATGTGTCAACTTGGGTTAATTTTTTAAAATTATGATAATAACTATTTTTATTTTATGTTGACTCTCCTGACACGTAACCTGGGTCTTGTCCTAGGTTGACCCTTAAATAGGGTCTTAAAACTATGTTAATAATTATTTTTGTTCTTGTATTAACTCAAGCCAATGATTACCTTCATTTGTGACTTAGGTCTTGTTATGGGTCGGTTTTAAATTAAATTTTAAAAATATAATAATAAAATAAGTTTTAAAAATATAATAATAAATACATTTAATTTTAGACTGACTCGGGTTGATCGTGGTTAAGTTGACCATGATGAGTGATCCGAGTCTTGCATTGGATCGATTCTCAAGTTAGGTTAGGTTTGAAAATTATGATAATAATTTTTTTTATTATTATTGTTATATGTTTTAGATGGATAATTTTTTGAAATGAGATTTTTTTATAAAGATATTTTAGAAATAAAAAATAACAAATATTATTTCCGGATACATGTTTTCTTTTTACTTTTTAATTTGAAAATATAAAAATTCAATCCAAAAATATTATGTAGATAAATTTATTTTTATGTTTTTGTTTCTGTATTTTCAATCAAATATATTATTGTTTTTATCTTTGTTTCTATTATTTTTTTGTTTTAGGATAATAACTAAATGGTAGCTCATAGTTTTATTATTTATGTAATAGATAAAGCTTAACAAATGGATTTGTATGATATTAAACTACAAATGGGTCTACAAGTCTTAACTATATATAGACTTCAGATTTGGTATTTTGCTACACTTGCTCGGGTTGTTTTGGTGGTGCTTCTTATGGATGGCCGAGATGAAGGGTGAGGGCTTCTGTCTGATAGGACGCTCAGCCCAACATGCTGGAGAGTCAAGATGGAGGCTGCCTAAAACACTGTTTTGGCATTGTTGCTAGCTGGCCGAAGAGATCTTTCAACCAAAACACGTTTTTGCTGTTACATTGTTAAGGCTCAATGTTTTTCAACTTTGCACCTTATAGTCTGGGCCTTTTAACATTGTAATATGTTTTTACCTATGAATGGGTCAAGAAAAAAAAAACACAAACATGTAATTTTTCATACTTTGTTCGATTGTTCTCAAAAGTTTGTTCCTTGGAACATCTACGGATTTGTTGCTAGTGAATTCTTTTTTGACATAAAAAGATGAATACATAAATGATTTTATCGTATTTTTCTAACAATGAAAAAAAAATTAAATATGAATTGAAAAACTAATGCTTATATATAGCTAGAATTAAATGTGTTACTAGATACTAAAAAGACTCGTTAACACAATGTTGGATGTAAGAATTTAAGTTAATTTTTATTGTAATAGAAAAATATGATTATGTTGCGGGTGTGTTTTATTATATCATGATAGTGTTTTATTATAACATGATTTTTTTAATTATGAAACATAAAGATGTTGTTTACTTGTTCATGCTAAAATAAAAGAAACTATTGTTTCCAACACATTTTCAATAATTCTAGAATCATAATATTAAAGGTTTTTCAATTATTTTTTATTAACTATAAAATCAAAGAGAAAAACTAAAAAGATCACTTTTATCAATAATTTCAAGTTCAATTCAAAAAGTTCTTACCAATTTTTTTTTTAATTATTCTTCATCTTCATCATCTATACTTGTCCCTCAAGCTCCTTTCCTCCAACCAAACTTTTTAATTTAGACCTAAATGTATCTTTTCTCACATGCCTATTTGTAGGTTTCAATCTTACAATTTTAGAAGAGTTTCTCAAATGATTTTGAAAAGAGATAAGAGTGAAGCCTTTTTCTCCCTTTTTAGTTGTTGTTTAGCGTGAACAATAGGTACAATTGTTATATTAGGTTTTATAGGTCAATTACTATTATACCCTTACTTATCACTTTAATTCTGATTTGTTGCATAGACTTGACACTATGTCTTTATTTTCAGGGCTTTCTGAATTCCGATTGACCTCAAATTTTAAACTCAAGGTAAGACAATATGTCATAAGATCCCATGTAAAATTTTAGTCCGATCCAATGATCGAATTGAGAGATATGTTCAATATCATAAAACTAGATAATTGATAATTTCCCGCCAAAATCCAAATTTCGCATACCATATAATTTACTTAAATCATCGGGGGTCATGGACTAATTATTTAGAGATTTCTATTCATAACTATTATAAAAAAATTCCTTAGATTTTATTGCCACTTTCAGTCCCAATATTACGATTGTGCACAAGATTTATACCGAATTAAACATTTCTCACGCAAAGGGTCATGCGTTGATTTATTTGACATTTCCTTCTATTTTACACACGATGTCACCTAATTTTAAAAAAAAATTCCACTTCAAATAATTATTTTACTTTGATGGGAAATTTTCGCGATTTGTCGTTAGTTATATTTCACATACTATTCTATTACTTTATCTTTTCCGAATTTTAAATTAATCTCCTAGAAATGTTCACCCCGATTCATAAAGATTTTCTCCTTAATTTATCATTTTTCAATTAATAATTACTTTGTTTAACATAGATTTATCTATTTTCATAAGGGGTGAGTCATTAACTCGCCAAACTCGTAGCTCAGGTTATGAGATCGAGATAATATAATATTAAGAAATTTGAATAAAATAAAAAAACCAATATTAAAAAAAAAAAACTAATGTCGAATGATGAAACCAGAAAAGAAAATAAGCAAAAAAAAAAAGGTTGATCCTTGTTAACTTTTCAAACCCGTAACCTAGGTCATTAGACCAGAGACACCATAAATAAATAAAAAAAACTATAAAGCCCAATCCCCAATAAATCAAACACTAAAGGATGAAACTAGGAGATAAATTGCACAAAATGATTAAAAATAAAAAATTGTAATTAAATGAATGACAGTGAAAATCAAGATAAAAAATAAATTAAAGGGCAACCCAAAAAATTTTATTGGAGGATTAAATTGAAAAGAAAAAAATTTAATAAAAGAAAAGGAATCAAAAGAATGAGGACCAAATTAAAAAAAAAATACACCATAAAACTAGATTGAAAGATAAATTGAAAAACAATAAAACTTTTATAGAAGGATCAAGAAAAAAAATTAAAAATATAAAGAAGAATAATCGAATTGGAAAAAATAATATGCAAACTACAATTGAAATATTAAATTGAGAATAAATAAAACTTTTATAAAAAGGGCTAGAACAAAAATTAGAAAAAAAAGAACAAGAACTAAAATTGAAATACCAAAAACAAAGATGCCCAACATGTACTTTTTAAGGAAGGAGAGAGACAAGAAGAAAAAAAATATCAAAACAATGACAAATCATCTCGTTATTGCTGATATGCGCTCCACCTAAAAGAAAATGACATTGCAATGTTTCCTATGACACGATAAAAGAATAGGTTTGATCATTGGAAAGCGTCGCACATGTTGCTTAAAGGGCGTGGATCTCTTTCACGCGCTAACAACTTTCTAATTATTTTCACATTAGTTATTGAAAAATAAAAAAACCAAAATTCCCTCCATTGGTCTGAACTTAACCAAAACGTTTATGTGGAAGGACAAAAAAACCCCTAGACATATGGGTTATCTTTTCTTGAATACAAGGACAACAATGTCTTTTTAGTGTGCTTTAAAAAATAAAAGACAAATATATTTGGTCAACAATAATAATTTTCTTTTACTTGGAGATAATTTAGTTACTTTATTATTTTAAAAAAAATTAAATAAATACATATATCTCTGAACAATCTTGAAATGACTAACGAGCCATGTAAAAAGATTTAAATATCTCAACTTTAAAGCATCTCAGTTTTTCTTTCAAGGATAAAAATGTAATTTTATTATAGTAATGAATAGTTTTTTATGTCCTTTTGTATAATAATTTCCCTACATGTATTTGAGTTCTTGTTAATAATATTTTCTAAAAAGATAAGGGAAAATACTATAATAAATTTTCGTAGAAATTCAAGAGTTCAACAACGGTATTTTTTTTATTAATTGTGAAGTGAATTTGAATTTTGAACTCAAGATTTGTTTTGAGTATTTTACGAATATTTGAACTCTTAAGAAGTTAGCATCCATAATATAAAAAATTTCTAATTATAAAAGAAAAAAAAAAGAAACCGAAATTTTGGTAGGGTTAATGTATGTTGTTTTCAAAGGATTAAACTTGCCTTTTCTTAGTCAACCCTTTTTTTCTTTTCCTTTTTCCTTGTTAATTAATACTTTAATAATTAACAACAAAGCAAAACATACTGCTCTCTCTCTATACGAGGGTTAGGGTAGGAGTGGAGAGTGAAATGAGCGTCCGGCTTTCACTATAAAAAAGCTTCTCAATGGACACCCTTTCTCTTCTTTTTGTCATCAATAACAACCCTCCATTTTGTTTCTCTTTCTCCTTCTTTTCCAGTTACAAAAGAAGGATACTTTTGCTTTCTTTTTGTTAAGTATAGGAAACAATTCTTCTTGGTTTTTTTGTTCAAGGCATTCAATATTTTTTTTTTGGCTTATGGCAATCAACTTGTAAGTGATCAAACTTCAAGCTTCATAATTTAGTTTTTTCATTAATTAATGTTGGCTTTTGCATTTTCTTTTCTCTTTGTTTGATTTGTGCTAGACTAGTGTGACTCTGCAGTCTTTAATTTTGCATGCTGATCATCCGAACTTTGTTTTGTTTTTTTTCCTCCTTCTTTTATGCTTGTTGGCTGTGTCTCTGGACTGCTTTTATTCGTGATTATTAGTGGTCATTGGAGTTTTGTGACTCCAGCGTTTTCCAGCTTATGGATTCTCTTTAATTACTTTGCTTGGCTCATGGGTTTTAATTATTTCTTACTCTTTCTCTTTGATTGTTTTGTTATTGTAGAATTGTTGATAAATTCTTAAACTTTTCAGTAATCTGACTACAGCTGATTATGGCATTCTCAGTAGGAGGCGAAGGAACAACAACTTCCATATCTAAAAGCAGAATACTGCCAAGTTATTTTTGTTGATACGGTAAACAGAAAGTAAAGCTATGGCCTGGATGCAAAATATGTACAGGAAGTTTGAAGCTATGTGTTTGGAGTTGGATTACATCTTGGAGCAGGTATTTTTGAAATTTATGCAATTAAAATCCCTTTAAAATGTTCCAGCCATGATTATGTGTATTCTACTGATTTGTTTTTGCTTGACTGACCATTTACTGATTGTATTTCTAAATGAATTGTGTATATGAAGCATATATATTTTTATTTCATCAAAATAAAAGGTAAGGAAAAGTACAGTCTTAGTATGTGTAAATAGTTTGCACAATCTACCCCCATTGAGCAGCAAAGAGGATGGTACATGCCCGAAGCACCCATGCCTACATAATGCGATAAACATTATTGCGAACCAACCCTTCCTGCAGCTCACTAAAGGGAAAGGATCACCTTTGAGCAGATGAGTGTTTCTTTGCTCTGATGAATAGACCACTTTAAACCTCACATCATTCATTACAGAGTTCCTTATCTGCTCTATATCCTGATACGGTAAGATAAGATAAGATAAGATAATTTCCTCAAGCATAAAAAATTTAGGTCATAATGCAAGTTCAAAGTGGTTTATTAAGTGATTTATAAGATCAAGAATTTTTTTTTATTAATTTTCTGCATTGTTTTCATTTTAATTTGTTACAATTTATTCTGATGTGATTGCACTAGTTTTGCTTTTAAAACCTTCATGTTGCTTGTTGCTCAATTCCAGCTTTAGCTGCAGTTAGTTCTGCCAAA
>Ga0325414_1001252_pt1 | contig 24091 bp, 13 predicted proteins | sample PopdelMetagenome_8_FD_206183 | JGI IMG/M metagenome (GOLD analysis project Ga0325414, IMG submission 206183) | Populus deltoides microbial communities from Bellville, Georgia, United States - Leaf-PdKOR-R3 | ecosystem: Host-associated > Plants > Phyllosphere > Phylloplane/Leaf | place: USA... | reverse complement strand
TGATTGTGATACCACGTTCTGCCTCATCTGCCCGGGTATCAGTCATTCGAACATCACCAGCAACCTCTTGGGCAATGATACCAGCAGCAGCAACAAGAGAATCAGTGAGAGTTGATTTTCCTGCAAAGGAACAAAGATCAAATCCCGCCCAACAAAGAATTTCACACATCAAAGCACGAACTTTTAAAAACAGAAGTACAATAAGCACATAAATAGCAGCACAGACGTAAAAAAAAATAGTAACCTAATATATTGGACAATACAAAAAAGATAACCACTGCCAGGAAAAAAAAAACCCTCAAGAAAGCACATGCAGATTTGATTAAGGAACAACACCACCAAAGTTTCCAGTCAAAACCATAAAGTATACGTATCCAATTTAAATGGTTCGATAAGAAGATAAATCACATAAATTCAAACAAAATCCTACCATGATCAACATGAGCGATGACGGACATATTACGGATGTTGTGCTTGAAGTCCATAATACGCCGAAGCTCCTCTGCTGTAAACTTCACCATCTTGTCTAGCTCCTAAAAATTTAATTAGGATAATAAAACCTGCACAAACACAGAAACAGCAGCAGTGTTTCATCAAACCCATCAAAATGTTGTCCAATCAATCATGTTATGATCTACTCAACACAAAACCAAGGATACATTAAGAACCCAGTTGTTAATAAGGCAATAACAGAAATCAATAAATATTTAACACTAATAATGATAGCCATTAGTTGCACCCAAAAATAGTTTATATGTGTGTTTACTAGCAGATCTAGATAGAGAAGACAAGAGGATGAAGGAGCTAAGGGAAGAGAGAGCTTACAGGGACGAGGAGGCGGCGAAAGAGTGAAAAAGAGTGTAGTTTTTTAGGGTTACTCACTCTATCAGAAAATGCATGAGATGTGAGAGCTGCAGTTGGCTAACACTAGGGTATTTATATGTGCTTTCTGTGGTTGACTAGGGTTTTGCATTTTTGGTAGGCTAGGGCTTTGAATTTTTGTATTGGGCTGTAGTGTTGGGCTTTCATAGTTGTTGCATTTCACAGTCTGCTAACAAAAGCCCGATTTTACGACGAATAGATATTTGAAAATTGTCTATTTCCCTTTTTCATGTCCCCTTATTAAATTAAAATTATTAATTTAATTAAATTACCTATTAGTGTTTCTCCCATTATGCACCTGGCAAAAGAACTCTTGTTAGTTACATTAAAAAAAACAAGGGTAACATTATCATTTTATAAGATATAAATGTCAATGTATAATTGTTGGAAGGTGTAAAAAGTTTTTCATAAATTGTTTAAACTTGAAAATACTACATTACCCTTGAATAAAACAAATGGTTGTACTCAGGGGTGCAATGGGATTTTTAAACTTTTTATATATTGTAATTACTCGATTCACCTTGGACTTAATTTTTTTAAACCTTTGCTTTAAGGCTTTTTCATATTTTTTTCACATGTTTTTTTTGTTATTATTAGATGTTTTTGGAGATATTTTTGACTTTTAACACTTTTTTTTTGTTAATTTAGGCTTTAGGAGGGGTTATTTTAGTCTTTCAAATGATTAAAAAAAAATTGTAGACATTTGCAGAGTATACGTCTGCCCGTGAGGCACCTCGTCACCCGTAGACGATATGTATGGCGCATCATGATAGCCCAAAGATGTCAATCAAGGTGTTTTTGATCCTTAATGGCAGATCCAACCACATTGAATGGTGCATGTGAGTCAATTCACGCTGGTTTCATCTCGATTCAGTTTTTTTTTTCTTTTTCTTTTTTTTCCTTCTCTTTCTTTCTTGAATAGCATGCTGGCCATGTAAAAAATTATACCAGCCCTTCAATTATTTTTTTTCTTTTGATTCATCATCTCTTCTCTTAATTGTAATTGTTTTATTTACATTGATTATTTCTAATTGAATTTTATTTTCAATTTCATCTCTAGTCATTTGATTTTTAATTTTTTTTTATCAAATTTGGTCTTCATTATTTTAATTGATATTTATTTTGTATTGAATCAATTTCTTGATTAATTTGTGTTTTCAATTCCATCCCTAAATATATTTTTTCATTTAATTTTTATTTTAAATTTGGTCGCAATTCTTTTAATTGCTAGTTTTTGAATAATTTTCTTAATTAATTTGTTTTTTTAATTTCATCCATAAATATTTAATTTAATTTAATTTTTATGTCGAATTTAGTTCTAATTATTTTAATTGCTATTTGTTTTGTTGTGCATTGTTTTTTTTATTAATTTTTTTCTCAATTTCATCCCTTAATATTTGTTTCATAATCTTCTTATTTGTTTTTTAGGGTTTGTCTTTAATAGTGTTACCTTGATCTCATAACCTGAGTCACAGATCTGAAAAATTAGTCTAAGTCGATTTCGATCTTTTTTAATGCATTTTTTTCAAATATTTTTTGCGGTATTGTTTTTGTTTTTCTATTTATGGGATCATTCCAATTTCATGTTTTAGGTCATGTATTTAATTTGGTGATCAGGGTTGTCTGCTAGATTTGCTCAAGGTTTTTTTTATTTTCTTTTTTTATATCTTCCTATTATATCGAAAGATGCTTATTCTTTACATTTTAAGCAGTTTAAGTTATTTGAAATTGTTTTCTCCTAGCCTAACTCATTGCCTAGACCGGTTTTAAAATTAAACTTATAGGATTTTTTTTTCTGACATAACCCAAACAACTTGCCCAACCTGGATGACTAGTTAAAAAAATCTAATGATGAAATTGAAAAAATATAATGAAATTAAAAAAAAATATTCTCAACTCGGCTATTTGCTAAGCACAGATTTAAAATTAAGCATATGAAATTTGCCTTGATGTGACTTAATCGAATTAACTATCATAAAAGCAACCCGAATGACTATTAAATAGAGTTTGAGGATAAAATTGAGAAAAAAAATAGAGTAAAAGATCTCCTAATCCGATCTTTGTCTAGTTCATGTTTAAAATTAAACATGTGAAACTTGTTTTAATATGATTCAATTGACTTGGTCAATCTAAAAATAACTCGGATGATTAATAAAAAAAACAGGAGGATAAAATTAAAATTAAAAAAATAAAAAGAAAAGAAAAGAAAAAAAAAATTGTGTCACTGTTTAGATCAATAATAGTAGCGAAACATGCGTGTATGACCCCAACGTTTTTAGGTAGTCGTATAATTTCTTCCCACTGCCAGCACTTAACAAGTCTTTTAAACATGCAAATGTTTAAAAGCTCAGTACACACACACACACACACACACACACACACACACACACCTACTTTCTGGTTAAGTCTGCTGGGGAATGACCCATAATCAAGACTGAACGAGATAGGACAACTACTGTCTGGCCAGGTGTATTGGGCCACAGCCCATAATCAAGACTGGACACCTGCTGTTAGGTCAAGTTTTTTAGACCGCAAACCAGACAGACAACATGGTCTAGAAACGATTCGAATATCCAAAAAAAATTGTATTGGCGAGGAGAGCCACTGCTCTCTAAGATTTCTCCTCCGAGTAAAGTCCACACACAGTAGGCTTTTAACCCTTCTTCTTCTTCTTTCCAGGTAAATCCATGTGATCCCAAGTGATGATTCGATGGTGCACAAAAATACTAAGTCCAGACACATTAGCTCAAGAGTAATTAGGTAAAGGGTGAGAATAATTAGGCGAAGCTATTCAAGAGTACTACCTGATAATCTGGGTGTATGCCAAGTTTTCTTTAAATCATTGCATTCTTTTTTAGTTTTATGTAATGATATTTTCTTTTTGTATAATCTGTTTATTACTTTAAGATACTAAAATCCCAATGCACACGTAAAAAAAAGCAACGAAATATTACTGTTGTGCTATAAATCACGAGGATAAAAATATGGTAGCAGCGATGAAGATGGATAGTGGTGATGATCATGGCGACCACAAGTCAATAACAATAGAGGTAGCAAAGCATGCTGGGTGATGGTGGGAGTGGAAAGGCGGTAGTACATGTTTTGGAGTTGCTGGGTGCTCACTGCTTCATTAGTCATGTCATTTACAGGGATGACGACAAGAGCAGCAACACATCGGACAAAATGGGCGATTAGCATGTAAAATGAAAAGGTGAAACAAAAAGTTTTAGTAAAATAATATATATATATATAGTTGCTGTTTTAAAAAGCTATATGAATTTAAATTTTGTTGTAGTTAATATTTAATTAAATATTATATTTTTGAACTGTTATAAAATTTTAATTAAGTGATTTGTTTAACTGATTATTATAAATCGATATCGGTTCATAATAGTATGTTAACTTGATCGCTTGGTTAACACTGAAAAACATAAGTAAGCTATTGTATACCTGTTCATAATAGTTATTGATCGCCTAGTTAACACTGAAAATTTTGAAGCTATATCTAAAATTTTGTTTTACTTAAAACTTGTAAAGAATCGCAATAATCAAATTGTACTATTATCAAGATTTTTTTTGCGCGTCTAATCAATAACTGTTCTAGGATTGATTTTTTTATTGCAAACAACAACATAGATAATTTTTCAAAAGACTCCTCATGTGAACCAAAAAAATATCAAGCCCTAAATTATTCATGACTAATTCATCATTAGTTCAACAAATCATAAATTCACCCTAAACTCTAAATTCAATCTAAATAATTATTTTATTTCAACTAAACTAAACATATATTCATATCAATATAATATGTTTATCTTACTTGTAAGACTAGAAAAAAAACTGGACGATAGGAGCAGCAAAGACAACAATGGATTTTGAACACAAAAATGTTTAAGAATGCTTATAGAGTGGGATACTCAAGTATCTTTTGTTATTTTAATGAGAAAAAAATATTTGGTGGGTTTTTTTAGAAAGATAAGGGCAGAGGGTGTCGGTTGTTTTGAAGAGAGAAAGAGAGGGGGGAGTTGTTGTGTCTCAGTGTTCTTCGATCTAGAAAGACTTAAATTTTAATTGATGTCACGTTTTTGAAGCACGACATGTTAAATTATTATATTTAGTAATAACAGTATTTAGTAAATGCCATATTTTAGAAGTACAACAAGATAAAATGTGTTTTTCACCTTTTGTTTTTAAAATGGTATTATTTTATTAAGATTTTAAATAATATGCTAATTAAAAAAAAAAAAAAACCTGTGGCGGTAAACACTAAAAAGAATGAATTTTAATGGGAGGTAACAACAACAAGATAAAAGTGTGTTTTTCATAATTGTTTTTTAAATGGTATGATTTTATTAAGATTTTAAATTTAAAATGCTAATTTAAACAAAAAACTGCTTGGCCGTAAACACTAAAAGAATGAATTTTCATGGGAGGTAACCACAACAGATTTTACATATAGAAGTTTTCTTTGACACATGTTTAACATGACTTCTGACGTTTGAGTTGTAATTAAAAAATTGTTTTTATAAATAAATTATGAAAAAAAAATAATCAAAGATGACTTTGAATTAATAACATATTTAGAATCCCTGAAAAGCGCTTTTACAAAAAATATTTTTTTTCTAATGATTTTAAATTATTTTTATGTGTTAATATTAAAAATAAATTTTAAAAAATAAAAAAAATATTATTTCAATATATTTTCAAGCAAAAAATACTTTAAAAACAATTACTACTATGATACCGAACAATCTCTTAATAATAAATAACTCTAAGTTAAATACACAAATTTTAACTTTTAATTAATTTAAAGTTTTAAATCAATTTTGTAACAAACTTTAAATTTAAATCAAAAGTTATTTTTAAATCAATATATTTATAACTTTTTTTCTGACTTAAAAGTAAAAAATAAAAAAAAACCAAATTAGAGTGCTAATAATTTTAGTTGAACTCCTTCAAATTAAAATTCTACTTGTTTTTATATTTCAAAAGTATTTTGAAAAAATTTAAATTTTATTTTATTTTAAATTAACTTTTTTAATGTTTTCACATTATTTATTTAATATACTAATAACAAAAATAATTTTTTTAAAAATAAAAAAATATTATTTTAATATATTTCTAAATTAAAAATACTTTAAAAAATAACCACTACCATACTCCTAAACACCCAAACTAATAACCTTGAAAATAAAATACTCTCCACCCCACTCCAAATTAATTCAAGTAAACGAGTCAATGCACAAATGGGACTCAATTTATTTACATCCTAAAATAGCACCTTAAATGGTTAATGATTATATGATCCTTCAAATGACAATTAAATTTTTTTTCAAGTGTGCTGATACAGGATCTCAGATCAACATGCACATCCGCAAAACAAAACCTAAGCATTGATACACAAGGATGCAGGAGACCAAAGTATGGGATACAGGGGGTAACATCCTTCTGTAATAGTGCGATGCTTTGAGATAATCCTCCATGAAAATAAGAAAAAAGAAAGAAAGAAAAAGATTAGGAAGATCTGCACAAGCTCATGCTCAACTACAGAATCCCATCCTGCCACATAAATCTTTCACCAGAAAAGGAGAGAAGACTACAACACAGACAAAATATGCCAAACCCTCTAAACTATCAAACTTTGCTGCCAGGTCTAAGAAAAGGTCAAATAGGTTTGCCTGTTTGTTTTACTATATGCTACTTAGTCTTCTTAAGGAGATTAGAGGTGCGGAACTCGGCATCATCCCTGATGAAACTCCACCAAATGTAGGTAAGAGGGATTGTGGTAGCATGCCAAAGTGCATGGGCATCCACATATCCTTCATATGGAGGGAAATCATAGATTTCTAAGAGCATTGCCAGGCCACCTCCAATTACCACTACCCACAACTTCCAGCGAGAAGGATGGCCGGTGACACCAGCCCAAATCGACCACAGGAGAAGCTGAGCAACTGCCATCACAACACAAACTTGCATGTTCCACCCTGTAAGATGTCAGGAATCTTGTCACTTTCTTACTACTTACTATGAGAAAACTTTGTGTAACGTGGAAGAAAATCTTAGTTCCTCGAGTAATTGTAGCCATTTAAGAATGATTAGAAACATTTTATGTACTAAACCTTGGTCTAGAAAGAAGACAAAAAGAGAATGGATGCAATACCGTAGTCTAGTTTATAGAAGTTGATGAACAGTATATGAGTAGTCAGAAAAGCAAGTAGTGGTGCGGCAACCATGACCCTTGCAGCTTCATCCCTCACATTGAAACTTCTTAATATAGACATAATTAGTGAGTACCCTAAAAATGCCACTGCAGAAGAATAGTCTAACTTTTCTGTCAAGTCCACGTCCCTGCATTTCAAACAGACAATGCAAGATAAGAAACATAAAATTGAACATGGTAAAATAACAAAGTCATGTATGCATGGATAACGAAAATGAAAAAAAAAATTAAATAATGATAAAGGTCCTCACAAATGGAAGTCTGATTAAAAAGAAGAACCTCACCGGCTATGGAAAACTGCACTCCAGAACCAGGAGTTCAATGATAAGAACCCATAGATATGCCACAAAGAGGCATACTCATAGTAGGCCTTTTTATCTTGTTTCAGAGGCAACTTGTAGTAGAGAAGAATGAAAAAGGATAGCCAACCATGGAAATGCATTGCAAGGTTAAGGGCAGAGAAAGCAACAGAAACAGGCTCCTGAGCACATAAACAATAGGTCATTAAGTTTTCTCGAGATTAATAGGATTGATCTTGAGCATCTAAGAAGAAAAGAAAAAGGCTAATGAGAATAGAACTACTAGAAAAGCAAACCTGAATTCCATATACACGCTTGAAGGGCCATTTACCATGGTACTTGACAGGACCATGACCAAGTGCTTCTCTTTCTTTCTCTCTATCCAGCATACAATAATAACGACAATCACTTTGGCAATCCCATTGTTTCCATTGCAAGTAAAGAGGTTCTTGCTTGTACCACGGACCATCAATGGAGACACCATCAGAAGAAAAATTGCAGTGTGAAAAGCATCTTTGCCCCACACATCCAGATTTTTCACATTGTCCAACACAAGTCCTAATTTTCAGAACAAACAAAATATTTCAGCATGCACAAAATGGAATTATAGGAGATTATAAGAATTATACATAAGAGCAAATTACTTGATTCCACAACAGATAATGAGAAGAAAATACAACAGAATGTAAAAAGGGCATGTAATCAGGTTGTTTTGAATAACAAAAACATTACTGAAGGGCGTTGAGGGACCTAATCTCATAGAAAACTGTAATCAGGTATTCTGAACAAGCACAAAATGATAGAAAAGATAGCAAAATAAAACAAACTTGAAGGTGCTGTAATGGTTCATGAATATATCCTATGAGAAAATATTTGTTAATGAGAATGTACACCAAATAAATGGCGGAACAGACCAAATTACTGAACCTAACACTAAAGATATCAGAAATAGCTCAGCAGTGACTGCTTTAAAGAGTAGCTAGTACAGCAGGACTGCTGAAACAAGCAGGCAAATATAAGAAATACCGAATTCTTGAATGTTCAGCACATCCGTATCTGCCCACGAAATTAATTCATGCCTCTTGTGCACATTGGATGACCCAATGTGAGAGAAACAGCCACACATTTGAGGGTGTACAAATCACATTTACAGGCTCAAAACTTCCTTTGTCGATATATCAAATTGTGCAATTAGCATTATAAAAAAACTAGATTTGTTCCTTCTGTTACAATGGTGTGTGGACGATTAATAACATTACTGAAGAACAAAAAAACATGGAACCAGATGCACATGAAGTAATACAGTAATTAAAGGAAGGGTCAAAATTTACCTGTAAATGGGATCAGAATCCCCAGCACTAGCATCTAAGGTTCCAACAAGACATGAAAACACCAGAAAGAAACCAACCCAATATCGATCTACCATCTAATAACAATCATCAAGAATTAGAAAGCTTGAATCTTGCTAAAAACAAACATGGGCAAAAACAACCAAGAGACTAGAAACTCAATCTTTTTATTAACAATAAATACAAAAGAAGAAGAAGAAGAAGAAACAAACTTTCTTTAACAATTGGATCATGCATTTTGAGAAACAAGCAAATGGGTTCACATTAAACATAAAAACAAAATACTACAAACTTTACAGTAATTGATTCAATATAGTTTTTTTTTTCCTTTTAAAATAAGGATCAAAATGTGAGATTGAAGAGACAACCAACATAATAGATCAACAAAACGGGCGCTTTACCTTATGTTTCTTGAAGAACACAGATGTTCACTTCGGAGTGATTTATCTCTCAGAGAGAGATTCTCAAGACTTTTGGGTCAGAGCGAGAAAGTAGAAGGGTATACTAAATGGTTTCTCGGCTTGATGGGCCAGAAGATAGTGGCCTGATTGCTACTCTTTACTTCTTCTTTTTTTTTTTTTTTCCTCTTATTATTTTTATGGTCGGGCAACTTAAATTATTTTGTTATTTAATAGTAAGAGATACTTTTAAATTAATTTATACACTAATTTAAATTAAATTTCATCTTTAAACAATTTAAAAAAACACCTCACCTGATTGCAATAAGGTTTCGGCTCAACTTATTCACTGTCCAAGCCAACACTTCAAAATTAGCATTGTACTTCAAAAAGTGTACAGCGTGATGATTTTCTAAAAGATTGAGATAACTTTGGAATATGGTTTATTAGTTAGATAATTAATTAATTTTTTAATTCTCACAATCTAATTTATATTTTTTTTTAGCTAAAGCGGTTTGTTGTTGATATTTATAAAATGTTTTTCTTTAAGATTTAAAAACTCTAAAATATTTAAGTATCATTCCAAATATAAAAAATATAATGATATTTTACAGAGATAGATTCTGAAAAAATATATACTAAAAATATTGAGAATAAAAAAATTATGAATTCTTTTACTTGGATGATTTAAGAAGTATTTATATCCCTTGAACCTTATCTTTTTACTGGAGTGAGGGGCTGAAGAGTTGTTCCATCCTTGTAAATTAATTTTGTATTGTGAGCTGTGTTCTACTCATTTTATCCAACTAAGAGATGGAGATATAGTAAACCATGAGAGACTTAAATACACCTAATGGTGTTGGTGGAATATAGATTTGCTTAATTAAATTTATTTGTTGAGAAATAATCCCTTTAAAATTTATGTAAAAATCTAAAGAGGTGTGGCGTTAGATTCAAGTATTATATTTGAATCCATGGATGTAGTGGGTCCGACCATGTGTTAGGCCTGAGCGAACAAGGAGTACTTGCCCATACTTGGGATACGATGGCGAAAAAATCCTCGGGTTCGACACCTTCAGGAGACGCACACTAGGCCCAGACACTGATGGGTCTAGCAAGCGCCAAACTTTGCTGCGCCTAGGCTTGTGCACTACCATGCTATGAAGCACTTGTGTTTGACATGCGCGAGACCCAACATCGTTTGGAGTTGACAAGCGCTACCAGTATGGCGGACCTGTGTTGGGGGCTAATGCGTGCCAACCCAACGCACCCAAGAGTTCAGTAAAATTATATTCGTGTGTTTCCCTCAATCCGATATTTGTTTTGGAAACAATATATACAAAACATTTACTGATAAAATATTGGTTCATCAGTAGGTCTTTGCGATATAATAAAACATGAAGACTTTAATTAATTACCCAATTTGAGTAGAGTGATGAATTTTTCTTGTACAAGAGAGGGGTGTATAAACTAGACGCATAACTGAAAAATACGTAGAAAGACATGCATCATTATTGAAAGAAATTCTACTCGAACAAAAATACCAAAAATCCATACTTCGAAAAAAATCTAAGAGTCTAAGGGTACCACGCCTATTACTTAGAAATTTTTTTCTAAGTGGATATGATAAATCCAATGAGAGGAGAGCCTACACTTGAAACAATCTTTAAATGGATGTGGAACCCAAAAAGATGATGAAGCTCATACTTAGAAAATTTATAAATGGTTAGGATGAACTCAATGAGAGGGTGATCTTATACTTAGAAAAATTCTAAATGGCTAGATGGAACCCAAAAAAGATGAAACTCGTACTTAGAAAGTGTGAGAGGGTGAATCTATACTTAGAAAATTTCTAAATAGCTAGATGGAACCAAAAAAGGGTGAAACTCGTACTTTAAAAAGTATGAGAGGGTGAAACTCGTACTTAGAAAGTTTCTAAGTGGCTAGGATAAACCCAACGAGAGGGTGAGCCTATACTTAGAAAATTTTTAATTGGCTAGGTGGAACCTAAAGAGGGTGAAACCTATATTTATAAAATTTCTAAGTGGCGGTGAGTCTATACTTAGAAAATTCCTAAGCAGTTAGGTGGAACCCAATAAGGATGAAGCCTATACTTAGAAAATTTCTAAGTATAGGTATCAGAGCATATGGTTTAAAGTGGTGTTTGATTTTTGCTCAAAAATAAAATTTGTCAAAATTGTGTTTTGACCATACCACTATGTAGAGGAGGAAGAGACGAAGCCACTGGTGAAAACGGCGTCGAAATCGGACGTCGGACATGCCCACATGCGACCCCACTCGCTGACGAGGTGGTAGTCCACGCGCGCAAACGCGCCCCACGTGTCTTCTTCGCCTGGATGGGCTGACCCGACCCGAATACCAGTTGACTCGACCCATGTGATTGATCCGGATAAGGATGACATCAGCATGACATAAGTGTGATGTCAGCATGCACAATAGGCATGCCCAGGATGATGTCAGCCTGATGTAATTGTGATGTCTGCATGCACAATTGGCATGCCATGTCAGCGACCAGTCAGTTGACACGTCAGCACAGTGGGACCTATTGCCACGTCATCAACCGCGAGTCGAGCGGAGCCGAGAGGAGTCGAGCCGAGTTGGAGCCAGTCGAGTTCCGAGGCATAGGATCTAGTTTAGCTGATTCTACGTGCAACTAGATCTGAGATTGAATTTTGGCCGTTCATTAGGCTAGAATTGTTTTGATCAAATTTTAACCATCGGAAATGCAATTTTGACGATTTCAGACTTGTTTCCTGCTAATTTGATCATTCCGGATGCAATGGTACTATTTGATCATTGAGATTGAGACAAAAAATGGTGGTGGTGAATTAACAAGAGAGAATGCTCGATTAGGAGGCATCTAAAGGTCATCATGGTAGTCGATGGAAAAGAAGAAGAAGAAGTCACACATGTTTGCCCAATTATGTGTGTTGAACTGCTAAGTGGGGGAATGATAATTGCCTTGAGGGAAGGCAAAATTGGGACACTCTAGACACCCGATCATGTGGACAATTAGAGGTGTATAGTGGAAATTGACGAAGACCAATCTTGACGAATCTAAGAACTGGTAGTCCACCAGATATTGAGAAATCATGTATTAAACCAGTATGTTCCAGATCACTTGTAAAAGGAAAGCCGCGACAAAGCTAGCAAATGGTTATATATACGAAAGGACAGTACGATGGATAGATATGACCTAAGAAGTTATGTCTAGGAGATTGTGTTTTAAGCGGGACCGGTGTGACCCCTCCAATCTTTCATGGGAACTTGCTTAGTGGAAAGATTATCCATACGGTACTATTTTTGTATATATAGTAGTTTGTAATGAAATGGTTGAAGACTAGCAGGATGACGGCACAAAGAAACAGTTAGGTTCCATATGTTCAAGGATCTAATGGAGTGGTGATTTCTCCAAAGAAGTTAGATTCGGTGACTGTGATTTCTCGAGGGTAAAATTGATGAAGACCTTGATAATAGAAGAGAAATATAGCAAGGAGATAAAGATTGGCCCCTTAGTTTGACTTGGATAGGTGTTGTGACAGGATGAACTGCTGTCAAACATAAGTAAGGAATAGGAAAAATCTGGAGAACAGAAATTGCACGAGTGCACACGGAGATTGTGCAGGAGTACCTGTAGGATCCAATGAGGTACTGAAATGAGACAACAGGTGCAAGGAGAAGAAGATTTCCCAGATGAAGCTCAGAGCAGAGATTGTGTAGAGATTGTACAACAGGAAGTCTCTTGTGCTCTTGATAAAGGCAACAGGCGAGGACCTTTCCAATGCATGTAAGGATGGAAAGATGAGCTGTTGTAAAAGCATCTAATTGAGGGGGTGCAAACACTTGTGATAAAATGCGACCGCCTATGATGAAAGGCAAAGACACCAAAGAGAGTTGGTGTAGGTGGAGCTGTCAAGTAGAAAGGCACAGAAGCTCCAAACATAGAAATCAAGATGGAGGATTGCGAGGAGTATATCGCAACTTCCTCTTTCTATGTAATCAGTGGCAATTAACTCTCCTATAGTCTACATGGTGGTAGAGAATTTTGGAAGCCACTTTAAAGCATCTCAACTAAAGGAGGATGCAGCCGCCCCATGACAAAGGGCGAAAACACCTTAGAGAGAAGGTGTGAGGGCCATGAGAGGAGCCCCAGTCCAGACCGCCCCATGACAAAGGGCGAAGACATCTTAGAGAGAAGGTGTGAGGGCCATGAGAGGAGCCCCAGTCCAGACCGCCTTATGACAAAGGGCGAAGACATCTTAGAGAGAAGGTGTGAGGGCCATGATATGACCCCAGTTCAGAACGCCTCAAAGCCAATGTAATGGTTAGATATAAATGGACAGGTGTATGGATAGCCAATGAAGTGGCTGTGATGAGTATGGAGACAAATGCAGGATTGACTTTCATGGATATTGCCCCCATGCTAAAGATCAATAAGCTAGAAGACATTTGCCTTGGACAATAAGTGGGTGACTTGTGGAGTATTAAGACGCGGCTGCTATGAAGTAGTAGAGGGCATGCGCATGTTCCGGGAACAAGTTGACTCTTGTCAAGGTGGTGAGCTCGATAATGGCATTGTAATACTCAGAGTATGAAGACAGATATGGATCAACCTTTAATGGGCTGCCCCCATGGTTGAAGGTGGAGAGCTACCTGGACTTTTAGAACTAAGAGCGAGAGACTCGAGGAGAATTAAGGCGTGTTTCCTAGGGTGGAATAGAGGGCAGGCACAACTCCTGAATAAGTAGACTCTTGGAAGAGTGGTAAGCTCGTGATCATATTGAGATACTCAGATAATGACTGTTGCACTTGGAAATATAAATTTCCATTTGAAGGGGTGTTGTAAGCCTTGATGAATCATTCCGGACCGAGCATAGTTGATACGCTCGAAGGGGAATGTTGAAGACGTTCTTAGAATGGTAAACTTGGAAAAGTTGCAGGATGCAAGCTTGTGTTAAAGAAGTAAGAGGACAATTGCCCATATAAATGGCAAATGGGGTGATTGTTAGGAAATTGCTATTATTGTGGCAAATACCCCACTTCAGTTAAACTCAACTCCCATTGCTCTCACACACTGCTGCATAAGGCAGCAGGGCTGCCGCCCTCGGCAGCTACTCCCTTTTTCTCTCCTCACGTGGAGAGTGAAGCCCGTACTTAGAAAATTTCTAAGTGGATGTGGGTTCCTTATTCATATAGACTTATTGACATTATTAACTGGAACAATGTAATAATAAGTTTGCCCTTATCACCAAGTACAACGAGGACAATTTAGTGTTTTAGTAAACATTAAATATTATACAATTTCTCTCTCTCTACTAAAGATGTAGATCAATGACCGCAATGTTTTTTTTTCTCCATTCTCTCTCCCTACAATTTAATAATTTCTTCTTCTTCTTTCTTTTAGGTTTATAAATAGCATCATTGATTTTTTTTAAATCTAATTACCGACTATCTCTACTTCTCTCTCTGATTCTTCAAATTTAAGATTTAGGGTTTTTTAGAGTTTTATAATGGTGGAAACAAAAATTGGAATCCATATATGATTGCGGTGTTATTTTTTTTATACCATTTTTTAAAGGTTTTTTATGTCATTGTGCTCTCTCAGCATATCAAATTAGGATATGTTTCCATCATCTTGGATTTGATTAGAGATTAACATGTTGGTCCTTGCTTTGGGACTCTAGTGTAAATCCTAATTTAAAATAAATATGGAATTATATAAATAGGCTTTAGAATAAATTAAATAAAAAGGTAGATAAAGAAACAAGTAAAGAAAAACATGGTTGAAAAAAATAAGTCAATGACAAGGTATTAAAGTTCGGTATTAAAGTGGTTCGAGACAGGATTTCGGGTAAAAATAAGCATTTAGTATGCTATGTGCATTGATGTAATTAACCTAAAATAGACTAAATTTCCAAAGGAAACCATTCAAAATGGTCGACCAACAACTCTATAAAGAGAGAGAAGAAAAGTGCTAATCTCACATATTTTCCCACCAAACAATTCATCAAAAACTTATAGATTAAGGTTGTTAATGAGATTTTGAATGATCTAAAGGTGATATTCATCCTATTTTAAAGAATTGGAGCTTGTAAAGGGAGGTTTGGAAACACACAGAGAGATAAAAAAAGAAGTGAAGAAATTGAACTTTTCTTCTCATTTTTACTTTTTTAAAACTTCTAATTTAAAGATAAGACTTCTCATTGTATAATGTTATTGTAAAAAAAAAAAGGGGCAGATAACAATTGCAAGTTAAGCTCTGTAATTTGAACATCTTTGACTAAATTTTGTTCATAGGTTAGTCAAATTAAACTATATAATTATTGTATCATTTTCATTTTTATTTGGAAGGATTTCAAGTTGATTTTTCATTTTCATTTGATGGATCCTAAAATGATTCCATTCATTTTTTAGTAGTGCGGATCCCAAGGTGATCTTATTTCTTTCATTTGCATGGATCCAAAGTTGATTCCATTTGTTCATATAGATCCCAAGTTGATTTAAATCCCAAGATGATCCTTTCATATAGATCCCTTTTATATAGATCCCAAGTTGATTTGGATCCTAAATTGATCCTTTCATAAAGATCCTAAGTTGATTCTTTTTTTATATAGATCCTAGGCTAACTTGTTGATATGGATCACAAGTTGATATGGATCCTAAGTTGATCTGGATCCTAGGTAGATCCTTTCATATTGATATCTCAAGTTGATCCGTTCACATAAATTCCAAGTTGATCCTTTTATATAGATTCCAAATTGATCATTTTATATAAATCCGAAGTTGATCTGAATCCTAACTTGATCCTTTCATATGTATCCCAAGTTGATACTTTCTCATTGATCCTAAGTCAAATTGAATCCCAGAATAATTCTTTTATTTTTATTTATATAGATCACAAATTAATCATTTCATTTTTGTCTATATGAATACCAAGTTGATCCTCTCATTAATGCTCATATAATTATGGCTTTATTTGGAAGATGTTTATTTTTTAAAAAAAAACCCTTTTGTGTTCTTTACAAGCTTGATAAACAAAGCTAAGGGAAAAATAATTTTTTTTCTTATTGTACCATAAGTATTGTAAAGAAAGTATAATTGTTATAACCCATTTTTTACCTCTTATTTTCAACATATTTTCAAAAATTAAAAGAAAAAAAATACAAAAAATTCTAAAGAATACATTGTCAACACTATTCGGCCAATATTCAATCATTTTATAGTTTTTGATTATTTTGGTATTATTTTCAAGTTAACAAACTTTTCAAAAAAAATAAAAAAAATCAATCAGAAGAAAGTCAAATTTTTTTTTAGTGAATATAATATATTTAAGGGAAGGAAATGGAACAATTTGAATTTTGAAAACCCCACCTTTAATAACTTCAAAATAAAAATAATAAAATAAATGAGTAGAAAAATACAATAATAAAAAGAAAGGTCGTGGAAGGTTTAAGAAGGAAATAAGATAAGGGCTTTGGTGTTAGTATAAATACAGCAAGTGTGAATGGTGAAAGAGGAGGAAAAAAAAGAAAAAAGAGAACGGGGAGTAAGCTCAGATATGTGAAGAAAAGAAAACAAAGAGTCATTTTTGGTTTTTGGTTTTTGGTTTTGTTTCCATCTTTGACGGTTTGACCCCTCTCCCTAAAGCCCAAAAAAATAAAATAAAATAATAATAATCCTAAAAAACTCCTTTTCCTCTCAGCCGCCGTCTACCACTAGCCAACCAAAATCAACCATAGTCACCTACGATCAACAGCTCCATCTCCCACCATTTTCCCAGCCTTGAACCACCATAAAAAAAATAAAAACCATCACTCTCATTGTCATGGACCAACCGACTCTCTCCGTTAAGCAGCCCCTTTTTCTTTCATCTTTCCCGCGTCTACGACCTCTCCTCCATGTCGCGAATCCATCCCTCTCCTCTTTCCTCACCAACGGCCTCTCCTCTGTCCACCTGTTAGTAATCCAGCATACAAAAAAAGAAAAGAAAGAAGAAACAAATGAATGAGGGAGATTGAACTAAATCAGAAGGAAGGGATTGAAAAAAAAATTAAAACAAATTGAAACTTCCCGTGGTTATATCTTTCATTTTAGGGAGAGTGAAGGCGCACGACCTATGCAGCCATGAATAGGGAAAAGAGCTCTACTCGATACAGGCCACCTCGTGCACTCCAGGTCACCGGAACGTCAACCTCACGCGTTGCTGTCCCTGGCCGCGCGTAGCTCCACGTGTCGACACTACCACTCGTGTTACAACAGCTTTAATTCGACTTCAGCCACTCTAAAAGGTTGATTTCGAACCTAAATAATTGTTTTAACATGTTGAATAATTTTTGTGATAAAGAATTAATTTTATTTGATGATTTTTAATCTATTGTGAATGATTGTAATTACTTGATATGTGTTCTTGAATGGGTGAATTGGATCTGGATTTATTACGTTGTAATATTATTTGTGATTTGCATGGTGTTTCAGATTTTATTGTGATAAGTTATTATTTGCGTGGTGATGATGATATTGTGAATTGTTTTTGTTAATTTGATAATGATTGTGTTGTGTATTTGTGGTTTTATTATTATTGGTAGATATAGGATAAAGAAAAGAATGGTTTATATTAAGAGTTTAATCTAAAAATAATTATAAAATTATTTTAAAAAATATATATTTTTCACTTATAAACATTTGTTTATAGTTTTATTATCATATATTAATAGAGGATAAAAAAACAATTCTCATTAGATTTTATTCTTAAAAGTTAATTTAAAAATAATAATAATATCAATTTGAATTTTTTTTTAACTCATAAATATTTATTTGATGTTTGTTATTATAGATTGATATAGAATTAAAAACCCCAACATGTTTTATTCTTACAAGTCTATTTAAAAATGATAATAAAATCACTTTAAAAATATATATATTTATTTTCTTTTCATAAATATTCTTTTGTGGTTTTATTATCAAAGAATAATATTGGATGAAAAACCTCAAAATAAATTTATCCTAGAAATTAAAAATAGATAATAAAAATTAAAAAAATAATATTTTTTTAATCATAATTTTCGGTTATGTTGACATAAGTTAAATAAACTTTTTGTCAGTTTTATTTTTAAAAGTCGATCAAATCACATTGAAAAAAATATTTTTTATTGTTTAATAATTCATAGGTCTACATAAGACAAATAAACTTTCAAGGAGATTAATCCTTAAAAGTTGACCAAAATGATAATAAAACTAGTATGTTAAGAGTTTTGATATTATATTTTATCTATTTTTTAAATAAATAATTATTCAAGTTTTGATAGTATGTTAAGAGTTTTGATATTTAAAATCAAGTATGGATAAATAAACCATTAATGGTTTTATCCTTAAAAATTGACTAAAAAGATAACAAAATTACATGTACCGTCTGCTAATCTTTCAAATAAATAATTATTGAAGTCTTGGTTGAGGATTTTATTTTTTATGATCAAGGATAAATAAACTAACATTTAGCATTATTTTGAAAAGTTGATAATAAAATTTCTTAACATGAGACTTTATAACAAATATTTGTATGAAAAAAATATTTTGGTGACATGCTAATTGTATTTATATGTAAAAACAATATAAGATAAATAAATCATCATTAGATATTACCATGAAAAATTACTTAATGAATAATAAAAGTAATTAATATGTAATTTTTTATTTCATAATAAAAAAAAAACAAACGGATACCAGTTTAGCTAAATATTAGAATAAAAATACATCAAACACCTTTATAGAACTCCTCTCTTTAAGACAAACCCCTTGCATCAAGACCGGAGTTTTTCGTTGCCAAAATGGCAGTCAGTAGAATATTTGCTCTTTCTCCCCTTTCTTTTCTAACTGATTTCTCGCTCTTGCTTTAACATAGGGAGCAAAATGCAAACAAAGTAAAATTTAAGATCTAAATATAAATTCCTAAACAATATGGACTAAATATATAAAAATCTGAAACTTCAAGGATACAACTGTAGTTTTCTTCACCAATTGAACAAGAAAAATGGAACGCTTATTTTGTTTTATTAATTTGATCTGTCCTTTTAATTTTTTCTTGCAACAATAAATTTAATTTTTTTTTCATAATACTAGCGTTTAATTCATAGAAGAAATACTCTGTCGCACATTTGATAGAACAAAATAAAAATGAATTATAATGCATGAATCAATGTAAACATTGCAAAGATAAAATGGCAAGGAAGAAAAGTTTGAGGATAAAAAAAACATTGTAGGATGAATAGTGACATCAATAGTGTACTAAGAATGAATTATTATTATTATTATTATTATTTTTAATATTGAATTCAATAGAGAAACAAACAATACTAAGTTAAAATGACACTAAAAGTGACGTTTATCTTATCCATATTATCCTTGAAATTATTTTTTTTCCGCTACCATCACCATTACCGAGACAGAGAAGAGAGAGAGCCGAGCAAAGCCGATCATAGCAATGATGCAGCGCATCTTTTCATTATCCACTTCTTCCTCATCTTCTTCTTCATCTCCACCTCAGCCTTTATTGGGTTTCATTTCCAAAGCCAAGAAAATGGGTATGGTCCAGTCTCCATCCTTAATATTCAGTAAAACCTCCATTTCTTTCATATTTATAATACTAGTAAATGGAGAAACATTGATCATTCTGTAGCTTCCTTCAATCACATGCTTCATAGGAAACCCTCTACCTTTGATAGTGAAGTACAAGGGAACGACTAGACTTTAAGACGGGTATAATGCCATATGGGGTTGTACCTATTTACAGAGAGCACCGTTTGCCGAGGTTAATGATAAGTCGTTCCTCTACGAGGAGGAAGAGAGGATATGCAATAGATTATATGATATCCACATTGAGTATGAGATTAATTGCATGGCATAAGGGTTTTATGGATCTTCTAGTAATTTTAATTTTGCGTTTTATTTTTTTCTCTTGTTATTCATCTTCTGGCATTTTTCTTGTGTAGGATCTTTGCCAAAGGCAACCAGGTCTGAAGCCAATGAGTTCATATTATCCATGCCTAGTCATGTGACCATACCTTCACACAATCATGCTTCCTCCTCTAAAGATAGCCTACTTTTGATATGTAGAAGAGTTAAGGAGTCGTTCCCATGAAAGTTGAAGAGACCTAAAAATTGTCCCTTCTGCTGAGGTGGTGTGTTAAAAAGTGGCAGGGGGAATTTGTTCTCCCATATCAGGAGGTCCTAGGGTGCCAACCCCAGCTTTTGTTATCCTAGAGTTTCCTCATGATGGAAGAGAAGGAGAGTCTCGGTCGCCTCAAATTATGATGTAGAGGTGATCCCTCTACCAACCAACGCTCCTACTTCAACAAGCCCTATCAACATGTAACATCCCATCCTTTCTCATCGTTATAAACTTCATCGAGCCTTGAACTCATGAAAATAAGGTAATTGTTTTTTTTATATCAGTATCATTTAAGGCTTTACTATAATTTCAACATAGTTTCGTTTTAATATAGACCATTCCCAAGTCATCTACTCTTGTAAACACATATATATCACCATCCCAACATTGTTCAAATTTTTTGGACCTTAACCAGTCACATCACCAGTCAAGATTAGAATCATCTATCCTTCCCAATTCTCCATTTCACACTTATTATACAATTATAGTTTAAACTATTTTATAATAAGTGACAAAAACAAAATATATGAATGTTATAAACTATATACATAAAATATTAATTTCAAAAACTATGGTAGGTTTAAATATCATATTACAAACCCAATGAAAAAAGTTTAATAATTAAGTTACAAACATTCTTAGAACATTCTTAGTATTAACTTCGTTTATATACAAGTTATTCTCAAAATTACATTACAAAGGGTAGTCAACATATATAAAATTACATCATCATCACCTAACTAAAAGAAATGCAAGGTAAGATCTATTTGTAAACCTCCAATTATAATTTTTCTAGGTTATTAAAATATGAGAAATTTATCCGATAGTAAAACAGGTTAAATTAAATTAAAGAAACCTAAATCAAGATAAAAATGATGAAATTTGTGAAATAAAAAGTGAATATAGTACTCAATTGTTAGAAAGAAAAATTTGTGGGGAATAAATGAATATGTAAGACCAAGAGGGTCAATGTTCAAATAATAAAAGGTGAGGGGTTTATGTACAAATGATAAAAAGGGGTAGGGGTAATGGTGCAATTAACAAGAAGATAACACTATAAGTACCATTCTATTTTCTCTCTTGCGGTGACTTACAAGAGCAAGAGAGGGGTTAGGGTTCTTTGATCTTTTCTTCTTATTCCTTGATGAAATATACACCAAAATGTTAAACTAGAGTGGTTAAAAAGAGTCAATAAGTGATGAAAGATAGATATTTGGGTGGTTTAGAGAGTTTAGAGAGAGGCTGGAGAGAAGACATATTGATGGTAGAAACTACAACAACTATAACTCCACCTTCCATCGTTAGATCAGAATGATATTTGGATATGTTGTTCTCCTATATGTCTTGTACATTGTCACCGGAGGGATCTTATATATCAGTCTCCGTTTGACAGATATCACGGGATGAAAATGTTTGGGAAAATACACTTTTGGACAGTCTCTACCGCCAACTGTTTCGCTTTCGTCCACCGTTGGATCGGGCTATAAGTTGGATATATTATTTGTCTTGATGCTATCTAGATTTGGAATGGTGGAGATCAGAAACAAACACTCCAAATAGAAGTTATGCTTCTTGCATAGTAGGCCTGCAAGTTTTAGGTCAGTACGGTTAAACCTAATTTTTTGGAAATTTCTTGTGGATGAAGTTGATATTTGTATATGTTATACTTATAATAATTTATTACAACTTTACCGTATGGATTTTCTGGAATATTATTCGCTTGGTATTTATGGTTGTTTGAAACTGTTGCCAAAATTAGTTTTGTGTGAACTGAAACAACCCCAAAATTAGAAGGAAATGGAGCATTAAAGAGATTTAAATTTTGAGAGACTTTGGGGTTGCTGTGATAGACCTGAAAGTCTATGTTTAGAGAGGGGGAGGGGCTAAATACCTCTCCAAAATTAAAAAAAAAAATAAGGGCTAGAATGACAACCCTAAGTGTAGAGTTGTTAGGGATCAAAAGTGTCTTCAAGAAACTAAAGCAAGGTTGTTCTGATAGCCCTACTAATGAGTATTAAGGGGCTGTTTTGGATAGCCTAAAGAACAAAAAATAATGGGAAATTAGAGTCCTATATAAAGTGATTAAGGTGAGGTAAGTTTGGGTTAAGAAATTTGCTTGGAAAAGTCTGCACGGTTCGGGTTAATATGTGACTATGTGAACGTGAAATAATGATCTAATTTAGATATGAAAATCTTGCATGAAATCATATAATGATGCTTGCTAGTTGATAAGAAAATAATGAAAAAGGGAATGGATGATATTAAATGATGGTCTTGTGTGGAGCAGGAGAGGTATCGATTGCGGGACCTCAAGCTAGCAGAAACGAGACCATTAGGAGGAACAGATAAGTATTTACCACCTCATCTCTTTATATTTTAAAGAGTTTAATACATTTTGAAATTTTATTTGTTTATGCTGTATATTGATTTATGATAGTAAAGGATGAGAAATTTGAGAGTGGAAACAGGATTAAACATGACGACTAGTGTCATGAGTGTTGCAAGGAAAAAAATTGTATAAGGTTATTGTGCTTGTTATCCTAATTTCTAAGGACAACTCGGATTGATATAAAAGCCGAACACATAAGTGAGGGCAAGGAAAGTTAGTCAGCCATATGAAGAGCAAAGAGGAAATGGGAAAAATTGTGGTTTTTCTTATTGAATTTATTATAATAGGTTGTTTTTGATGTGAATGTGTGTGTGAATTGAATGAAATTAGCATGAAAGGAATGAGGAAACTCTTGGTTCCTTAAGGCCATGCTCTCGCCCAATTATGTATCAAAGTGGGAGGATGTTTAATTTGACATATTTAGCTTGATGACATATGTTTAATTGTGTCAAAATTTGAAGAAATACATGTTGAAATGGCAAGGATTGTGTTTAGAAGAACGTTCAGAAAGTTAGTAAAATCGATAAAAATGTTCGATTTTGACGTTAAAAGGGAAGATTGAAATAAATAGAATAAATTAGCTCTTAAAAAGATATTTTTGACACTCTTATATGGTATGTGATATGGCTAGGGTTTGAGATAAAAGAGTGAAAGTTGAATTGTGGATGTTGTGTGTAAATGGAAAGGTTGATGAATCTGGACAGATTCATCTCCTGACTTTTGGAGAGAATTCGAGTAGGAGGATGGGGTAAGTAGGATTAGGTTCCTTCATAATAATTGTAGTTTTGGTTGTTGACTAACTAAGAAAATTGGTCTTACTCAATTTGGAGCCATAGAACTCCAGTTATGGGTCACCAATATAGCAGTAGGTTTGATTGATTGATGAATAATTTCAAGTGTCTTAGAGGCAGAACTAGGTTCTCCTCCCTTAAAGGGACTTGTAGCCCCGGGCCTTAGTTTTCTAACGAGACCAACCTCGTTTAAAATGGAGTTGTAGAACTCCGGATATAGTAAACAATATGAGCAGAGGTCAGAATGCGACCTCTACTTGCAGATTCGAAAAGTTGCTAAAATGGCTATTTAGATGCGTTAAGGGTGACAATGGGTCCTTTCCCTTCGGGGGAAGAATTGATATTACATCTTCGCTTCCAAAAGAAACGAGCCATGTTCGAAATGGAAATTTGTAATGGTAACTATGGTCGGACAAAGAATGACGATATTAATGGGTGAAATTGGTATCAGCTAGCATACGTTTAGTGTATGTTAGGATCTTGGGTAAGGGGATCACCATGCATCGATGTCTATGGGGCATGGACTAACATATATTTAGCGTATGTAAGGATCCTGGGTAAGGGAATCATCATATACC
>Ga0325414_1001249_pt1 | contig 24108 bp, 16 predicted proteins | sample PopdelMetagenome_8_FD_206183 | JGI IMG/M metagenome (GOLD analysis project Ga0325414, IMG submission 206183) | Populus deltoides microbial communities from Bellville, Georgia, United States - Leaf-PdKOR-R3 | ecosystem: Host-associated > Plants > Phyllosphere > Phylloplane/Leaf | place: USA... | reverse complement strand
TAAGAATTAATGGCCAACCTTAATTTACTTAAACATAATCCTCAAATTCAGAATAATTCATTCATAATATCAAGAATCTATCTACAAATTAAGAGATCTAAAATGCATATAATTGAAGAAAACTTGATAGAAAAATGCTATTAGTACAAACAAATGATATCATACTATTAATTGATGACAAATAATGAATTGTGGTTCTCATAAATATTAATAATTCATTAAGCTTTGATGAGGTGTTAAAAATTCAAGTAGTTTGTGAATAGGACTCCTGGATTAGATAATTGGTTAATCAATTGATCCTAAAAATTTCATTTATTTTTTCTAATAAGATGATTGATAGCTTATACTTAATGCTTGGTAGGTCAAGATGGCTCGTGGTTAGTACCTATGAAAGGTTATCTTTGGTGGAGGTAAGGATTTTCTGATGCTTAAATAATTATTTTTTTAGAGAGAAAATACGATAATATTATAGAGAGAGATGCTCTGAAAATATATATGCAATAGAAGATTGTGAACCTTTATTTTGAAAGTTTCATTGTAGCGCTCCTTAATAAGATACCCTCCCCTTAAGGGCATGAAATCCAACACCCGGATAGAGTCGAGTCTAAGGTAGAGTGATAGGGCCCTATCCACTCATATTACAATGGATGTCAAAGCACCTCCATTCGCAAGAAGAAGCATTTCTGCGGGCTATAGATTTTATTTCAAAAAGATTTGATTTTTCAATAGTAACCCTCTCCAATCTTAAAAGAGAGAAGGACTCGTCCGGACGGATGAAAAACTTTTTTCACATTCACAGGCCCAATAGACTACTTGAAAAAAAAATCTATGAATTTTATACTTTTGCGAAGAAAAGATATTCAAGTGTAACTTCATCTTCGTGATATTTTAAGTTGTATTGTGAGCTGTATTTCACTTATTTTATCCAGCTAAAAGATGGTGTTATGGCTGGCCATAAAAGACTTTAACACATCTAATAATCTTGGTTAGTATAGACTTGTTTAATTAAATCTATTTGTTGATAAATAATTCATATATGATTTTATATAAAATATTTATAGAATTGATAGTGTTAGATTCAATCATCTCTCGGGTCTGGCCAGTGTCTAACCCATTATTCATGTGGTTTAGTATACTGCCAAGCCTAGCACGCCTTCACGAGGACATGCTTATTTTTTTAGAAATTTATATTTGTAAGTCTTTCTTGATCTGGTGTTTTTTAATAAAGATATACTAACAAAAACTTACTAATCAAGCATAAACCGAGTGCTAATCATATAAATTATTGTATGATTTAATTGTGTATATAACATTGTCAAACTTGAAAACACCCATGTATACGTACGTGAACCATAAATTGCCAAGTTTCTTGCTTCATCAAAGGTTCAAAGTAAGTACAAGAATTAATTTTGCAACCAAAGAGGGTGAAGAATACGAGGAGAAGGAATGGACGCAAGAGGTAAAACTTGGGAGAGAAAAGGAGGGTTTTCACATGGATACAGAAATTTACGAAGAATGTCATTCCTCCAAGCTAGGCCAACCCCAAGCCCAATGGTTATTGACAAATAAAAACTTTTAACCCACCATTATGGAAAACTATGCAAACCCAGCTCAACAAGCACCCATTTTACAAGTGCAATGACGTGTATTCAATTCAAGGTTGGAACAACTTTCTTCATAAAAACAAACAAAACGTCACTTCAAGCTCAAAGATCATACCATGTGAAGATCCATAAATAAATTTTTAAATTGTAATGCCCGCAAGCAATGTGAAGATCGTTCTACAACAATGAAGTTATGTTTCTAGATTTGTAGGACCAGAGAAAAAAAAAACATTTATGCCATGCAAGCACATTTTTTTTTGATAAAAAATAACTCGGGATATATATATCTGACCAAGAAAATAAATGTGGTATATAGACTAATTTTATTGAAAACAAAATAGAACTATGAGAACATTAAAAAAAATAGTTAAAAACCGATGATGAAACTAAGAACCCGGTCAATCAAAAATGAAAGAAAAAAAACTCGAGACAACCCGAGTTATTTTTCAAATAAGTGAAAAATTCTAAAAAAATAAATAAAAATAATGAAGTTTAATTTTTAATTAAATAAATATTGCATGATTAAATTTTAAAAAGCATGACTTAAAGAAACAAGTGAAGAAAAAATAAAACAAACTCGAGCGAACATTCTAAATCTTAGTTAATTTTGGTCACGAAACTCATTTATCAATTAATCTAGTGTTGAAGGATAAAATAAAATGAAAACATTATTCTAAAAACATTTCCAAAGTAAAAAAAAAAACAATAAAATTTGATAGAAAAAAAATATGAGGATGAAATTGTAAAAAAAAATTAAAAAATTATATCAAATAAAATAAATAACAATAAAAACAATGGGGGCTATATTTGATAAGTTGAAAAAAGTAAAAGGGTAACTTCTAAATTTATAAATTATAAAATAATTTCAAATATCAAAGGATAGAATCAGGAAAAGATATCAATTTAAAAAATTAGCCAAAGAAAACTCAACAAAAAACAAAAAGACTTGACATAGTCAGGGTTGTTTAAAAAATGAGTGAGAAATTGTACAGAAAGCAAATAAATAAAAATAATGGAGTTCAATCTCCAATTGAATAAATACTAAAGAATAAAACTGAAAAAAATATGAAGTTAAAGAAAGGAAAAGGAAAAACAAAGCAAACTTGAACTACCCTCTAAAACCCACAACCCGTGAAATCCTAAACTTGAACGCAATCAAAATGCTCAACTCCCAATAAATTTAATGTTAAAGGATAAAACCGGAAGAAAAAGTTATCAATTTAAAAGATTTGTCAAAGTAAAAAAAAATAGCAATCAAAAGAATATAGATAAAATGTGATAAAAAAAATATATAATAAAAATGGACCAAGTATGAAGGATTAACAAATTAAAGGGTTGTTTTAGAATTTTTAAGGGGCTAGTGCGAAAAGCTAGGAGGAAAGAGAGAAGAAGAAGAAAAAAATGATCGCTTGTCTTTTGTAACACGCGTTGTAATCTCATCACGAAAAAGATGCCTAAAAGATTCAAAAGCCGCCACAAAAGAAGGTTTTTGGTGGCCGAATGACTCCAACTTACCACTCAAAAAGCACAAAGGCTATGTATACACCAACAACGTTTTTGATATTTAACATTTATTAAAATACAAAATCACCCCAGAGTTAACTTGATATTAAAAAAAAAACATAGTAAAAAAACCAAAAAGCTCTTGTAAGAGAGTTTATTTGATTTTGTTTTTTAGGGAAATAAAATTATTTATATATTCCAAAAAAATAAAAAGACCAAAACACTCATGAGTGAAAGATAATCTATTTTTTTATTTAGGGTTAAATTAGTAATTTTATTGTGAAAAAATAAAATGACTAATCTAACCCTGCATAATTTGTTAAAAAACAATTATATCATAGTGAAAAGATCATCTTGTTTTTAATGTATAATTCAAAGATTTTAGGGCTTGAGAGCAATTTTATCATTAGGCGAATAGTATTTTTTTTTTTTTTTGGTGTCTTGATGCATTGACGCATAGTAATTCCCCTTTCCCTCTAGGTATTTTTTAATGTATGATCCACTATAAATTATTGAAATAAAAGAATCTGTGATTTGGTCTCCCGGCTGCTTCCCTTTTCCATTTCAAAAGTTTCCAATCAAGTCGCTCTTTTTTTTTCTTCAGGTGGGGATCACTTGCCTAAAAGTTGATTCTAGACGATGACACGCCACTACCCATAATAATAATAATAATAATAATAATAATAATAATAATAAGATCAGTCAAGATTTACGTAAATTAAACTATACATCCACATACATTAATAAAAATAATAATAATAATAATAATAATAATAATTAGTAGCAAGTAGTTGATTGTAGATGATCGATGTTCATCATGTAAACATCTGTTTGGCATGTATCTTCTAATTAATTCCTTGAGTATACCTAATTAAATCGTTTAATTTATGCACATTTTCGTGTGCTTTACGCAACATTGCATATATATATATATATATAGGGTGAACATAGGAGAAAAATCCAACCCTTCAGTAAACCATGAAATCATACAATATAGTTTTTTCTAATATATGATCGAGTTAATGTATTTAATACGTGGAATTGGTTCTGAATTAATTAATGAGAATGGTTAAAGGACTAATTAAATGTAAAAGGAAAAGGAGTTAATTATGGCAAGACATTTATATTTTATATTATCATATGACAAGGGCAGGGTGGGTTCCACATTACATTAAAGTCAAAAGGAGCATGTGGGAATCCTGAAGACTTTGATTGATGATCACGTTACTTGGATCTTAAGACCAAGAATTATTGAAACGTGACCGAAAATGAAACCCTCCTAGAAGTAGTTCGTTAAGCAATTGACCAAACTAGGATTAAACAAGAACAATACACTGTAGTTTTACCTGCATGGTAATTAAATACCATGTGTCGTATTACGTAGAGTTCAAATTTTAGGTACGTATACCATCATAATATTAACTGGGAGTTGGGTAATTTCTATTTTTTATATTTTTTAAAAAATATAATATTAAATTGATACTTTTTAATACTTTTTATTATTATTTTGATGTATTAATATTAAAAAATAAAAAATTTATTAAAAAAATTATTTTAATGTATTCTTAAAAAAATATTTTTTAAAAAACACAGTCCTCGTGATAACAAATATCTAGTCTCAATGTTATTTATATTAATTTTTTTTATTTTTGAAAGTAAAGGATATTTTCAAATTTGTTTGTATGCGGATGGAGATAGCTCTCTATATGATTTCAACATTACTTGTATCCTTAAAAAAAAATTAAAAAAAAAAAGAGAAAAAAACAAGGAAGAAGAGGCAAGTGGAAGAGAAGCGACATGATGTGGAATGTGAAATTATTGATTGATATTATTGTAATGATTGTATTTTAAAATATTTTTTAATTTAAAAATTTATTAAAATATCATTTATTAAAATATTATTTTTAAAAATTTATTTTTAATATCATTTTATTAAAATGATTTAAAAATATAAAAAAATTAAATAAGAAATGCCGTTTGGTTGGCGATGGAAATGCATGAAGAGAAAAGTCAACAAACAAGCGAAATGGTCAAATAAAGTAACTTCAAACCGTACTGAAACATTTTTTTCCCACGGTTCTCCCTGTCTTAAGCTTTTTAAAAGGACCAGTGAAGGCATAACCAGAAATCATTGAAGCTACTTATAATTATATCTCTTTGAATTCCATCTTTTGCCTATCCCCTCCTTCTCTCCTCTCACCTCTGTTGATAACAGGTGACTCTCTCTTTCTAAAAGTCTTTTTTTTTTTTTATCTTTCTTTGTATGTGCTCTCGTGGTTTATTTTGTTTGACTTTAATGTACAGCCTTTGATGTTTTTTCTTTTTTCTTTTCATGCAAAGTTTTGGATTTTGATATGTTTTTGTTGATGGGTTTTGGGTTTTTGGTGCTTTGTTGGCATTGGTTTGGTGGTTAAGTGAGAAGCAGCAAGATGTTTAAGTTTTAGCTTAATCTGTATGATTTTTTATGTCTTTGATAAGTTGATAGATGGAAAGTTCTTCCTATAGTTGGATAGGCGATGTGGAGATATAGATTTCGGGTTAGTCTTGTGGGAAAAATCGGGCTTATAATGAAGAAGAAGAGAGAAATAGGATTATGATGGAAATTATGTGTGCAGTGCTCTTGGCAATTCTGAGTTGAATCTAATCTATTTGTTTGTGATAATTGGTTTGGTGAAATTAGCTATATAATTAGTGTTAGTTTGGTGAACTTTCTAGTTTTGAATTTAGAATTTGGTCACACTCCCACCACTGAGTTGCTGAAATGGTGGTACATGAAACAAATTATGATGTACTAACTTGAGTTTATGCAAAACCATCTGGAGTATGCTATTCTTTGCAAGTTGTTCTGTTCTTTTTAAAGGACCTGTTCTTGCAGCTTCAGAATGCTGATGTCTCTGTGACATAACTAAAATTAACCTCATCTTTGAGGGTTTTTCTTTTTTTGGTAATATAGGTAAAGAAGTTGTTAAGCATGGGGAACGGGGAATCAACTTTTGATGATCATCAATATGATTTTCAGCAGCAATTCCCTTCTTACTCGGAAAGATCGATGGACGATAACTATCAACCTAGGCAGCATCCGGCTTATATAGCTGATAATTTCAACTCGATAGACGATAACTATCAACCAAGGCAGCATCCAGCTTATATAGCTGATAATTTCAACTCGTTGGATCAGGTATGGTTCTTGGTTCATTTATTGAATTGTAGAAGACAACGGATATCATTAAATACTGTTATAACATTATACGCTACACAACAAAATATGACTGGAACTTTGATAGTGCATGATAGTTCGTGATCAAAACATCTGCTTCTAAAGGTGTTATAAGCAATGATTTTCATTTAACTATGAAAGGTGTGTGAAATTTGTATATTGATTTCATATATTGCTTTGGTGGATAAGGGAATATAAACTTCTGGGGATGGTTTTAACAGCAAGCCAAGTATTTCTTTGTTTATGAGCGTTATTGTCCAAATAGAACATGAATGAAGCCTAATTTCAGCACCTAGCTCAGCACATGACAATGAGTGGCGACATCAGCCTAGGTACTATCTTATTGAGAGTATTGCACGAAATATAGGACTTTAGCTGACCGATGTTTGGCAATTCATATCAACACAAGCAAGATGACCATTGACCGCTGGACAATCTCATCATCAATCTGCTAAAGCTGACAGGTTTTGAAATATCCAGTCTTGCAGCCATTGGGACGTATTTTACTAAGAACTTTCCACAGTCGAATAGTTATAAGTTATTGAAGTCTTTAATCCAAAGCAGATTATATGACAAGCTGATCATTGCTACTGTACAGTACATGACAATGCAGCTATCTTTTTGTACAGTAAACATACTCTTCACTGGTTTATAAGGAGCTTGAAATAAAAGTTATATAAATAACAAATCAGTAAAAAATCAAGGATATCAGATAGCTGAAAGATGTCATGATAATTGGTGGGAAAATTGTCACACAAACATCTTCGAAGTTGCACATGGCTGAGTATAATTCTTAAGAAAAAGGGTAAAAAAAAAATTGAGACCGAGTAGCATACCGCTCAGCTTATTTATTACCTGTCTCAATGGAAAAAAAAAATTAAGCAAAACAAGTTTTGTGTATTCTCAGGTTATTTCTTCCCTGAGAGAAGCTGGTCTTGAATCATCCAATCTAATACTTGGTATTGATTTCACCAAGAGTAATGAGTGGACAGGTGATTCTTCCATTCCATTGAGATCTATTTAATTTCCAATTTCATCATATCTGATAAGTGCAGAAAATATGCTTTTTCCTGATGATATTAGGTAGGCATTCATTTCACCGGAAAAGCCTCCATGCAATCGGTAGCACACTGAATCCCTATGAGCAAGCCATCTCTATCATTGGCCGTACTCTGTCTCCTTTTGATGAAGATAACTTGATACCTTGTTTTGGATTTGGCGATGGTTAGTCTCTCTTTATAGCTTCACTATATGTACCCCTATGTACTAGAGTTTTCATGGATTGGTTATTGATTTATTTCTTATTTACTTTTGGTAGCATCAACACATGATAAGCATGTATTCAGCTTTTATCCTGATAATCGACCTTGTAATGGTCTTGAGGAAGCTCTTACACGATACAGAGAGATTGTTCCACACTTGAAGTTGTCAGGTTCGACATTTTCCTGTTTCCTTCTTGCTTATTTCAAAGAGTGATTTGCATCTTTCTCTTTTCTTTCCTTTCGACACCTTGGCTTTTCAAAATGTCATTCATTTTTCTAGTGTGTTAATTCCTCCTTTAAGCTGCTAAGAGGCAATGGAGTCTTGTGAATGAATAAGAAATGGATAATTCCTTATGCATGAGAAGTCTGTGTTAAATTGTCAAAGGACAAGGACTGAGAATAGCAACCTTCACCCACTTCTGTAGGTCCAACTTCATTTGCTCCAATCATTGATGCAGCGATTGACATTGTGGAGAAAAGTGGTGGACAGTATCATGTTCTCGTTGTTATTGCAGATGGACAGGTTCTTAAATCCCGCTTATATTCATCCCCTTTCTCATCCGCTACTGTGAAATGTGAATGCATTTTGACTTTGTGTTCTTCGCAATGCTTGCTGGGTTTTCTTCCCTGTATTTAGGTTACCCGGGGTCCTGATACTCCTCCAGGAAGGTTCAGTCCTCAAGAACATGCAACTGTAAACTCCATAGTTGCTGCTAGGTAAAGTAATGGCATCAGTAATATTGTATGGACATTGTGCTTTCCTCACTGTATTGATGCTTGGCAATTTTATATACAGTAAGTATCCTATCTCAATTATATTGGTTGGAGTGGGGGATGGACCGTGGGATGCTATGCAGCAATTTGATGATAACATTCCTCAACGCGCGTTTGACAACTTTCAGGTACATTTGATATGTATGCTCAGCCTTAGATGGCATGTGTCAGGAGAGAGACCCTGAACCTCTTCTTCTTTGCGAACTAATCTTAGGGCATGCTTAGGATTGAGTTTTCAGAACTATATTTTTAAATGTCTTGGAATTTCAAAACCCGTGGTTTAAAATTGACAAGACAAACCACATGGGAAACCAAACTTGCTTTTGTCTTGAAACCTGCTGTGAGTCAAAACCTCACGTGTGCCGACGCATTTTTCTTTTATCCTCGTGCAGTTTGTGAACTTCACAAAAATAATGTCAGACAACACCGAAGCATCAAAGAAAGAAACAGCCTTTGCACTTGCTGCCCTCATGGAAATTCCACTTCAGTACAGAGCCACACAAACTCTTCAGCGTGCAAAGTAAGACAGAAGGTTCGATTTTTAGTTATTGTCGGAAATCAAACCAGGGCGTTCAAGTCTTGAACTATTTTTAACTTGTGCAGCAACAGTTCAGTTGGTGGTCCACACACAAGGCCACTTCCACCTCCTCGTGAAGTGATTGATCATGATAATGCAGTCAAATCAATCCCGCACATGACAAACTTCAAACCAGTTCAACCAACCGCTCCAACAGCTTCAGTGGAACCGGTACCTTTTCCCCTCAATTTTTACCCCCTTCGGATTCATATCTGTACCAGGATTTCGTTTTGATATACAAGTTATATTGTTCTAGGTCTGCCCCATTTGCTTGACAAACCCGAAAGACCTGGCTTTCGGATGCGGTCATATGGTGAGTGCATTTCCCTTACAATTACACGCCAAATGAACTTATGACTATTTTCGCTAGAGATTGTGTGTTCACTTTCCTCTTGTTTCTGCAATGAAGACTTGCAGGGATTGTGGAGCAACCATTTCAGCCTGCCCTCTATGTCGACAGCCCATAACAACACGTCTGAGATTGTTTACTTGAGCCAAACAAGACTCCCTGCGCTCTGTTTACTCCAGAGAGAATGGCGAAGCTTCCACGACAGGGTGGGGTTAGTTGGCAAAGCCGTTAAACATTAGCAGTTCGTTAGATTTAACGTGTAAAATTTTTCTGCAAAATGACCTTTGAGATCAAAGCCTGTACAAAAGTCAAACGAAAAAAATAAATAAATAAAACCTAACATTTTCTTGATCAATTATTTATGATACATGTGTAAAATATCAACAAATTTCATTAATTTTTTTCATCATGGTTAATCTGTTCTTTCAGCCTAGTCTTTTGATTGGGCTTGCTTGAATTGGAAAGGCGTAGTGTTAAAGAACTAGGATGGTAGCTGTAGAACAGCCTCTAGGCCCTAAACAAAAGATGAAGAGCAAGGAGAGCTAAGGAGGAGATGTCCATTGAGGATTGACCTATACAATCACATCGGGCGTTTGCCTTTCTCGCAGAAGAACAATCATTTATCATTCATGGAATCTGAACTTTACTACAATATTGTAATTTTGGAGCAAATAATTTGTTTGCAGATTTGAAATAAACCCATCCTAGTTTGTATGATGTCTTGTCCTCTATTATTATAAGCATCGTCCTAGACAATTATCAGCATTGTTTTCACCCCCTGATTTGTTAATAGTTTCCACTCAACATTTTACTTTCACCACTGAATCCATGCGTTTGTCTGGGAGTGAGAAAGAAAATAAAGTCAATTAATAAAAATAAAGAACAATACAAAATATACATGCCCTACTTCCACTTGTATACAAAATCACTGATATTAATTAATACAAACAGGATTAGAAGGCTATGCCTGTCATACTTGATTGAACCCCCAACAACCGATCACATCTTTCCCTTGTATCCAGCAAAATTGAACCTCGTCATACTCAGATCTTGTTCTTTATGGTGAACGGGAAAACTGATAACAGCTTATCCAGGGACCCTGCACCAAAAGAGTTTCCACGAGTGCAAAACCATGTTGCCAAATTGCCGTCTTGCCCATGAACTTCGGAAAACACCTCTGAGAAGTGAAGTTCCTCATTTTCTTGTGTTATCCTCGTTAAGTTGAGAAACATTCCCGGCACATCTATGATTTTTTAGCAATATTTGACTTTGTTGGGGGTATAAGGTACTAACCTTGTTAGAATGTTAGAAGCTCCATCGATCTAATTGCGTCTTCGCTCCAGCCATATCTTTCTGTGCCTTTTTCCTACGATAAAATATTGGGCAATCCCGACTGGGTCCAAAAGGGAAAAATTACTTAGAAATAGAATAAAGAAAATACACAAAAAAAAAACACATTTTCTTTTCTTTTTTAATTTTTCCTGCTGTTTGAAAAAAGAACCAACATACCACAAGGCAATCCTTACTAAAAGTAAAGAGTATGTAATAGTTTTAGAAAGGGAGGAGATGATAAACCTAGTGCAAAGAACATCCTGGTGAAGAGAGCCTTGGCACTCTTGGCACTGTGTCCACAGCCTCCCAAAAAGTTGCTCTAGTTCAGATACTGTAAACAATCCATAATTTCAATTAACAAACACTTCCCTTCAAATCTACAGGGTCATCTCACGCAAAATTAAAGACAATTCAAATGAGATGCTTGCCTTGAGAAACTGATTTGCAGTACAGCTCTGCTTCTCTCCCTTTGCAATTTGAGCAGAGAGTTCGATCTGAATTGCTGGTCAGCAACACAATTAATTGCATTAGGACTTTCATAGAACCCCAATCCCATAATTAGTAGACGCCAAAAACAAAGCACCGGAGAAGATTCTTAAAAAATAAAGGAAAATGATATGATGGGCGTCATTTACATTCACTATGGGACTTGAATTGAGAAGGCGTGTTTTCCTGAAGTTACAAGAATGCCTTCGATAGAAAAATAAAAATGCATCACTGCCTTTCTCCTCCTAGCTTGACAAACAGAATTACTCGAGACCCTTAAATCAAACATCTGGGAAATAAATAATGGGCTCCTCAATTTCTTCTGCTAAATGCAAGTTGGTTTATATAAACTCTTTGAATGCCTGGTCCATTGAAGACCGAAATACAAAAGACCCCCTGAATTTTAATTCATTACAGAAGCAAGTCATGTGCTGAAGCACCCATAGCTCCATGAGTGGAATAACAGAACTTTAGAGACTAGGAAGCACTCCAGGGCCACGCCCATAACAGGAGACTAAGGACATGCATCAACCATGAATTTATGCCAATAGTACAGGCCTTGTGGCGACATAAGGCAGCCAGCTAGTATACTTTTGCAGTCATCCTTAGACATTGAGCTCAATGGAGGTTTGGTTTACTTGGGATTGGGAATGGAATGTGAGTCATTTTCCATTCTTTGTGAGATTCTGTTCAGGTCACCGCTTAAAAATTAAAATTCCACACAAGATGAGACATTTTATATCAAATGTGATAAGTTATTCCTTTCTTCCATTGTACTAAAACTCTATTACTAGCAGAATTAGTTTTAAATTGAAGAGCAATATTATTTAGAATTGAATCAGAATCCTATTCCCAATCCATTCCTAATTCAAGAGAAAACCAAACATGGCCCATGGACCTTCCCAAAGTAATCAGGTAGAATTCCCATTGTTAAATCTTTGCGATACACTTTTCTGACAAAATGCTAGACATTCCACTGCCCTATCCTTAATCTATGTTCCCAGCTATCATCTTGCACTCTTCACAAAATCAGGCTGACACAGAAAAAGGCCACCACCATGTGTAGACTCTGCTAAGTTTAAAATGAAGAACTAAGTTTGCTCACAACACTTAGATGTGGCTTCAACCCTACCCTCAACAAAATAAAAATAAAAATTCTCTGATGGGAAAATAATGGAATGCAAAACTGGATTCCTGTTTTTTATGAAATTATACATACTAGAAGAGCTCTTAGCTCCTGCTATGCATCCAATACACTTGAAAATTGTTCTTACACTGATATGTTTAAGGTTAAAGTGCCAATAGAAAAATGCTCATCACATGCAGAAGATGGGGGGGGGGGGGTAAATAACAGAGAAGATATAGAAAATGCAAAAAGAAGAGCACTTCGAACATACCTAAGAAGGGTTTTGCAGCCAATGCATGTGAGCTGTTTCTTTGCAAATTTCATAATGCCACCTGTTGAAGGAGTAGATATGGAAATAGATCTTGTGTGACTTCCCTGAAGAAGCTCCTTGCTGGCATTCTTCAAAATGGGCTCAAAAATTCTTAAAAGTGGCTGCAAAGTCAACCCTACTGTTAACATGTAATCTAAACAGATGACCAAAACATAACTTGACTTTAGACTACAATACACTAATCTAACCTTGCTAATTTGGTTTTCCAGATAGTATTGGGGGTCTATTGGTATGTTATTTTCTAGAACATAGATGGGATCCTCTGATTTCTCAAAAGCCTGATCACCAACAGAGATAAAATTTCATAAACCAGGAAAGTAAAAGGAATTATCTTCCACTGGAAGAAATAGAATACGATAATACAAAGCCACCAGATCAATTACCTTGGCACCTTTTGCACCTTTTATAATGACATAAGGCACTCGATCCCCAACATTTGGAGCAGTGGCAGCATCTCTCTATCAATCACATGCAACGTTATGACAGTTAAATACAGATGCAACATCTAATTATTAAAAATTTCAAGAACCATAATCTATTTCTTTTTCTAAAGACCAGGATTTGCGATAAATATTAAATAAAGACAGGACACCTACAAAGTTATGTCAGCTGAATGCAAACTTCAGTAACTATGGGACACTACAGTAAGTTAGTAACTCGATTTTTTGAGATATTCATGCATATTTAATAAGTGCGGATTCAATTTGAACAAATAATGAATGTCCAAAGTTTGGAACCAGATGGAATTTGAAAACTTGTCCGAATCTGGAGACTTTGAACTCAAAACGAGGAAGTACACGAGTAAAAAGTTCAGCAGACCCAAAAAGCTGGGTACTTGGAGTTTAGGTTTGCATTGAACATCCAAATTCATTCAAAATCCACAACTTCAAACTCATGGATTGGAGAAATTTTGGCCAAAACACTTTGAAAAAACATTTTATCCCATAAATTAGTTTAAAAATATACTCAATTCAACAAAATTTCATAAAAGTGTATCATCTGTAATATGTCCATAATTACACAAGAAAAAGCATCAGCTGCATCAATACACATTCTGATGAAGTAGATAACGGAATCATTAAAGCACCTTGCGCATGCGTTCAGCAAGTTCAACATGAGCTGCCTTTACTTCATAATCATCTCCTGTCTTTGTCAAACCCTGTTAAGCTAAATGCTTTAGTACAAATACAGAACATTGATGTCTTCGATGTTTGATGCTTGATGCTTTAGTAAGGATACAAAAATTCTTAAAGGCAGTTTAAGGATAACATCAAAAGCCAATAGATGGCACCATAGCACCAAAACAATTCCCCACCTTAGTAATAACCAGAAGTGACAAATCCATGCGATTCATTAGAAGATCTGAAATTGTGTTCTTTACAAATTGAACCGCGCCAGGCACATCTCTGTCTATTAGTATCTTGTGAAGACACTCATTTACCAGATTTTTTACCAATAGACAGTTGTCCCTTCGAACTGTTTCAATGCCTGTCCAAGACATATGACAAATTAAGAGACATACTATAAACATTTCAAAAGCTTGAACGTTTAGAAGTTCCAATATTCACCTTTAGTATCCATTTTGTCAAATTTGTCTGGATTTGTCCAGAATAAACCAGCATATCGCTTCTTGCTAATCAATAGATATGGATAATAAACCTTCTCAAACTCTAGCTTGATGGGCTTCGCCACACAAATATCCAATAAATAAACAGAAGGCATTAATTACAAAAACAACTCAAAAGAAAAAAAAGTTCAATTAAAAGTGCACATGAAATCAGGTCAACAGTTGACTTTAAAAGAAAAAATAAACATGAAAGTTTTCACAACAAACCATCTAAAATAGTAGTAAAGGCACTTCAACATTACAAGCTTATTAGGGAAATCAAAATGCCAACAAAATATAAATCGCTGACAAGAATAATAATTACAAATCCTAAATAGTAAATTCACCAGCTAATCATAGAATACTGAAATCAATAAATTACGAAGAAATAGATAATAACCCTCTTCTTGCACCATATCACCATGAAAATAGGATAACTTACTTTGATGAAAGTTCCACTAATACACTCAGCAGCTTCACGGCCCAACTTCATCGCTGCTTGTACAGTAGGAACTCCAAATTGCACCATAACTGAATCAGTGTCACCATAAATAACCTGAAATTATTAACTTGATCAGATCAGGCTATTACAATAATAAGGTACAGCTAAGGCGCTGGACCCAAATTGAGGCTTAAGAATATACATAAATAGTTCTAATGGTATCAAATGGGGTAAAGAGAAAGTTGGGACAGATAGGGATAAAATCACATATGCAATGATTGAGCATAATTCTTCAAGGAAAATTTATATATCCTTGGTACGTGCTTCATAGGAGTCTCAATATGAATTTAGCATTAGAAGATGGATCTTCAATAAAAGAGATGCTAGAAGCTTTGGCATGCCAAAGGTCATGGGCAGCATACAGAAGTGCTACAGGACCAAATAACAAACCCTTAAATTGCAGCAACAACCTGTTGCAATTAAGGTTTGATCAACAACTTGAATGTATATTGCATCAGTGCCCATCACTACATTGGTTTTCAGAGACACCATGGTATTCCTGCCACTTCTAGAGGTAGTATAGGGCAACTCTAGGAGAGAAGATAAGTCTTTTAATCTCAAGCCATGCACATAGTAACATGTCTGTAATCTCAAAGCTTGAAGAACTTTGAGAGAGCCAATCCATACACATGAATGCATAAACAGGATAAGCTACATGTATATTTGTTTTTTTTTTTTTTTGCTAAGAAACACTGCAAAAGAACAGATAAAGGCAGGCATTGACCAGTTGAGAGGTGCAGATAAATCTGAGAGAAATCTCTCTACCTATCACAAACCAGCTCATATCTAGCCTGCCATTGTCTAATATAGTTTATCACATTATGCACACTGAAGTTCGTGATGGCATACCTCTGCATTGTGTTCGTAGCCCCCTAGTATAGTAAACTTGTCTTCCACAAGTTTTTTTGTGTGTTCAATCATCTGTCGACCTTCAAAAAGCAAACAACTAGTTAAACTGAGCAGAACTAGTAAGCAATATGCTAATGTTTTTAATCCAAAAAAAATTACAATTTGGAAACACATTTTGTTAGAGTACCATAGCTTGTAACACTTGAGGATATTTCTAGACATGGCAATTGGGCAACTGTAGCTCCTGTAAACCCATAAACAGAATTCGCACTAATCTGAAAGAGGAAAAGATGTCAAAGACTTCAAATTAATTGAAAATAGGTACAGGCTACAGAAGCTGCCAATCATCTAATTAATTTGGAGCTTTGTAAACTTACCTTCAATGCCAGTTGGCGACCATCTAGAACAGCCTTCTCAAAGGGATCCTTCGCTTCCTAAAATCATAAAAAATTGTAATAAGCAATAAAAAGTCTGAGTACGTGGTTGTTGAAAATCTAGGGACTGTGCAGTGGGATAGAAATATATAGTAAAAACTTCTAGCTGCAAGCTAATGCAATTAGAAAGGTGATCACCTTCAAATCTGCTTTTGCTCTTTTTCGAGCAGTTAATAGTTCTTCAAGAATTTCAGGTAGAATTCCCTGAAAGTATATTGTATAACATTCTCATCAATAACAAATTTGGATTCACCAATTTCACTCTTTTTTCATGAGAAAACAAATGCCAGCAACAACAAAAATTCTTGTTTAATTAACTAGTTACCTTCTGTAAATTTGACTTCACAAAAGTTTCACCAGATGGAGTTTTATTGATACATTCAGGTGGAAGGTTCAGTTTGCGAACATCTTCAGGCGTTACCTTCACAAAAACCAATAAAGATATAAAAAAATTGGCAGAAAGCTTGTCATTTAGAATCAATTTTTGGACAAGTTAAACATTTAAAGAAAACAGCTACTGGAAAAAGGTCCAAATGTTCACCAGAGTGCAGTAACATAGATTGTATGCCATCATTATTGATGGATACAGGGATGCAAAATCCAGTGTTGCAATTGGCTTTTCATAGAATCCTGCTTTTGGCTCCAAAACCTGATTTTTTTAACATCCCAAACATTAGCAGAGATATTAAATTCCAAAAGGAGAAGTAAATCACTAAAGTTGGAATACAATACATATACAAAGAACTTAATCTTGTCAAGCTAATCTTTCAAAATGGATTACCATTCTTACAAAAACATCAAAAGCACCATTTCAGATCTAACATGGAATCAGCAGGAACCAAAATCTCCAGAGATACACCCAACAAATATTTCTTCAGACTTGAAACAGTTACCCGCCAGCATACCATGAGCTTAACATTATAAATAATAACAGATTGGCAATAGCAATTAAATTATATCAGGCAAGAATGCAAAACAGAACCATAGCATACCATGATTCACATTTTGCTACAGGCATAGCAAAGTTTTTGAGTCAACTAGTCAAGAACTACAGAAGCAATATAAAGAAAACACACCGGGGTTTCAGGCCTCCAATTCATTGTGAACTGGGAATTTTTCAAATAAGAGTATGTATTCTTCTTCACACAAGCACTGTTAGTCGATACAGCAGCACCAAAGTAACCTATTAATTAGCTTTCAGTCCTTCCATGAATGGAAGGGGAATAAAGAAGGGGGAAGACAAAATTGCATATCCACAGATGAGCATGCGAGGACATCCCAAACACAAGTGAGCCATGACGATGCCAAGAAGAATATTAAATAGGTTGAAACAACATCAATTATTACACTTTCATAGTTTCAATTAGCCAGAAATTCTATATTAAGCTTTCCTCATTCACACATTTGAAGTCTTTATGAGTCAGTTAAATTCATAGCAATACAAGTGAACAGCAAATAAAGCCCAGGATATAAAAAAATTTAAAAAACTAGGCAATGTAGATGTTGACTCACAGTTGCGCCTTCATATTTTCCTTGTTCAGATCCTGCCTGCTTGACATTCGGAATAACTAGGTTTTTTTCCTTGGCCTTCCTCAACAGTTGAGAAAGCACCTGAAAACAATAGTTTAAAATTAGCCTGATTAACTTGATGTCAATTAGCAACCTAAATAAAATCTAACCACCTAAGGCAGCACAAAATTTTAGTTTGGAGAGGAAGATAGGGATAAACAGAGCCATAGCTCAACCAAACTCATAGTGTATGCATGCCTATATAAAAAGGTCTTTCCTAACAGAATCTCGAATTCTTATTCATCGAGCACTGATCAAATTGCAGCATGGTCACCATGAAACAGAGCTTTTCTCTCTCCACTTCAATTATAGATTCAAACTTTTATCGTACAAAAGATCTTCATGTGTGATTTTGTAGTGGAAAGTTCTGTTATGAGGTTCTTTTTTATACACATCTAGATCAAAGTCCTATGTGCTGAAAATTGCAAATGCATGTACTCTTTTCTTTTTGTATAAAAAATTGAGTATAAATAACATACTCATCTTCCATCTAAGATCCTGCATTCACAAGCCGCATAGCTAAAAATGATCATTAAGAAGTTGTTGTAGCACTGTAATGTTTATCGTAACATGAAATCACCTGCCAATCAAATCATAGTTTTTTACCTTCCCTATGCTACTAATGATATTCACAACTAATAGCATAATAACATATCTCATCAATTCTAACCAGTTTGTAACCATGTTTATGACTACAAACCTAACAGATTTGATATTGAAAGTCTATATTGATTTTAAACATGCATTGCATTTAAATTCTGCAACTGAATTCCTTCTAGCTCATTTTGATGTCCAGTGAAATTATTTATTTTCAATTCTGGAAATTAATTTATAAAAATTACATCATAGAAAAACTGTTCTAACTCCAGTGAGGCAATGCATCAAAATAGCACTACCCTGGTCTAACCTTGATGCTTTGTCCCCTGGCAAGAAGAAAAGAGAGAGGGACACCAGTTACACGGGCCATTTCCACATAGTTGTAAATGAGCATCAGTTTGTCCAAGAGTCGCTGTGGGAGATATGCATCCTGAAATTCCAACAAGATGTTAATTATGCAGCGAATGAGAAAAAAAAGGCTTTTTACTTTAAACATGCATAATGTACTAGTCAAGAAAACCACTTAATAACATTCGTCAACACTGAGTCCTCCAAAGATTGAGGGAAGGTTGGTTAATGCACAGACATAAATATCTTTAGGAAAAGGGAGCTCTTTCTGAATTACTTCTATTCATGACCCATAATGTATTTCAAACCACATTAAAGACTACTACCATCACCAGTTTCCCCTAAAAGTTAAATTTAAATCAGTTTTGAAGAAAAACATTCACAGAATGCGACTGCAAATATAATTCCTTAAACTTAACACTGCTCTCAATGATAGAATGCTTTTATGCAATAATAGATCTTTGGAATAGGATGACTTTTATTTAAAACTAGAATTTACAGGAGGAAGAATTACTCTTCATAATGAACGATTTTATTTCATTGGAAGATGGACATCTAAGAATATACCTGTTCACACCTGAAATTTAAATTATCAGCAACTATCTAGAATCTAAAAGAAGATAAAGCTTCATCCTAAATAGTTGAGAAGCTAAGTCCACATGTTGAGTTAAGTTATAGTAATGATGAAAGACAAGAAAATACAAGCTCTCTTGCCCGCTTGATGAAAATTATCTCTTCAGTGGGTTTGTAAAAAGATTCACCAACTCCTCAACTGCAGGTAATCTCTAATGTGAATGCTTGTTGTGCAGAACAAAGAAAAACCCAAAAAATGGAAATCCGTCATTCAACTGCAATATGACAATCATCTGAATCCATCTCTCAATCACTCGGCATTTGATACAAGCATATCAATAGGTTAAATGCAATTAATAATGAAGCCAATATGGCTAATACGCCAGAGATTCCAAGTAGAAAGATGGGAAAGAAGAAGTTGTCAAGCCAAACCATGCACCTTTAAACAATATACAGCAAGCCGCCTCCTAGTTTCTGCATTCCCATTCTGAAGATCAGATATTATTGAATGGTGAACATCCTCTTTCTGCATGAGACAAAGTGACATCAGCAAGCTCAACCCCAGATGTACATTTAATTCAATAGAAAGCAAACAAGAAAAAGTTTCATTGAAAGGATCAAATGGATAATGTGTTAAAGGGAAGTAAACTGACACCTTATACAGACTCGGGATAAAAAAAATAGTAAATGAGACTAGGTTTCGTTTTTTTCCAATCCATGCCCATGTCAGAATCTCGGAAAGAAACATGAACAGCTAAATACCAAAATTAAGGCAGAAATGCTTAGAAAGAGCAAATGGGAAAGGGGGGAACGGTCAAAAGGTGGAAACAAAACTGATTTTCAGAAAGACTGATTATTCCTGGATGTGTATGTACATAATCAAGACAAAAGATTGATAACCAAGACAAATCAGTTATAGAAAATCCATATCGAAATGATATCAAGACAAAGATTGACAACCAAGACAAATTCTGTTGAGCTTTATTGAAACAATATCTCAAAAACTTACCTGCTCAGAGAGAAAGTGTGTTGAAACAGAGTTTAATGAATAAGAACTTAGTTTATAATCTCGTTGCATGACCTGGAAAAATGAAGAACAAACGTAATTAATTATGTGAGAAAATATAGATAAACTTCTCTATCATACAAACAAGGAAATGGTTCGTGAAACAAATATGCTATATAAACAAGACCTGAAGCAAATCAAATTGAACTCTGCCTTCAACTGTAACTTCTTTACTTTCCCTTGTCCCATATTGCCTGTAATACCAGCATGTATAAGCATACCAATCTTTTCATATATGGAAAGAATAAAGAGATGTAATGACCAGGAGAGTGTAAAGGAGCCATGCGACAGAAACTTTAGAAAATGAAAATTCACCTTCTCTTTTGAATTTTTCAGGCATCAGTGATAAATGCCAGCAGAATTTACAATCCAACAAAAAAGTTAGAGGCATATATGAGATGGGTATTATTATCTACCTCTTCCATGCTGAATATATGAGAGAAATTGTTTAGCCTTGCTACTGAGCCCAGGAACAGTTTCTATACACTACTTAAATATCAAGGTGCTATAGTGGAATTAGAAACAAGGGATGACATGGCTCTCGACATAAAAGATTAATCTGTGTAGTGGCCATTTTCTATACACTACTTAAATATCAAGGTGCTATAGTGGAATTAGAAACAAGGGATGACAAGGCTCTCAATATAGAAGATTAAGACCTACTTTTATGTTCCAAAAACAGAGAAAAGGTGTTTCCATTTTCAAAGATTAGTCGTGCCTCATTACTAATATCACTACTGGAGTTGACTTTAAATATTGTTTCCAATTAGATTTAAGAAACCATGCTGTCTGTGTAGTGGCCATTTTCTATACACTACTTAAATATCAAGGTGCTATAGTGGAATTAGAAACAAGGGATGACAAGGCTCTCGACATAAAAGATTAAGACCTATTTTTATGTTTCAAAAACAGAGAAAAGGTGTTTCCATTTTCAAAGATTAGTCGTGCCTCATTACTAATATCACTACTGGAGTTGACTTTAAATACTGTTTTCAATTAGATTTAAGAAACCATGCTGTCTGTGTAGTGGCCATTCCAATCAATTAACCAATTCTCATTAAACAAATTATAAAACATGGTAATTATTATAGTGAGTGTTACCTGGATGAAAAGGTCGCATCTTTGATCCGAACCCTGCTGTTCCTGATGCGGCCCAAGACAGGAAATTCTGATATTCCCAAGGTTGCAGCTCTCTATAGATCAGAAAAAAACTACATATTAAATTTAGACAACTGTAGATATTTTAGCAAACATAAACATTAGCATTTCTAACCACAAAAAAAAAATCCAAAAGTGATCTTTGCATTATGATACAAAATTAGGAAAACCTCCAACCATGAAAATGTGCAAAGAGAGTACAAGGAACATCTAAAATACCTCAATGAGATATGGCAGATCAAATTTGCAGATATTATACCCAATTATAATATCTGGATCAACTTCACGAATAAATTCCTGCGAACAAAACCAGCTTTATTATCATAAATGCATAAACAAAGGATAGCAGAATGACTAGTTATGCTCTTCTTGCAGCAGGTCTAACCATTAAACTGTCACTTAGTATTGTACAAACAGGGCTACACTGATATAGTAGGGTATCATTGGCCATGAAATGGTTTAAGAATGGGTATGGATTGCCAGAGTATCAATCATTAACAGTAGAATGAAAGCTAGCTAGCAATAAACAGCAGAATTAACACCTTCCAAGCTATCAGGACTTCTCTCTCTGTATCAAAAGACATAACATCCACACCAACTATCGGAGAACATGAGTTCAGGGTCATGATATTACGAACAAATGGCTGGTCCTCCCCCTGCAAAGTTACTAGATTTGCCACCTAGAAAAATATAAACAAGTCAGAAACAGTGAAGAAAATAATCCAGTTCAGCAACCAGACTGCTTTACTGAAATAATTAATAAGACAAAGCTAGGAATAAACCTGAATAACAGGATCATGCGTTGGCTCAGGAAAATGGCCTTTGCGACCAGCACACTCTATATCAAAACTCAAAATGCGAAACGGGGCCATTTTTGAGAATTCCCCTTCAGCAGCATGGCTGATCAATTCTGAATATCTGGGAGCATCTATTAAGGAAAGAGTTTTCCATCTTGAAGAGCATAATACAGAAAAAAAATACTCAAAATTAGAATATTCTGCAATAAAGGATACAAGCAATCAAACTCCAATTGACAATTTGATAAGCTCTTTGAAGTCTTTTTGTATTTTCCAGCAGGTACTTCAATCCAATTTCCACCAACAACATTGCAGTCAATCATGAAACGGAGAGCAAAGAGGACATTGCTTTCATATGTCATGAAGCTCCTCATACCGAGTCCATCAATCTGGATGCCTTTATCAAGGATACCTGCAAATGATAGGAAAATTTTAACAAGATTGTATCTCCAAATACAAGAAAAACATTAAAGGATCAATGATGCTGTCCATGTATTCTTTCAGAAAAATTTAAGCAACCATCATATCATAGTTAAGATGTTTACCCCGGCAGCCAGAGACCATCGTTGGCAATGCAACTACAATCTTAAGAAAGGGATGAGATTGCTGCTGCTGATAATACATGATGCTCCTTTTATGCACCAATTCAATTCGTCGCACAAATTTGGGTACTTTAGTGTTCCTATTCACCTCCCTCATCTTCCCCTAAACCACAAACAAAAATGATAACTGGGTGAATCAAAACAACCAAATTCAAACAGAATATACATGATCCAATCAACTGATAAAACAAATTACCTCAAGAATCTTATGAAAATGGGAGATGTCATCTGGGTTCATTCCAGGAGGACAGCTGACGTAGAAATAGGGCTCAAATCCATGAACAAGACAGCAAACACTATGTCCTAACAAATACCCAACATATCAACTAAATAATAAATCCAAACAAGTCATAAGTTCACATCAAACATTCTTTTCATGCAGATCTAAATATTCAAGATTTTCCCACTTTCCACATAAACCAGCATTATGCATCTAAATCCCTTCTCTAAAAAGGCTTAACCCTGAGACTCCGAAAAACTAACACATTATCATTATGGCTTCGGCTAAAGCACACTTTTTGACAATTCTACTACATTAAGAACTCAAATAGAATTAAACTTTCGCATTTTTATCATAATTCTTAGAAACAATAAGCAGGAAAAACACAAATTTATGAGCATTAACTTACTTACCTTCTCCAGTAACCCCAAAAATTCTAAGAATAGCAGCAGAACCTGACCTATCAGGCAAAAGTTCTTTATGTGTCTCTCCGATCACGTAATCAATCTCGAGTTGCTGAAATACTAAACAAATCACAGAAACACGAACAAAAACCATAAAAAATTCAACAAATTAAAGAGAAAAACCGTATTAATCAACTACAACTAGTCACACAACAATCAAACACCAAAATCACTCACTGATACTCTGCGATTGCGACACGTAGCCATCTGATAACTTCGGGCGGGCCCATTTTGAGAGTCGAGAAGTAAGGGCTTGACGTTCTTTATTGAGATTCTCTTCGTCTTCTGCAATGAGGGTTTCGTCAAGGAAGACGTCTTCATCGAGGAATTCTTCGTCGACGGTGGGAGTGATGGCTTGGTGCTTCACCGCCGGTGATGGGTTCGGTGGCTGTGGCGTTGGCGGTGGGCGTTTTCTGGTGGAGCCGTTTCGGTTCATGGTGGTGTCCTTTTGGGCTTTGGGGTTTTGAGAGAGAGTGAAAATGGAGGGATCGTGACATGAGATTCCCGCCAGTTTTGGATTGGGAGTCTTATTAATAGAGGATGGCACGTGCAATGCACGTGATTTAGGCTCTATTGAAAGATAAACTATATTTATGTCCTCGTAGATTCATCCGTGTTACCCTTTCATCCTCGTATTTTAGAATTCGCCAATTACCCATAAGGATTCAATTTTGCTCGTCGCTACAAATATAGCCATGGACAATTCCTTTTCTTAGATCGCTTTTTCTTTTTTTATCTCTCAAATCCGGTGCATTACCTTGT
>Ga0325414_1001248_pt1 | contig 24115 bp, 11 predicted proteins | sample PopdelMetagenome_8_FD_206183 | JGI IMG/M metagenome (GOLD analysis project Ga0325414, IMG submission 206183) | Populus deltoides microbial communities from Bellville, Georgia, United States - Leaf-PdKOR-R3 | ecosystem: Host-associated > Plants > Phyllosphere > Phylloplane/Leaf | place: USA... | reverse complement strand
ATTCACTAGGGAATTTGGTAAAAGATGGAAACTATGAGAAGTCCAGCTGCCACTTCACTAAGAGCAAAGGGCAGTAGGTGACTTCTACCATTGATTCACTAGGGAATTTGGTAAAAGATGGAAACTATGAGAAGTCCAGCTGCCACTTCACTAAGAGCAAAGGGCAGTAGGTGACTTCTACCATTGACACTCCGGTGAAATGATGGAGCAACCTTGAATGAGAAGAATGGTCGGGGATCTCTTAAACTAGAAAAGCACAGCAATTGAAAACTTACTATTGCCAATTACACATAATCCTAAAGGGCTTATGGAAGTGTGGTTCTTAGATAGGCATAGGATTACTACCTGCAGAACAGACTGTCCCCTGACATCCTCCAACTTGAGCATGCCATCTGATGCAGCTGCAAGAATCTCAGCACACAGCTTTGCAAATGTTGCCAAGAGGTGCTCGGGAGCCATTTGTTTCAGCAAAGAAACATAGATGTGCATTCTTTTAGACCTTGAGTTTTCATCATTACCCCTGGAAATGATATTCTTCAATAGATTATCTTAATTGAAAATATAGAGCATTTCTTTTCTTGGTTGCAGAATAACAGAGGCACCTACCTGATGGAAAATAGATGGCTCTCTGTTTGTGAACTTTTAGAACCACAATGCCCATTATGGGCATCACAGTCATTCAGAACAAAAATAGCTTCCACAAAACTGTTGTAAGCTAGAAGCGGTGCCTTGACTGCACACAAGTTATATACATCAGTAAAGCCCAGGAATACGTCACCAAAATAAAACTGATGAGTTGTGATTGCCTATTGACCTTTTAGAATATTCCCAAAGAGGAAATCAGCCAATTGTCTTATCGTTTCTGACTCATCAACTAGTGACAAAAGAAATCGAAGGAAGAGCACTCCCCTCCACTTCACATAGTCCCTCTGAATGTAAAAATATAATTAAAAAATGAAAAAGGAACAGTGATGATTACTCCCAGAAAAAGGAAAAGGAAACAATGGTATAACAAATGACAGAAACCCTGAAACAAAATTTAACCTGCAACAATCTTGAAAGCAGTATAAATGTCTGCCTCCTCACAAGTTCACATGGATCACGGAGACACTTGGTGATCTTCGATATGTAACTGTTGACTTCAAGAACAGCTAGTTAGTGTCAAAGAGATTATCGTTTAATACCAGTCTTTTTTCTCTATTTATGAAGAGACTATTATTAAAAAAAACAAAAAAGTTACTTTTGTCATTTGCCTACAGGCCTCACCAATCAACTAGAGCAGTATAGCGAATGCAAAAATCAGCCATCATTACAACAAGATTGTTTCTAAGAGCTGCAGAGTCACTCTTTTCAAGCTCCTGCAACATAAAGTGCATTGCAAACATTTCAGAATTCAGAAACTACTTTCAGCTGGAATCAGGAGCATAGTTTTATGGAGTCTTTGACATGAGGGGAAGAAACCAAGATGTAGCTTAAATAGCTATCATATTGTTCAAGTCTCGTGCGAAGAAAAAAAGGTTGCTAAGTATATCACTGCAACTACAACCCCAGAGGCATTGCTTCATTAGCTCTGTTATTGTTCAAGAATCATGCAACTACAACTCCAAAATTGCGAATTCTTTCTAACTATATATTAAGATTCCTGATCAACAATACCCATCATTGCACTAAATGTCAACAAGAATGCTGAAGAAAAGTAGCATAAGTTTTGTATTTACTAGAAATTCAATTGTAACACTAGTGAGATGTTTGTTGGAACTATCGAACCTGCACAAACAAAGGAATATATCTTTTTGCAAGTTCTTCGTCTGCTAAGCAAATCTTTCCCATTGTTAACCATGCTTGAATGTACAAAGAGGGAGCTGTCTGTTTCAGAGAGACTTGAGGACCTGGCAATTTACTTAATTTTGGATCAGAATTTCCTGAAGTGATGATGGTGTGTAGTAGAGGAATAATGGTGCTAGTATCTGCTGAAGGACAAATGATAACCAAAAACCCAATGGAATAAACTGCAGTTACTGCTTCTGACAACAATCTAGATAGGGCTGCAGCTCTCTTTCCCTTCCTAGTCGCACTTCTAGGAGGTGTGAAAAAAGCATCCCCCTTGTTTGTTTCTGAATCTCCTGTGATGTACTTCTCCAAGATCCGAGAAGCTTTAGAGAGAAGCTGCTGTACCCATTTGATGACAAGACTCTCAGCTTCATCAGCATCCAAAGCCTTCCGCTTGCACAAGGTTCTGAGTGCTTTAACATGAGCATTAACCTACATCAAACATGTCAATGCAATAAAACAAATCATACACATAAAGCCAGGAAAACATTGTGCCAACTCTTTGGTACTGGCTGCTTTAGGTTGCTTAACTCTTTCTAGGAACTATGCAACTAAAGTCATATTGCCATTGCACTCATCCTCACAAGATTCTATCCTGCGAAGTTCACTTCATTAGAAAGTAACCAGATGGAAGCAAACTGCATATTCCTTTCAGAGAACATATGTGCATTCTCTCTATTCACACTTAATGGATTAAAGCAAAAGCAATATGCCCAAGATCAGCAGGATTAAAATTCTGTATAGGGAACAGGAATAGTATACTTATAAGAGCTCCTATCATTGCATTAAACCTTGAAGAATACAGTTCATGTTGTTTAGAAATCATAATAAAGTAAAGCATTGTCAGCGTATTCCTCCACATTTCTTATCCAACATCACGCTAAAGGTAACCTTTTGTAAACAGTGTACAAGCAAAATGAAAATTTGCATGACACTATTAAGAAACATTGGAAGCATGTCCATGCTGGATTCCCAGATGCATAGAAACTGAAGCTAAAGCTTGCCAAGATAAATTTAGCTATAAAAATGCAAGTCAGGCAAGCTCTAGGCGTCTTTTGAAACCTCATACATAGCAATGGTGATCAATGTATGGCCCAAGAAGGACATGTTTAGAAATCTAGAATACAGTAAAGCAATATAAGCGTGTTCCTCCACATTTCTTATCCACCATCATGCTAAATGTGAACTTTTGAAAACGGTGTACAAGAAAAAAAATTAGTATGACACTATCATGAAACATTAGAAGCATGCACATGCTTGATACCTAATGTATAGAAACTGTAGTGGAAGCTTGTCAAGAATTTAGCTATAAAAATGCAATTCAAGCAAATTATAGGTGACTTTTGAAACATCAGAACATAGTAATGGTGACTAATGTATAGCCCAAGAAGGATGCTAGCAGGAGAGAACAGAAAAGGAGACACTCCTATATACTATTATGCATATGCTTGTATAGCTACCTCTGTTGAATGCATGCTGAACTCTTCAATTCTTATAAGCAAGTTATGAGCTAACTCTGCTGCAGGTTCAGGGGGCAGCTCAACAGAAACATTTGAGATTGTTTGCAGGAGAAAAACACGATCGCTAACCCATTCAACAGAGCTGGACTCTATGCCATCTTCATCTTCATGCATAAATTCTTTAGGACATGGACTCTTAAACTCACCTACTGCTCTGTACTTGTCAAGGAGCTGCCAGTGATGATGGAGAAACTCCCAGTCAACAGCTTTTGAAAGGTAGGCTGACACCTCTGATAGAAGAAACCAAGCACCAGGTGGAGCTGTCCACTTCTCTATTGGCATGGAATTGCTCACCCAATAAGACTCGGAAGTCTTTATGATGTTCTGTAATGCTATAGCAATTTTAGGCCTCAGTCGTTTCTTCTTACCCAAGCTTGTGCAGATTTTCTTCACCCAAGGTGTCACCTCTCCATTGCAGATCTCCTTCAAAAGAACCAAGATTCCTGGAAAGAGCAGCCCAATCTCCCTTTCTATATCTTTTGCTTTAACATTGGAATCAGAGAAAGTGGTCTGGTTGGGTATGGTACCCTCGGGTCCTGCTCTGGAAAGGCGATCCAAAACCAGTTCCATGAACAAGTTCTCGCATTCTTCTTGAATACTACTTTCATTATCTGTTATTAATCGTGGAACAGAATGTAGCCACTCAATTATCACACTTTCATCTGAAAATGTTCTGAAAGCCTACAATGTCAATGAAGAACACAAGATAAGGAAGAGAGAATGCACAAAAGAGCATACGCAACAATTTATTTATTTATCTATTTATTTTTGTGAAGAAAAAACAAACTGGCCAAGAGGAGACACAACAACTTAGATAGGCGCAGAACATACAAGGTCTAAACAAGCGATAGAGTACCATGTTTTACTCATGGCAACAAATTACAGACAGTAGTAAACAAGGAAACATTACATGAAGCACTAAAGTGGACTTACCTCTGACAGAGCAGAAATTGCGGCTTTACGTATGCTCACAAGTGGATCAGAACAAGCCATGCCCATAGTCTTGAGCACAACTCCATCAAAATTGCCACCCAAAATAGCACTCAACTTGGTTACCAAAACAAGTGCAGCCTTCCTAACATTTGCCTTCTCATCCATGCACCTTTTCCTCAAAATATCATTTACCCCAACTTCCACCTCCACTTCCCCAAATCCTGTTACTTCCTTCAAAACATCATGATTCTTATCATCACTTGACAAAAACCCCACTAACTGAGCCAAATTAGACAAAGCACGAGCTCGAATTCCAGAACTCGAATCCGAGCAACGCTGAATCAATGCCTCCACACATTTAAAACCCCACGAATCCTTCACTTTACAATCCAAACCCACTCCAATAAACGGATCTTTAAGCAACATCATTAAATTCAAAATCAAATCCACTCCCAAAAGCCTAAGACTGGCCTTCCCTTGTGTCATTTTCACCACGTACTCAGCAAACCCAACTTGGTGCTCTACGTCCATCACTCTAACAATCTCTATTATCGCCTCCACTGCGAACCCTCGAGGCTCCGCCTTCTCTGGAGCCTTTTGAGCTAAATACCGCGGCAAATTCACCACCCCCTTCTTAACCCCGTCACTTGTTTTCCCCGCACCCACCATCAAACCCTTCACAAACCCCAAAGCAAAGCTCCTTGCTTGCGATTTCCCCATCAAAATCAACGGCGCTAACGCCTTCAAAACCTCCGCCGCTGTCTCCCCTTCCTCTCCGTGCTCAGATTTCAAAACTTGACACAAAATCTTCGAACACAAACCCGCCAATCTCTCAAACCCCCCACCCATTTCCCTACTGGTCGCCAAAACCAGAATTTCCACTATAGTTTGAACCAAAGACTTCAAACTATCAGGAAACCTGTTCAAGTGAATCAAGTCTAAAACAAATACTAATCTCTCAATAACACATAAAAAAACTCTCACATCAAAAAAACCCTCACCCTCACCCTCACCCCCACCCTCACTCTCACCCCCATCCCCATCACCACCCCCATTATTACACGCAACAATCCCTCCTCTTTTCCTCCCTTTTCTCTTCTTAGCCACTCCCGAAGAATTTCCTTCTTGTGGGCAGCAGCGAGGGGACTTAACAGCCCGGCGAAGCGAGCGAAGGAGAGCGAGAAAAGAAATGGGATTGAAAAGAGTGAAAACTGGGGAATTAGGGAAAAGAATAAGAGAGAGGTAAATTTTTGAGGATAGGAGGGAAAGGTGCGTAGGGGCCGAGTCCATTGCGGAAGTGAGAGAGGGGAGAAGAGAAGATAAAGAGAAGGATTTAGAGGAGAGACTGGAGAGGAGTTGAGAAAGAATTTGGGGGTCATTTGAATCTAGGAGAGATTGGAGATTTTGGAGGGTTGAGAGAGTGAAAGGAAGTGATTGTGATTGGTTTTGAGTGTTTAGGGTTTCTTCTAGGTCTGTGATTAGGGCACAGACTGTTGGATCTTCTTCTTCTTCCATGAATTTGACTGGAATTGTTGCTGTTTTCTTTTCTTTTCTTGTTTTTTGCTCCTTTTAGTTTCTTTCTCTATCTTCAGGGTGAGGGCGAGGTTGAGGATGAGTCGCTCGCTCCAGTTTTTGTTGGAAAATTTTTAGAATTTTTGGCTTTCCCGCTTAGAAGTTTCTGCATTTTTTTATTTTTACTTTTTTATAAGGAGAAATTACTCCGGCATTTATAGTTTTTAAACAGATTTGGGTAATGCATTTTAATCGTGTAAAATATGATAATAATAGTTGTTTTTATTTTTTATTTTAAAATATATTAAAATAATATTTTTTTTATTTTTTAAAATTTTAATTTTAATATTAACATATTAAAATAATTTGAAAAAATATATAAAAAAATTAAAAAAAAACAAATTTTAAATTTTATCCAGCCTTTTTTGTGCCTTAATCTTAAATGAAAGCAAATTGAATCATCTTAAGTTAATTTTTTATTTTTTTATAAAATAAAATAATATTATTTTTGTTAAAAAATAATTAATAAATTATAAATGAGTTTTCGATTGAATCACTCATGTTTTTATTTTTTTATTTTATTTTACACTCAACCTGATTTTAATCACAGGTTAAGTTTATGTTGAATAGTTTCGTTTTATAAAAAAATTTAAATATTATACTTTACAATATCAAAACATATTTAAAAAAACAATAAAATAACAATAATAACATCATATATATATATATATATATATATATATATATATATATTAAAGCATAAAAAATAATTATTACAACACACTTATTTTCTCTTTTCATACTAGCATTTACTCTCTCGCACGAGAAAACCCAAACATAAATGCATGGTTTAGGACAATATCAAACTTCATTTTCTATGTCACTTTCTCTTCTTGTGTTTTGGTATTGACATTGATGCAATTACTAAGGATTTAAAGTGTTATTTATTTTTAAAGTTTAGGTTGTAATGTGTAATATTTAAAAGTGAAGAAAAAAATCTCATATTAGAGGATGCATAGAGTAATTTTTTCTTTTTATAATCTTTGAGTATAATAATTGATTTAACCATGGTTATTAAACATGATTTGATGGTTGAACTAGAGAAAGGCTTGAATCATGGATGAAAAGGGTTGATCTAAGATAATATTATATTTAACCATAGTTATTAAACATGATTTGGTGGTTGACCGTGTGCAAGGCTTGAATCATAGGTTAAGAGAGTTGATTCGATATAACTAAAAATATACTTTTTTAAAAAATAGGTCAAAATAATATTATTGTTTTTTTATCGAGTCAACCTAAGTTTTGACCGAGTCATCCAGGTTAATTCATTCATTTATTTTTGTGAAAGTTATACCGTTTTAGGCTTCAGGTTAACTGAATCTTAGGTTGACTTGCCAAGCCAATTCAAGTTTTATAAATAATAGATTTAGCTCTAAATTCCAATTTACTAATCTAGTATGTCTATTTATTTATTTCATAAGCTTGGTTTGAATTCTCCATCAAATTTGTGATCATAAGAGGAAAAAATGATAACCATTACTTTATAGAAGTCCATGGTCACATTGGAAATAACATGGTGAGATCTTCATGTCAGTGTAGCAAATGTGGCGGTTGGTGGCGCATGGCATCCCCTTTTTCTTTTTTTTCAATCCTCTCTTTTTTCTCTCTCATCTCATCGGGATTTATGTTGTTTTACAAGAAAATAAATTTGTTCTTTAGTCTATGTTTTAAATTTGGCTCTTGTTGTTTTGATTTATATTTTTCTTTGCTTTGGATTCTTTTTTTATAATTTTTTTCAATTTATTTCTTCAACGCTGAGTTAGATAAGAGTTGGGCTTCGTAATGTTTATGACGGGGTGATAACAATCTCATTACCTGATTCGTGAGTTTGAAATGTTAACCCGGGTTGAAATTTATCTTTTTTTAAGATATTTTTATTGACATCGATTTTTTTTTCCGTTCACATCCTTCAACATTGGATTTGTTGAGAATTGAGCTTATGACTCTCTTCAATTTCCATTCTAGGGGGTTATGACTCTCTTTGATTTCCATTATAGGAGGTTATCCTGATCTCATGACCTGGGGTGCGGGTTGGCTTGAGTAACTTGGGTTATTTTTTTACGATATAATATTTTTTTTTCAATTTTATCATTTAACATTAATTTAGTTTGAGAATTGAGCTTAATATATTTTCATGTTTTACCTTCTTTTAGGTTATCTTATTTGCATGATCCTACTCAAAGGTCTAATAGTCTTGCTCGAGTTCCATAGGTTTTTTAATCTTTCTTGTTGATTGACTTCTTCTCTTTTTTTTTTCGCCCTCTACATTTGAATTGTTAGAAGCATTATATATTTTTTCAATTTGCTTTCTACATGGATTATATCGACCTCACGACTTAAGTCACGAGTTTAGCAAACTAACTCAGGTTAACTCATATCATTTCTTCTGTCCTTTTTAATTTTATCTTTTAATATTGAGTTGTATTGGAATTAAGCTTCATTTTTTTTCCGTGTGCATTCTTTTTATGCAGGTCACCATAATCACCTTTTATTTTATAATTAAGTCTATTTACTATCATTTTTTTTTCTTGTATCATATAATTAGATGAAGTCATCTTATTGGACTCGATCAAGTTTTTGACCTCAGTCATGGATTTTCTATCATTTCCTTATATCAAAATTTTTTTTGGCTTAATCTGCAGCTATCAATATTGTTATAAAATAACTTTTGATGGACTTGTCTAAGTCAAACTATCACCAAATACAGATTTCTCACAGCGCACTAAAGGAACTAAAATTCATTATTGTGCTTTATTGTTTATTTAAACAATGAAGAGCCTTAAATATAGATTTTAAATTATTTTGCAACAATCTTGTGCAATGATTGAGTTGGTAAGTGTGTGGGACATCCTCGAGATCGTGTGTTCGAGAGCTAGATTGTGTAGAAAAATTCTTCATTATCATTTGTTGCTTTTTTTTTTTTAAAAGGTGGAGTCATCCGCCCTTTTAATGAAAAAAAAAAGGTCAAAACCCTTTGTTGTCCCTTTCTTTTTTCTTGTCCCCTTTTTTTTTACACTCCAAGAAAAATTTACTAGATCCATCTACTCTCTAATTTTGATACGATTCTTAAATACTATTATAAATTTTTATTTGAATTTTAATAGATTTTTCAGTTATTATATACATGATCTGAAAATAATAATACTAATAATAAATTATTTGGTTGAAATCAATATTTTATTATTGAAATTCTTAAATTGATTTTGAACATGATTGTATCATATTTATGATTTTTTTTAATTTTAAATCACATAAAATATGGACATGTTATTTGGAGATTGTTTGTTAACTTGCTTTAACAATTATAAAACAATTTTTAATAAAAAATAGAAATAATAATTACAATTAAAAACATTGTGCTAACTAAAATAAATAAAAGATGAGTTAGTAAGACAATTTATTTTAATGAAGAAAAAATTTCAGATCGACTGTATTTTCGGGTTTGATGACAATGCTAAAGAATTTCATGAGATATTTGTTTTATGTTTTAAAAAATTTGGACCCCATAAGGTAGTGCAAGCATACAAACTAGTTACTTTATAAAAAATGGTATTTGGATGATGCATATGCCTATAATTTTATTGAGTATTTTATACCCATTCATGCTTGGAAAGATTTATATGAATGGATAATTTATGATATATTAAATGCATATTTAAACCACTAAATGGAAAACCATCCAACTAAAGACAACATTAACTTTGATTGATGTTTAGATATAAGGTTCTAATCAAGTAAAAATCTATATTGTAAAGTTAGCTTAAATGTTTGAAGCCGATAAGACTTTCTAGTCTTTACCTAGACTCTACAAGTTATTAAAAGAACTTTAAAACGCGTGGGGAAAGCACTGTAGCTTTCCCCATAAAACATATATTATCACTGCACTGTAGCAAACTGTCTCGCTTTTCTTTTCATGTTTGAAAGTATTTGACTTAAAGCGAGATCATTATATTGGTGTATTAAATGCTTTGAAAAATTACACTGTTGTTTTTTCTTTCTCTGCAATTGGGTTTTCTTTTCCTTCTATAAAGTTGAGGGGGTTACTGAATTATCTGACATGTCATCAGCTTGAAAATAATTAAACGAGCATGCCAAGAGATAATAAACTTACACGACTTCATTATGATGCTGGCATCTCTGCAAAATAAGACATAAAAAAATACATTAAATGAATGTGATGCTGGCATCATTATGCAGACATACTTGCCCTTACCTTTTCATTATTTCATGTTCTACTTTAGTTGGCACTTCTATTTTGGTTAGTATACTTGGCAGGCTCCTTTTGTTTTTGTTTGTAATTGCTTTATTGCATGGGGTGGTGCTCTTCTGAACTGTTTTTTATCAATTCAATTCTTTCAGCTCCCAGCTCTCTTATGATATTTCAAGATGTGTTTTTGTGCAACTTTTGTTCTTTGGGTTGGGTTAGCTTTTACCATCAAATAGTGTTTGTTGAGGGTTCAGGTGGGATGTGCTTTTGTTTTTATCAGTGCATAACAACCATAATTTGTTATGCATTCCTCTGCAGTTCTTTATTTTCTTTATCGGATCATCTTCAGGAGAGGACTTAGACTTCAAAGTTAGAACAGTTTTCTGTTTGTTGCTTTTTAAAACTGTGTTGTGAGAAATAGCTATACTCATGTTGTTGTCTGCATCTCAAATTATTATGCATGAGGCTATGCCTTATCATTTTCGACTTTTACATAAATTTTCCACCTGACAAATGAGCGTTTTTGTTTCATTGAACATCAAGTGTCTTTACCTTTGTGTCTGATTCTGTTGTTTAATGGTGTATCCTTTATTCCTATTTTCATTGTTGCCATGTTCTTCAAAAAGTCTTCGGAGATACAAAGGCATATCACAATTTTTTCAAGTTAAATGCACTTCTGGAAAAGAGTCTCCTTCTCTCATCTTCTCTTCGTTTTTTTTAAGTAAATAATGTCATTGATTGAGTAACATTATGGATTACATCGCATCATCATCTCTATGGGTGGTAATTAGTTTTACTAAAAACCACCATCACGGGCAACTGTGTTTGTGCATATAAAATCTTATGCTTTTGGTAAGCTTTAAGAATTTCTTTTTTATATATATAAAAAATTTGCATAGATATTTTTTTATTACATGCTGCAATATAGGGTCACATATCATTTTCTTAATTATATTTGTATAATAAATGATGCAGCTGTTGTGACATGCAAATGTTGCAAGAATTTTATCTTGCCCAGAAAATGTTGGTCGTTCAGCACTGGATCTAGACCATTAGAATATGTTGGTCGTTTCTTTTGCTCAACACTATTAAAAAATAAAATAAATTGTAGTAATTAAAATAGGACAGAAAAAATTGTTTGTCAAACCAAGGCAATCACTAGCAAGACAAAATTTAAGGTTCTATGTATTTTTTAAACCCTTAATTTTAGTCTTCAAAATTTTAATTGCTCTGTATTTTTTAATTTTATTTTCATTGCTCTATTTCCATGAGAATGCTTTTTTGGAGTTGAGTCATTATTTAGGGGGATTTCCACTAACTGTTCAGTTAACCTCTGTTGACATTTCAAGTAATCCCAGTTTCTTTCAAGAAAATAAGATCCCGCAAGATATTTTTGTTTTGTTCCTATTTCATGCCTCTTCATGTAAATTTATTTTTCAATGCTGTATTTTACAAGTTTCAATCCTGCATTCCTCCACTTGTCCTTATAATCTCTTAACATTTCTTATAAAATCTTAACATGCGAGCTCCGTGGTTTATATTTCTTGTCTTTTATTTTTTTTCTTTTTGATGTATAAAGACAGTGTTTATGTTGTCATAACAAAACTTAATGAGCAAAGTTTTTTTTTTCCTGTAATTGATGGCCATGCAAATTGTTTCAAAATTAGTATGGAAAACCTCTTCATTCTTTTTCTAAGATTATAACCAAGAACAACCAGCAGTTATTGTTTACATTAACAAAACAACTTCTTAACAAATCCTTTGTATGGACCCATTCAAGCACAAGGTATCTATTATATTTGTTTTTAAATATTTCTTATTAGAAGCAAAACAAAGCTGTTGAATTATTTCTAGGACAAAAATAACTTATAAATGACTTAATATGATCTTACATATGAGAATTAAGTTAATGTGGTTGCCTCATGTTGTTGATTTATTGCTTGGAAAAAAAATATTCTTCATGGTAATTTAGATATATTTGTTGACTTACCATGAATACATATAGATAAGTTTTAATTTCTATTCATTCATTTGCTAATAATCCTCCAACTAAATACTATCATTATAATTACTGTACTGTTAACAACTGTCAACGCTGCATCACTTTCATTTTTATAAAAAAAAATTATATGACTTTCTACTTTACTTGGCACGTGCAGAATGAAAGATTTACATGCAAAGCTTTCATAGTGGATTATGATCTGTTCAAAGGATGGTGGTGCGAGAGTTGTCCAGATTGCAACAAGCCACTCTCTGAACTCCTTAATAATTTGCGATGCATGGAGCATGACTATCCAACCTCTGCACCAGTTTCATGGTTCAACTACCATACATACCAAGACACTTTTTAATGTCTTTTAGGTTCATAATTAATTGCATCGTCAGTGATGGTCAAGATGTCACGAACTTTCTTCTCTCTAGCAAGACAGCTGAGTATTTTTTTCAATGCTTTAGCTCATCATTTGGTGTTCGACAAAAAATTCACTGGCCTATTTATTGTTCCACCTCAAATGATTGAGAAATTAAACAAAACAAAAATATTTCAACTTTGATTTGGAGTCTACAAATATGTACTCAATAAATGTGAAATATATGTTTGCAACATCTTCGATGACATTGCAACTGAAGCATATATTGACCCGATAGCCCTATTAAAGTTGCTGACACAATAGGCCCGATAGCCACTAATGCTGGAAGTTCCATACCTGTCACCCCTCCAACACCGAACCTTGCAGATCCCTTGAGTGTCGATCAGTCTCAAATTCAGACTCCAGCTTCACAGCAGCACACCTTTCAGCAAAAAGACACATTCCATGACAATTGACATCCCCAATAAAAAAGAGCATTAATCTTCACTGATGTTAGGCCACACAACAGGTTTGGTTCGCTTGCTCACACATAAACAATATTCCATGTATTGTGCCAAAAATTTCTCATCATACGGAATGCTGTTTCAACCATGATAAAGTTTTATTTATTATTTTTCAATACAAAAATGATGCACCAGCAGAAGCCAATGTCTTATTTGCTTCATGTACATTCCTTTAACAATCATTGCTTGACTGTTCTGCAAATATATAAATGGTTTTTCCTTTCATTCTTAATATGTTATTCAGCATCCAAATGTCATCATGTGGAATCCTTTTTCAACCATATCATTGTTTTAATTCTTATTTTCTGATTTCAAGATGTTAGGCTGACTGGCACCACTATCTCATTACTCTATATTCATTCCTATATCACTTATTACTTAAGTGTTCTACTAATAAATAAATGGTTTTGCCTTTTATTCTTATTGTTTACACTTGTCATTGCTTAAGTACTTCCTTTTAATATATGATTCAACACCCAACTTCCCCAGCCAATATCCTTGAAAGATTATGCAGATTCATCAAAGGAACATCTCTGCGAAGATGATGTCGGTCCTGCACCAGCACTTCTAAAGAAGCAACGCCTCTCCATTTCATCACCTGAAGAGGTTTGCATCTACAATATCATTTAGTACTCTGTACTGCTCCACCACCTCTTTGTTTAACAAAAATTAATTCAATCACAATCAACTATATCATTCTCACTTTCTAATTGCATTCCCTTATTTATGAACTCATATACTCAGCAACAATTACATCTTTAGTTCTCATTTCTAATTTTTCTGGAAGAATATTTGATGTTTATTGTTTTATGAAAAATTTATAGCTTACAGTTACACTTATCTTTTGCTGTAGGAAAAAAAACTAGCATTCAATTAATCAATTTTTTTTTATCCAACATTGCAAGTTGATTCAACGTCTTCATCATGTGCTTTGTTAATACAAACTGCCGCTCATTGACGCCCATTTCTCTATCTATATGTATAAAGCATAAAATATTTAACTCTAGGTACTTTTGTTAATTTAACTATCTTTACTTAACTTTTGCAACTAACTTTATGAATGTCATATCTTTTGTTATATAAGATTTCTGATTAATTTATAAATATTTATCATAATAATTAAAATTAAATTTTACTTAAAACGCCCGCAGCATCGCGCGGGTATCAAAACTAGTTAATATAACTAAAAGACGTGAGGTTGATTTAACTATTCATATAAATAGCAAACAAATTAATATATGTTTTAAAATATTATATATGAACATCGTTCAATAGCTTGCTTGGCCAACACGTGGTGCTGGCATGGTGAATGTTGCGAGCTCAAGAGTTGTCACTTGTAATATTTTTTGTTTCATGGTCGTCTATTACATAATTTTTATTTTAATAAAAAAGGGTGGTCAAATCGCATAAAAGAAAAAAAGGAAAAACTAAAGGCCCATACGTGTGTTTGTTCTAGGCCTATCTGCATAGATTTTTTTTATTGATCATTTGGGTCTTTATTTTATTTTTTTAATTTTATCATTTAATACTGAATTGGTTGTGAATGAGTATTTTTATTTTTATTATATAATAAGATAAAAAAAATTAATTTAATCCAATAGGTTTAATAACCCGAGCGTGAATTTAGAGGGTTAACTAGGGTGAACATGATATGTTTTTTCTTCCTTTGATTTTTTCTTTTTTGGACTTACCCGGTCAATAGTGTCATGTTAGGACAACTTTCACATGATTTAATTTTTTTGTTTTTTGTAATCTTTGGCTCTCTTTCTCTCTCTCTCTCTCTCTCTCTCTAATTTCATCATTTTAACCGAATTTTATCATTCAATATTGAGTTAATTGTGAATCAATATTTGTATTTTTTATCACATAATAATAATAATAATAATAAAAACAACTCAACCTAGTGGATTCTATAACTCAAGTTACGAGTTTGGCAGGCTATATCAGAACGTGTCATGTTTCTTTGTTTTTTCTTTGTTTTTTTTCTTTGGACCCACTTAGTCAACAAGGTCAAATCAAAATAATTTTTATTTAATTTAATTTAAAACTCGGCAAAATAAAAAATTAGGTTATGATTTTTAAAGTTTGAAACGCTATATTAAGTTTAATAACAATGTTAAATTGTTTTTGATAATCTAGAGATTATTTTTTTTACATTTTTTTTAAAAAATTATCCGAGCCGTAACAATTTCATGGCTGACTATCACCCAAATGAGTCTCATAGCCATTAGTCAATTATTCATATATAACTTGGAAGTGTTATTAGATAGCTGTTTGGAGTGAGTTTTTGTATCATCAAAACATAAATTACATGGAAACATATTATATTTATTCTTATTATCATTGAATATTTTATCCTAAAATCATAATGAAATGTTATCTAAAAACAAATGACATAATACAAAACTTGTTTCATATCTATTTATAAAATCAAACAAAAAAAATGCCTTTAAACCTTTTAATAACTAGTGATTAAATTTTGATTTGACAATCCAAGGGAATTTAAGGATTCATGTTATAAAAAAACCTAAAATTTTATTTATTTCATTGGAGATAACTAGGTGTATGGGCTTGGCTTATTTGTGATGGGCCAAGCTTACTAGGCACTCGACTCCACGTGCCTGGCTTGTTTTAGGTTTTTATTTTTTTTCTATGAATTTTAGTCTAATTTCTTCTAGTTTCTTTTAAATTGATTTATTTAAAATATTATTATTTTATTAAATCCTTGAACTAATTAACGATATATTTTAGATATAATTTTATAAAATACTATTTAATTTTTATTTTATTTTTTAATAAGATTATAACACTCTTCTAAAAACAACAATAAATAAAATTATCAAGCCTAATTAGATCAATGATCTAGGTCACAGATTAATCAAAATTAGTTTAGGTCGATGTAATATATAGTCACCTTAACATTTAAAGAATAAAAAATTAATATTTTTAAACTAAAATATATTTGTTGACCATGTAAAGAAAAACAATTACTCCTCGCGAGATAGTCAACTAGTTTGATAACTATTTGTATCATAATGCTAATATGATGACGAATATAATGTATCGGGTAGTTAGTTTATTAAAAAAAAACAACTTTTAAAAAATGTGTTTTTTTTTTATATATACATTTATATCAAATCACAAAAAACCATGATTGATAAGGAGCTTCTTAGGTAACTTGCAACCCGCATTATATATATATATATATATATATATATATATATATATATATATATTAAAATGATTTTAATAAGTTGATGTTAAAAAAAATTAAAAGTTAAAAAAATACTTTTATATATTTTTAAATAAAAAATAATTTAAAAATTAACTATCATTGCGCTTTCACACACCTCCTAATAAGGAGAGTGCTTCAAACATGTGACACAAAATCACAAACTTTGGCCTTATGGAATTTACCTTGGGATTTTTGTTCTGAGATCAAGGAATTGTATTTAAATTAAGGGCACTGAATCTAAATACAAAGAAGTATACTTAATCCATGTAAATAATGCAACGGTAGCACATTTATACTTGTGTTAAAATTATATTTGATTATTATCCCAAGAAAAAAAAGAGAATAATAAAAATAGTATATACTTTATATTTAAAAAATATAAAATAAAACATGTTTTTATGTATTTTATGTTTTAATGTTTTAAAAGTATAAAAATATACGGTGTATATATTTTTATATTTTTAAAACATTAAAACACAAAGTATATTTTGTGACGTTTAATTACAATCTCAAGATAGAAAAATAAAAATAATAAAAATAAACATGTATTTTTATGTTTTTTTAATAAAATTCATTTATGTTTTTTTATATATCTTCTTACAAATACCAACTAGAGACAATGTAATGAATTAGAGTGAAACAAAGATAAAATTTTTTTTTTAAAAAAAAAGAATACAATTAAAAAATATAAAATCCTATTCAAACAAAATTAATCGAAATATGTACGAGGAGAGGAAGGATTGAATCAAACCCAGTCAAAATCAATATTTTTGTTCGTCTATTGATTTATATCAAAGCATGAGAAACACAAATAGAATTTATAAAAAAAAACTGACAAAAGGATATAATTGAAAAAAATAAAAAATTATTCGAACCTAATCCATAAATGTTACATATCTAGGAGGTTCCCTCAAAATTCTAAACAAAATCCATATCCCTTTCGGTTTCGGATTGTTCGGGTGCCGTGTCCTAGCAAATATTAAAAATTCTTGCGAATTTGTCCCTTGCCCCCCCCCAAAAGAGCAAATTCCCCACTTGCCCCAAACTAAAAATAAAAGGTTAATCTTAATCCCACGGCCACAAGGACTCATTGGACAGTATTTAATTTCCAACGTACTTTGTTGTAATTTTACAATCCCATCTGATTACTCCTGGTTCCAGCGAAACCCTCGTCTATAAATACATACTGTCCCTAACCTGGTAAAGTCTCTCTCGCTCTCTCCTGCTCTCGCAATCGCTGCTTCTTTGTCTGTCTTTGGGTCGATCCGAAAGAGAGGAGCTCTTCTGCGCAATCATGTTGGTCTATCAAGATCTTCTCTCTGGTAGTTTTTTCTTTTCTGCTCGTTATTTTCTTAGACATGTGAAAAGTATAATTGTGTTGGATTTTGGATCTAATAATAGTGTTAGGTGTTTTTAGCTAGTTCTCTGTGATCTATAAAGAAGAAACTGAGATGGGTTTTTTTATCTGGTCTGATTAAATTTCTAGTGTTTGTTTCTTGATGATTAAAAATTTTGTATTTATTTGATTTGATTTCAAATTTTAAGCAAAACCCATCTGTTATTGCTAGTTATAGACGGTATCAGTAGTGTTTAGCACGAGGTATCTTGAATTATTTGGATTGATTTGACCAATATGCTGACCATAGGACTGGTGTGGTTTTTTGTGATTTTTAATAGGTGATGAGCTTCTCTCGGATTCGTTCCCATACAAGGAGATTGAGAATGGGATACTGTGGGAAGTTGAAGGAAAGGTTGGTTTTATTAAGAATTTCTGATTTTGTGATTTGGACTGTTTATGTTTGAACTGGGGATGTTATATTGTTGCTGGTGGTGTTTGTTGATTTTTATTATATGATTTGTGTGTAGTGGGTTGTTCAAGGAGCCGTTGATGTAGACATTGGTGCAAATCCTTCAGCTGAAGGAGGTGATGAGGATGAGGGTGTTGATGACCAAGCTGCCAAGGTTGTTGACATCGTTGACACATTTAGGCTCCAGGTGAGTTTGTGTGCTATTTGTTGAATGGCTCAAGCCTTTTTTTGTTTTTTGTTTTTTTCTCTGTGTTGAGATATTATTGGGGAAAAAGCTGATGAAAAGTTTGGTTGATGCTTTCAGGAGCAACCTCCATTTGACAAGAAGCAGTTTCTTACACAGATTAAGAAATTTATCAAGAATCTGTCGGAGAAACTTGATGAGGATCAGAAGGAACATTTTAGAAAGAACATTGAGGGAGCAACCAAGTTCTTGCTTTCAAAAATCAAGGACTTGCAATTGTAAGTTCCTTTTGATAGATTGATGCTCTCATCCTTTGTTTGCTTCAATGTGGTCTTCTATTTCCGTTCCACTCAATTTGTTTTTGTGAACTCATGCTGCATGGCTTTCATGATATTTACGAGGTTGCGCTTGTCTTGCAGCTTTGTGGGGGAGAGCATGCATGATGATGGTTGTTTGGTCTTTGCTTATTACAAAGAAGGTGCTACCGATCCAACATTCTTGTACTTTGCCCCTTCTTTGAAGGAGGTCAAGTGCTGAAGAGTGCCAATAGCTGGCCTTGATGTGCAAGTGCTAGCTTTATTAGTTTTAGTTTTATCCTTGAATGCTTTGCTATCTTTTGTTCTGGTGGACTTGAGGATTTGCGCGTCCTATTTTGGTTTAATTGTTGTCTGCAAACCATCACAGGTTCGTTAATGGCTTTATGCTTTGCTTGACCAAATAATCCAATTTCTGGTCCAGGTGTGCTCTTATAATTTCCGGTGCATGTGGCTGTTTCATTAATTTACAATGTTATTTGCAAACCCTTTGTTTACAATTAATGGCACCTGTGCTGTTGACCTTCTAGTCTTCTACCGGAATTCTCACTTGTGTAGAAAGATTGGTGCTTGAATACTTTAACGATGTCGTGGGAGCACGACGGCCCCTATGGGAGGGAGGGGAACTGTTTGCCAGGTAAAATGACAGTAGCGGGGAATCTTTGTTTTAGGAGGCAAGACACCTTGATGAAGGATTTTTTGTACAGCTAATTTGTCTCAAGGTTGCTGCTAGTAGAGTACAGCTAGAGGAGGCGATTCGATAGGTTTGCAATGCTTTATTGCAGGAGTGCACTTTCACTCTAATAGTACCGTACCGAGTCGTATCTTCGAGTTAGGTTACGCTTTAAATAATTTTAAAAAGATGAATCCTACATGGGTCTGCTGCATTAAAATAATATATATATATAAAGGTGAATTTATCCTTCACTCCCAAAAATTTAGCAATAAAATATTAAATATTCTTATCAAACACTTGAATATTATCTCTAATTTTTTTGTTTTGAAAGAACAAAATAAAGGGAAATAAAATGCATGTTTATTTTTGTGTTTCTAAAAGGATTTTTAAAAAAATTTAAAATTCTTTTAATATTTTTCTTGGTTTTAATTTAATGTATTTTTAATGATTTTAGATATTTTAATATGTTGATATTAAAAATATTTTTTTAAAAATAAAAAAAAATATTTTAACACATTTAAATAAAAAAAACTTACAAAAAAGCATTCATAAGAGAACACAGCAAACAAGTTCAAAGCATCATAGAGATAAGGAGATTGGAATTGCCAGAGAAGAGGGTGCAATCCTGGAGATGAAGAAGACAAGAGAGAACAAGACGAACACGAAGAGAGTGGAATAGCCGAGGCTATCCCTTATCTTTAAACATATCTAGTTTGTTCCCTATTACCTTATCTAAGTTAGATTCAAGTAGTTTTAAAGCTATTGTTTTTGCTTTTTTGTTTTTGAAAAAAATTAAAATTTTAAAATATTTTTCTTTGCTTCAAATTAAATTTTTATTGGTGTTTTCATATTATTTTGATGTGTTAACATTAAAAATAAAATTTTTAAATATATATATATAGATATTATTTTGATATATTTCTAAATAAAAAATATTTTAAAAAATAATTGCTATTAAAATATCAAATATGCTTTTAATGGGTTATTTATATAGTATACATGCACTTTTTTATATGGCTATAGATACACTAATCTAGAGGGTAATTATAGCGATTTAAAGTGTTTTATGTTTAAAAATATATTAAAATAATATTTTTTTATTTTAAAAAAATTATTTTTAATATAAATAGATTAAAATAATTTAAAAATATAAAAAATTAATTTAAAATAAAAAAATTTCAAATTTTGAAGTAACAGGCTATAAATACTAACCAAGGAGCATTACTGTATTGGTAGCTTCACAATCAACACGGAAAACAGAGCACACAGTAGTGATCACTGACACTGCCCAGAAGTGCCCTGAAACATAGCTTCTAGGGTTTCAGAGGATTCAATTTGCAATGAAATTAGGATAAACTTTGAACTCAGTACCTTTTAACAGCTCCATGATTATGACCGCCCACCTGGTACCAACACTGCATCACCCTCTACTGCTTCTATTATCACATCATTTACCTACAGATTAATAATCATAAACAAATTATAAGAGCTGCCACCTCCTCCCCTCTTTCATTAAAAAAATCAAGCAGTTAAATTGTTTGCTTTTTTTTTTTTTTTTGCCCTTGGTTGAGAAAATTTGATGCCTCTAGTTTGAAGCAATTCAGTCTTTTTCAATGATCCGTTATTCATTAAATCGTTCAGAGGTACATATGTAATTTCAACTTTTTTTTTGAAATAATAAGTTGACTTATTTACCTAAAATAAAATAAAAATAGAAACTGTTTATCAAAAAATTTATATCTTTAGTAAACAATTAAAAGATATTTTTGCCCTTTAAATAAGGAAAAAAAAGGCATATGTAAAAGGGTCTTTACATTTTTTTTTTGTCAATTCCATATTGATTGACAAAGGATATTTTTTTTTATGTTAGAATAATTAATTTAAAATTTTAAAAAGTTGTTGACATATGCTGTTCACGCATCAACACGTGGAAGGCTCCTATATTTTTTTGATGACGTGTGCAGCACCTTTCGTTTGCCAAATATGTCATTCCACCAAGTCATTAGAAGCGTCACCCCATCCTTTTTTTATGGTGTGGTGTGTGTCAATGATAGATGATAGACAATTTATTCCCAGTGACCCTTTTTTCTCTCTCTTCCCTACCCCTAAAATCACACTTCAATCCTCTTTATTTTTTGGTATTTCAATTGAGTCTAATTATAATTTGTCATATATTGTTTTTTTAATTTGGTCATTATTCTTTTAATTTTTTAACTTTATCCCTGGTCCCTTTATTAAAATCTTATTGGTTTTCAGATTTATCCTTCAATTAAAACTTATGGTGTATTTACTTCTTAATTTAGTCCTTATTTTTTTGATTTTTTTACTTTATTAAAGTTTTTTCCCTTTTCAATTTAGCCCGCCAATCAAAAAAAATTGTCATTCTCTATTTTTATTTTTCACCCTCATTCTTTTAATCATATATATATATATATATATATATATATATATATATATATATATATATTATTTTAGATACTTTTGTGTAATGATTTTCCCCCAGTCTCATCTTTCAACATTTGATTTGTTAGGGGTTGAACTTCATGGTTTTTTTTTAATTATTTATAGTGCTTTCAGTCTAATGACTGGGTCATGAATTTGAATAGTTAACAGATTCGACATCTTTTTTTTGTCATTTTATTTTTCGATTTTATTTTTCGATGTTTTTTTTTAAATTAGCTTTATGGTTTTTCTCAATTTCATTTATATCGAGTCATCATAATCTCATGATTTGGATCACGAGTTTTGTAGAATAACTCGCCTCTTATTATTTAGATTACATGTTCATGGTGCTAACTTGGGTTGAATTTGGTTGTTTCTTTGTCGCCTTATTTTATCCAATTTCGTGCTCCCAAGGTTTTTTCCCAAGCTATTAAGATCTTTATATATGTACATCATAATTTATTTTATCATTTAATTAAAATAAAATCAACTTATTAAACACGATCGAGCCTATTACTCAAATCATTTGTTTTTTTAATTATTTCTTTTAAACATACTTGCAGCACCTAGACTATCATTGTCTTTTTTTCATGGGAGCCTATTACTCTTAGAGGGTGTTTAAAACTATGGTTGTGGTTGTTTTTCAAAGTTATTTTCGCTTGAAAAAACATCAAAATAATATTTTTTATTTTATTTTTTAATATCATTATATCAAAACGATTTAAAAATATTAAAAAATCAAATCTTTACCAAAAACAAGTTGAAATCCAGTGATTAAGTCTTTATTGTGACTTGTTGGATGCCAACCTCCAACTGATCACATGCTTTAAGTTAAAGCAAGGTGCTGCAAGGTTGCTGCATTGAAAAGGGGCGGTGTTTTTTCTTTTTCTTTTCTGGTTACACGACGAGATCCACCAGCATCATTCTTCTTCGTATGCCCCGCTTGACCAGACAGCACGTCCTTAAAAAACCTTATTTCAAGCTACTTACAACCATGTTGTCCATTGCAGACACAATCCCAGGTCAAGCCTGGGGGGGAGGAAGCTTATAGATGCATGCTTGCTGCCTTGATGAATTTTCTTATCACATTAAAGTTTATATAGAGTATAGAGTACTCACTGCCTCATCTTTTTTTTTAGACATTGTTGTCACCATCATTGGAAAATTGCAATGAACCTTTTGATTTATTTATTATTATTATATTATTACATCAAAAGCATAGAAAAATACCATAAAAAAATATTAATTTGTTTTTTTTTCATGATAAAAGCACTTTTAAAAAATATTTAAAAACAGTTACAAACACGCTATGAGCATAGAACGATTAGGTTACGCATCTAGCCCCAAAAAAAGTCCATACATGCTTGGGTCTGCAATATTAGGCTTGCATACTTGGTTTTTTTGAGGGTTTTTTTAATAAATAGATAATTTGTTGTTTATTTATTTTTTTTAAATAAAATACACAACGTTTTATTTTTATATTGTGTTGCCACTAGTTTAGATTTTCAGCCACTTTTATTGGTTAACATGTCGGGTTGGGGTTTTTTTTAATTCAAAAAACTTATTTTAACTTGGTTTCACTTGAAAATGCTTACAAAAATTCTATAAATAAATCTATTTTAACCTAAAATATCATAAAACTGGTCTAAAAATAAAAATATAAATCAATTAAAAAATAAACTTCCTGTATCTATATTTTTTTAGAAAAAGATAAAAATCTCTAACCTCTAAAGAGAACCCGTTAATATTATTTATTCTGATATAAATAATAAACTTCCTGATGCTAAGATAAATGCTGGTACCTTCTCCCTACTTGCAACCCTGCCACGACGATTCTCGTGCGCGCATATTTTTCAGAGCCACCGGAGAAGCCAGGCCCACACCTGAATCACGATTGAACAGGAGGCATGCCTATCGCATGCAATTTGCTCCTCCCAGACCAAACATTTTCACCAGTTACAAAAAAACCTCAAGAAATAGAGTCACGGGTAAAACCGTAGTGTAATATTGATTAGTCAAATAATTTTAAATTTATAGTTGTAATAAAATACAGTCTGCACTATGAAAACATGCTTAGCTTAATAGTAATTTTAAAAATCCAAATTTTAAATGCTGCGTGTTCTTTTTAAAGTACTGTTTGGAAACGCAGTGTAATCTGCGTTTCAAAAAAATTCAAAATTTTTTTTGATGGCAATTAAATATAATAACATGGAAATAAATCTGTTTTTAATATGCAAAGAAAATACTTTTTAAATTTTTTATTAAACAATGAGAGAAATACAGTAATAATAATAATTAATTCTAAATCCCTATAAAGAAAACCAGGGAATATTTACACCAAATATTCAAGGGCATTCTTGTATTCCTGTAATCTCTTCTATCATACATGTAGTAATAATAATAATAATAATAATAATAATAATAAACTCATTATTTTGATTTGAAAGGTAGGGGGGGGGGGTTGTTGACATGCTAGATCTTATTTTAATAATTGGCTTTGAAATTAATTATTTGACTTG
>Ga0325414_1001247_pt1 | contig 24130 bp, 13 predicted proteins | sample PopdelMetagenome_8_FD_206183 | JGI IMG/M metagenome (GOLD analysis project Ga0325414, IMG submission 206183) | Populus deltoides microbial communities from Bellville, Georgia, United States - Leaf-PdKOR-R3 | ecosystem: Host-associated > Plants > Phyllosphere > Phylloplane/Leaf | place: USA... | reverse complement strand
TGGACTTCCCAACCTCCCCAAGACACAAGCCAAGATTTACTAACCAAAGCGAGCTCAGCCATGCCATCTCTCTCATTAACCAGCACTCAATCAATACAATAGGTACAGCATTTTTATGCTCAGAGTAAAGACATTCATTTTGATGACTAGTTGAAAGATCTAAAAAGTACGAGAATAATAAGGATTCTTTCATTGCTTAATGAAAACTCAATCTTTCACATTCTAATTCATGTTCTCCGCATTTTAAAGACTTCACCTGAACATCATCCATTTCCCCAAATCATATCTCAGGCCAGAGCTGCGCAATCAAGGATAAGTTGACAACAATATGAACTTGCAATTAGACCCTCTTGGCTCCAATGTATATATCCATATTCCAAAGCTAAAGAACATTGATTTTTAAGAATTTCTAGCTTTAAATCAGACTAAATTTGCAGCAATCCAACATCACTGAGCAGCCTCATTCAAAAGGAATGGAATGAATATTAACTAGAAATAATCATTAAGGTCCAAGTTCACAATTATAGCAAGTGTAAAGCACACAAAGAAGCCACTCATGTCTCATTCAAATAGCAGGACCAACTCATTAATAAAACTAAAAAAGAAATCAAAACCATTCAGAAATGTTAGAGAAAAACACTTTAGAACACATAAAACCATCACCAGATTGTCCGAGAAACAAATAGACAAGAGAGAATCTGAGATGACATAAAGAAGGGAAAAAGAAAAGGAAATTTAGGAAATGGGTTGCTGCTTACCAGTAGAGAAATGGAGAGGTGAGAGATTAGAGAGAGCGAAAGCACAGGGGAGACCGCAAGTTCTCTTCACAGCACTGATCAGTGTCGTCTTATTAAGACGGTTGCAGAACATCACCACGCTTTGGTTTGTCGTTATAACATCTGAAACCACAGAAGATTCTTTTGGTGGATGGCACAGGGCCAAAGGCACATGCTCCTTTGGTTGTTGAGAAGTGCATTATTTGAGAATAATTATTATTTGGGGACCTCATTGCAACTTTTTTTTTTTTTTTTTCTAGTAGTTGCTTTTGATAGTAATAAAGCTTTAAACTGTGTTGTCAGTATTCCAAACCGTATTTCATTAAAAATATATATTTTTTTAATGTTTTTAGATTTTGATATATTAATATTAAAAATATTTTTTTAAAAATAAAAAAAATATTATTTTAATATATTTCTAAATAAAAAATATTTTAAAAAATAATTATTATTTCACTTTCAAACATCCTATAAAATTAGGCTGCAAAGTCCTACATTTTAAATATAAAATGAAAAGATAAATAATTGTGCTGTCGGTGATATTTTTACTGCTACAAGAGGCAACATGTATGTACATATGTGATGTGACCATGACATAATAGCCATAAAGTAAATTATAGAAATTTAAACTCTATAGCATTTTGTGAATTTTGGTACAATCAATTGACATGTCTTGAATTGTCACTGTAACTCTGTAAAATTCATTTTATTTTACATTATCAATTTTTAAAATATATTAGATGATGTTCAAATATTTAAGAACATAAAATAAAAGGTTATTTGGTATTTGAAATAATAATTGATTTATACGTCAAGTATTTAGATTTCTTTCTAATCTAAAGAGCTTCAAATCCACTAAAATGATCTTAAATACCTGCAAGAAAAACAATTTCAATTGGAAGAACTTTAAGAACCTGCGATGGTAAAGTCAGCATTTTATAAAATATCAAGGTTGTAAAGAGTTTAAGATCGTGAACGTGAACCTGAACCTTTTGTCATGAAACCCTCATGGTATATTTTATAGCATATAAAAGGAAGGTCTGCAAGATAATTATCCTGATAGCATTGAATGGGGGATAAATATTTCTTATCTGATAAGAATATAGTGGGTCCATGAAGGACTTTTAAACACCTAAAAAGGTGTAGCGAGATTTAGAGTTTAAGACGTCAAATATAGCTAAGCCTATAAAGGCTGAGTTCTTCCCTAATGTTTAGACTCAAAGGAGGTCGGTCACTCCCCTAGACATGCCAAGGGAGGAATATAATTTTCTTGGACTTGATTGACTGCCAAGTTCAAATGCCCTGAGTTTGACATGCGTGTCAGACCTATTCTATCATGGGTTTGACACACTGCCAAGCCCAAGTGCCTTGAACTTGGTTGACTGCTGAGTCCAACCATATTTGGGTATGACATGCGTGTCAGACCCACACTATCTTGGGCTTGGCGCACTACTAAACCCAAGAGCTTTGGACTTGGCTAACTGCCATATGTAAGCGCATTGGGTCTGACATGCGTGCAAAACCCACACCACCTTAGACTTGGTGCACTGCTAAGTCCAAACGCCTTGAACTTGGCTAATTGTCATGTCCAAATGCATTGGGTTTGATATGTGTGTTATACCTATGCTACCTTGGACTTGGTGCACTGCCAAGTTCAAGCGTAATGGGTCTGACATGCGTGCCAGATGCTACCTTGGGCTTGGCGCAATGCCAAGTCTAAGTGTATTGGGTCTGACATCCATGTCAAACCCACGCCACCTTGGGCTTGGCGCACTGCCAAGTCCAAGCGCCTTGGTAATTATCTTGGACTTGACTGACTGCCAAGACCAAATGCCTTGGGTTTGGTATGCGTGTTAGACTCACGCCACCTTGGACTTGGCACGTTACCAAGTCCAAGCACTTTACCCAAGTTACCTTGGATTTGGCTAATTGCCAAGTCCAAGTATATTGGGTCTGGCAAGCGTGCCAGACTCACGCCATCTTGGATTTGGCTAATTGCCAAGTCCAAATGTATTGGGTCTAATAGGGGTGCCAGACTCATACCACCTTGGACTTGACGCACTACTAAGTCAAAGCGCCTTGAACTTAACTACTTGTCAAGTCCAAGCGCCTTGGTAATTATCATCGATTACCAAGTCCAAGCGCCTTATCCACGCTACCTTGGATTTGACTAATTGCCAAGTCCAAGTATATTGGGTCTGGCAAGCGTGCCAGACTCACGCCATCTTGAATTTGACTAATTACCAAGTCCAAGTGTATTGGGTCTAACAGGGGTGCAAGAACCACGCCACCTTGGACTTGGCGCACTACCAAGTTTAAGCGCCTTGAACTTGACTACTTGTCAAGTCCAAGCCCCTTGATAATTATCATGGACTTGGTTGACTGCAAAGTTTAAACTCTTTAGGTCTAGCATGCTAGCTAGACCCATACTATCTTGGGCTTGACACACTGCCAAGTCCAAGTGTATTGGGTGTGTCATGCATGTTAGACCCACACTATCTTGGGCTTGGCGCACTTCGTCTTCAACTTGGCTAATTGCCAAGTCCAAGCGCATTGAGTCTGACATGTGTGCCAGACCTACACCATTTTGGACTTGCCTAAATACCAAGTCCAAACACTTTGGGTCTGGTATGCGTGTCAGACCCACACTACCTTGGACTTGGCTAATCTGCCAAGTCCAAGTGTATTGGGAGTGACAAGCGTGCCAGACCCACACTACCTTAGATTTGATGCACTGCCAATTCCAAGTGTATTGGGTCTAGCATGCGTGCAAGACACACGCCACCTTGGACTTGACTAACTACCAAATCCAAGTGTATTGTGTCTGGCAAGCATGCTAGACACATGTTAAACACCTTGGGTTTAACATGTGTGCCAGATCCATGTTATTTTGGGCTTGACACACTGCCAAGCCCAAGAGCCTTGGATTTGGATGACTACCAAGTTCAAGCATATTGAGTTTGGCATTCGTGTAGACCTACGCCACCTTAGACTTAGCGTAAGTCCAAACACCTTGGACTTGACTAAATGTTAAGTCCAAACGCATTGGGTCTGATATGCGTGCCAGAACCACACCACCTTGGACTTGGCACACTATCAAGTCAAAATGCCTTGGACTTGGCTAAATGCCATGTCCAAATATTGCACACTGCCAAGTCCAAGAGCCTTGGACTCAGCTAACTACCAAGTTCAAACGTATTGGGTTTGGCATTCGTGTAGACCCACGCCACCTTAGACTTGACGTACTGCTAAGTCCAAATGCCTTGAACTTGACTAAATGCCATGTTCAAATGCATTGGGTCTGACATGCATGTCAAAACCGCACCACCTTGGACTTGGCACACTACCTTAGACTTGGTGCACTGTAAAGTTTAAGTGTCTTGGAGTTAGCTAATCTATTAAGTCCAATCATATTGGGTTTGACATGCGTGCCAGACCAACGCTATCTTGGACTTGGTGCACTGCAAAGTCCAAGCACATTAAACTCAACTAACCACCAAACATAAATATGTTGGGTCTAACATACTTACCAGACCCATACAATTTAAAATAATAAATTAACATTTAATAAAATTGACTCATCAATATTTTTCTTAATCAACTTTTATATATATATATATATATGTTATGTTTATATAAAAAATGATTAAATTAAGTTCAAGGAATAAGTACTTAACAACAACAATAATAATATATATTTTTTAATTTGTTTATCAGTCAATTCATGTATTAATTAAGATTTAAGTTTTTCATGATTTTAAGGTTTCAATGTTTAAATTCAAAAACTAAAAAATAAAAAAGAAAGTAAATCTTTTTACTTATCAAGGTAAATATTATAAATAATATAAAATTCAAGAGTTTTTTTTTTATAAAAAAACTAGATCCTTTTCAAAAAGAATTTGAGAAAGTAGTACATGTAGAAAAAGATTTTGAAAAATAAAATAGCTAGGAGTTGAAAAGAACAATTTTCCAATAATGTTTTCTCTTAAAATACTTTTTTGTAATATAAAAGAAATAGATTTTGAAATAAAGTTTCTGCAAAAATAACAAACTTAAGCATGTTTTTTAATTTTTTAACTGTAGAAAAGAATAAACTGTTCTTTAAATAGATTTTGCATTTAACCAAAGCTGTTTATTTAAAAAACCAATTAATCTTTTTTTAATAAGAAAACCTTGTAATTAAGAATCCTAATCTAGATAATTTTTTTTCCTTGAATATTTTTTTAATTTTATAAAAGAATAAATATATTTATTTAATTAAAAAACAAATACAATTTTTTAATAAAACTTGTATACAAATCTTTTTCTAACCTCGATTTCTCAAAATCTATCTTCCTAATTTTTTTTTTTGGAAAAAATCTTAGTTTAAAAAATATAAATAAAAAAAATTCAAAAACTAAAATTTTCTATTTATAAAAAGCTTATTTGAAATTATGATAGCGATGATGGTTTAAAGTACTTTTCACTTAAATATACATCTAAAATATAGTTTTTTATTTTTTAAAAATTATTTTTAATATTAATACATCAAAATAATATAAAAATATATTTTTTAAAAATTTTAAAAATATAATTTATACCTTGTTTTCCAACAAACCCCAAGTCTTGGAGGAACGACTTCTCAAAAGTCCTCTAAAATACTGACGGACGGACCGAGTGAGTGGCCCTCCGAGACTTAGACATTCAAGTCAACCATTCTTGTCTTTTTTTCCTTCACCTTGGAAGCCACGAAACGTTTTTGTCAGCTGAATGGAGAGTAAAAAGCAAACGAGGAGACAGAGAGTCTACTCACTGGGCTGCCGAAACGACCTCCTTATCTTCATCACCAGGTATGAATTAGGATCTCTTGTTTTCCATTTATTTCTTCTCAAAACTGATGTTTTTTTCCTTCTAATTTCCTTTCATGATCTATACATAGCTATGATTTTAATCATAATAACATCTGTTTGATGATTAGAAAGTATTGATTTTTCTGTTTAATCATTCAATATTGGAAGATGGGCCGATGCTAAATTTGACAGGGACTTTATGTATGTGCTGATATTGTGGATCGAGTATCGTTCAATATTTTCCCAATGGTTCGTATTGATTTATCATATTGATCATCTTGTTGTCTTGAAAAAGAAAACCTAATCCTTTTTATATTATCTTTTGATGCAATTAGTAGATATGTCCTTTTTATTCTTCTTTTTGAGAGTGTTATTGGGGATTTAAGCCACACAAGAGGAATACCTTTTTTCCCTCCTTTAATCCCTTTCATCTCTGGTATGCTTGAGATTTGGGTACATCGCCAAGTGGAACAAACTTAATTTGGATGGAACCATCCTGGGAAATCTCCAGGTGTGTTTTGAAGAGAGGAATGGCTAGCAGCGAATTCCAGCATTGTGTGAAGGGTAAGCTGTCATGGAGGGAGGGGGAGGGAGAGAATGCCATTCTACTCGCCTATTAGGGGTGGTTTGAGATTGTCGGATTTGTTGTTTTTTAAAATGATTTTATCTTCAAAATATATTAAAATAATATATTTTTATTTTTTAAAAATTATTTTTTGATATCAGCACATATTTAAAAGCATAAGAAAATAATTTTTTTTTTAAAATTTTTTTTATAAACACCTCTAACCAAACAATAATAATAAAAAAATACTAAATGAAATGCTACGTTTTACAATCCATAAACACCAAATCACACGACATGGGGTGGGGGTGGAACGGTCATATGAATTTGAATTAACTCTTCCCCGGTTCCTCCTTCCAATCTGCCATCATCCCCTCCCCAGAATAAACTTGTGACACCAAGCAACTGCGTTTGTACATAAATTATGTTGTAGTGGTTGATTTTTTTTAGGATTTCTTCTACAAGTATTTTTTTTCTTGGTTCATTCTTCTATATATTCATGTATTTTCTCACACTGTATACATAGATTATAAGGATGACCCCACCCACCTCTCAAGATGGAATATCAATAACATGCAAATAAATTCTGAAGTCATTATTTTATTTGCAGTGCCTCATTGTGTATCAAGAAGGCAGAATGGGCAAACCATTGGGGAACAGGAACATGGGGCTATCAAAATCTGTAGAAGAGAGAGCGTTGTCGAAGAAGATGGAGGATGATCAAAAGAAGCAGCCAGCTGGTCCAGCTCCTTATTTTCACAAGGATTGCATATCGAATATCCTTATTTGGCTGCCTCTTGAATCACTTCCAAGTTCAAGATTTGTGTGTAAGCCATGGTACAATATAATTAACAGCCGAACTTTCATCGATTCACATTTCCGTCGCTCTGAATCTGTTTTGATCTTTCTAAAATCAGTCTCAAGAGGAAGATCATACCCTTATTCAAGACCAGACCCTTTTTCTATGACATCAATGCCAGAGGAACAAGGTAATACCTTTTCAGTTGAAGTAGCTTTGCTTCAATCGAACTTAAAAACTGTCCCCATTTTTGGGCCCCATGTCACTGGCAGCTCATCAAAATTCTTTATCCAGTTCATGGAATTTAAAGAAGGAAAGATCAAGGTAGGGAAGTATAATGTTAGCTGCCTGGGAAACATTAGAGCTACATGCAATGGCCTTATTTTGCTTGATAACCATGTGAAGAAAGGACTGATAGTCATGAATCCTGTGACACGTAAGCTCATTACACTTCCTCTTGGTACTTTGTGTAATTATCATAAGGAGTCCTATGGCTTTGCATTGAATCATGTCACTGGAGACTATAAGTTGGTGCACCTTTTTCGGGATGAGTTTGAGTATGTCACCTGTGAGACACTAGATCTTGCGACAAGATCATGGAGGGCAGTGAATGGACCTTCATTCGGCCTATTTAATTGGTTTGGGCATGCACCTGTTTCTGCAATTGGAGCTCTGCATTGGATTCCGCAGCTTGATAATAGTGATTTCATAGTGTCAATGGAAGTGGAGAATGAAAGATTTCATTGCATACCGCTACCCCACCGTTGTACTACTCATGACAGGGTTATCGAGATGGGTGGTCTCTTATGTTTTGTCACACATGAAGACTTGAACATTGATATTTGGAACTTGAAGAGTGTGCCTGAAGGCATTTGGACAAAGCAATATAGCATCACTAAAGGTAGCTTAATTGACATGGTTCCGCTTTTTAGTTTAAGAATCAGTGGAGACGTAATTTTCAGGAGGAAGGAAGATGGCTCATTCCATGCTTATGACTTTAAATCTGAAGTGATGAGAGAGTTTGAGATGGACAAAGAACGCAACCTATCATCTGGCTCATACCTGCCTCATGTAAACAGCCTTCTCTCGTGGACACCAAGTCATCATGTGTCTGATTGACTTCCCGGTTGGCTGGTACCAGTAAAGGGAGTGACGATGACATATATATCATCTAATCATATAGCTATATAGTTTGTGGGTTACTTCTCCGTTTCTTCGCTTTGATTTTGTGTATACTACTGATGGAAGAACTACACACACACACACACACACACACACACACACACACACACCCTGGGATGTGAAATATGTAGTACAATGTTGATGAAATGTAATTGAGCACTCCTCCTGCAATCAGTTTTCTGTATGCAAGGGTTTTTTCTTATTGTATTTTCCATTTTCGTTCTCATTGTTATTTGGTTAGTTTGTGTCTTCTCTTTCTTGGGATGTTTGCAGCGTCCTGTCAACTGGATGTAGGTCGAACCAGCTCATATCCTAGTCTAAAAGCAGAAGGTTGGATCAGAGTTTAATGGGTTCTATCTAATGTGGTGACTGGTGATGATGAGAATCGATCAAAACCTGCTGAAATGAACGTGTATTCGCACACCTGAGAGTAACATTTGTCGTAAACAATTTCAGAAACTTCATGTGAACGATGCTCAGTCTATATGTAGTAAGTAAAGAAAACAAGTTGAGAAGGCGAATGCCCCTTCAAGGCCTACCCAATCCACCAAGCAGGCGTGAATTAATGAAAGTTAAATCTATTTTATAGACTATTAATCACAATTAAGATTTTGTGCTCAATAATTAATCAATTTAATTGGCGTGGCTTTATTTTTTTCTATAAAATAAGTTTGATTTTTTTTAATACCAAAATTACTAAGATAATCATATTCATTACCCTACATTCTTAAAACTATCTACCCAATATATATTTTTAGGTTTAAATATTTAAATTATATGATCTTCCCATTTATATGAGCAATTATTAAATAAGATAACTTTTACTCTACGGGGTATATCTTATTTTTTATCGTAAGCAGCCCTATAATTAGCAAATAATGCTCTTAACCTTCTTTTGTGCGTTATATATTTGATAACCTTTCTTTAACGCACAAAAGAAGGTTAAGAGCATTATTTGCTAATTATAAGGCTGCTTACTATAAAAAATAAGATATACCCCGTAGAGTAAAAGTTATCTTATTTAATAATTCACAAATTACCGGATTAAGATTAATTTAGAAATATATTCCCTAGTTATATGTAGTTCATGATATTAAAGACCTTTATATCCTTCACAAAAGAAATGTAGAAGAAGTCTCTCAAATTAGATGAAAAATAATACACACACACACACGGAAACTCCCTTATTCCTTATCATTTCCAAAGCATATACATAATTTCATCATTTTGGCATTCTTAATTAATATCTACACATATTAACCAATTTTATATAAATAAATTTTGTCTCTTAAGTGACTCTCATAATATATTCTTTTCATACTTTTCTACAATGCCATTAGTTTATAATATTCAATTAGTAATCCTTTTAATTTAATGAAATCTTGGAAGAGTTTCTCTTTATTTGAAACATCATCAAAATCTCATTTCATAAAATCCTACATAGAAAAATAATCTACGCATAAATTTATGTTCACACAGTAGCCTCAAAGCATATCACTAGTTCATTAATTTATCACTTGATAAGAAATTTTGTATCTCACCCATAACCATTTCATATAAATCTCATTCCTTCAAATTTCATTATACACCCAACACATAATATATTACAAAAGAAGTAAATGTACAAAATATGTTAAAAGTAAATACATCATAATATAATAAATAACAAAATGAGATTGTTGAAACAATTATAACCATATACATATAAATATATACCTAAACAAGACTATATGATAACTAGAAGCTAAATCAGTGTTGTCCCACTAAGTGAGATGGGCCTGCAATGAATATGACAATACAAAGATTATTATGTCCAATTATATATATTTATTCACTAAGAATGAAAAAATCAAGATATACATCATATCAATTCTTTAACTTAAATCCCCAAACAACAATCAAGTTAATCTTAATATCAATACAAAAATTCACATGACATGATCATTATATATTTCCTCTGTTTTTAAAAAAAGACAAGTCATCATCCATACAACTGACCTTTACCTTTTATATTCACAACTAAGTCACTGTTTAGACTACTGCTTTAACAGAATCATCCATATTAACCTTTGTTCAAACAACTAACTAATACTCATATCTATATTTATAGTATTCATCCATATTTTAATTAAATTGGATGTGATGCCTTATTTCTTTGTAACTAGCTCATTGATCAAGTTTTATATAAAGGTCAGCATGTTTCTTCTTTCATTCCTATGCCTTAAAATCTTGTTATGGTTTGTTGTTCAATTCTAATTAGGTGAGTCAAATTGCTTTCTTTCTGGTTATGATTTTTTTTAATATAGATATCTTTTTCTACGTGTTTGTTTTTGTATGTCTTTCATATTGGTTGAGTCCTTTATTAGGCCCCGGCCTTCCATTAGACCTCTCTTCCACGACATTATTTGTACTTGGTATATCTAATTGTATTTTTCCTTCTTCTTTAAAATGGTTCTCTTTGAGAAACTACTTTTTCTTAGGTCAATTCTTATGTTTTGAGTTTTTTTTTAAAGTTATTTGAGGATTTCTTCTGGCCTTTTCATACCAATTCTAAAGTGCTTTTGCAACTTGGCATCTACTTTTATTAATGATTGAATCTCAACTTACATCTCCCATTCTACTTAGGTTTTCTCTATACTTTTAGCCATGACTATTTTTCTTGTTTTTTTCTTTGTTGGATTTGCTATGCTAATTTAATTGATTGTGCCTTATACTTTGCTTAGGCTTTTTGTTCTATTTTTGACCTCTGCTTCCTTCCGTCCTTTTCATTATACTTATTTATTTTCTTTTTTGGATGACCAATGACCTTTAATAATTTTTTTTAGTTTTTTTTGGCATAAAAATTATCATATTTTTAAAGGGTTTATGCTTCTTTATTGCCTGAGTTAGCATCTTCAAAGCCTTAACCACATGTTTGACACTTGAATCATACTTATTTATCATTTTTTAAATAAGTTTAAGGTCCAGTTTTTTGACATTTTTTTTATGTTTGTTCAATTATGGTATAGATTAATTTTGTTATTGTCATTCATTAGTGTTTTCCACTTGTTTTTACCATTTTCCTCTTTTTCAATAGGATAATTGCTTGTGGGTCATGTTCTATGTTGTCTGTAACTCTTCCTTTAGTCCGTTGCCTTTTCTCTTATAAGTATGTATTATTGATGTTTTTTTTTACCCTTTTTTGTTATCTTTTTTTCAATATTATCTTGTACCTAGTCTGTCACAACCTTAGGTTTCATTTGACCATGTCTTCAATTATTGTTTCTCTATTCATTATTTGATCATATGGTTTTATTTTTTTTTATTATGTTAATGGTCTCTCTCGCAGATCAGGGTTTCTTTTTGGTTCATGTTTTTCTTTTCTTTTCTTTTCCTATTATGATTTTTTTAGTTTTAATGTGTTATGTCTGCCTTTTTTTCCTTTCTTTTTCCCTAATGTTTGCCTTTTATTACTTTCTGTTGGTACTATATAACAAAGATGAATTAAAAGTAACATTCCACTCCTTTATACTTCATACAAAGAATCCACGTGGAAAAAAACAAATTGTACTTGATTATGGATGATCTTACTTATTAGTTTAGGATCAGAACGTTTTGTTTGAGAACCAAACAAACATTTTAGTATCATGATGTTCTAAAGAAGAACCTTAAGGCTAAAATGAGCAACACTATTCATATCATGGTTTAACTCTTGGTACATGTGGTGATATAGGGCTGAAGCATGTGGGTTTAGATGTAGAGTGTCTCTAGGCTTGTTATTCTTATAAAACAAATACCCTATTGGAATATAAGACCCTCCGATATTTCATTTGGAAAATGTAAAAGAAGAAAATAATATATTAAAAGAGAAATAATATAAGAAGTAAGAGAAAAGTTTGTAGAAAAAGAAGCAGGGGCAATATGTGTTATGAATGGATTTTACTTGCCTGACTTTGCTTGACTGTTTTACTTAATGACTAGAGGTATTTATCGACCTTGTTCATGTCATCTTACCGTATGTAGTATGAAGAATAATATTGCAGATACCTTATGATGTGTAAAGTAATAATGAAGAGCGAATCATGATGAGTTCAAATAAATGAATAGCATTGTGGAGAGGTTGGTGCTCGATATTGGTTTATGGTCTAGCGGAAAGGTTGGTACTTTTGCTTTGTACAAATAAATTGAAAAAAGAAAATCAATTAAAAAAAAAAAGGATATAAAGCAAAAAAATTTGCGACCGGATCGTGAGGTCGGGTTATCCATAAAGAAAGAAAAATAAATAAATAAATAAACTTAATCTTTAATAAACTCAATGTTGAAGGATGAAATTGAAAAATAAAGTCAATATAAAAAAAGACCAATATCGATTCAGTTTAACATTTCATACCCGTGACTAGGTTATCAGCCGAGATCATTACACCATAAAAAATTGCGAAGCTCAATTCTCAACCAATTAAAGCGAATTGATAAAATTGAAAAAAGAAAACTTTTTTTTTAAAGAACCAAAGAAAAAAAAACAATTAAAAAAATAAAGACTAAATTTGATATAAAAATAAAATGATGAGAGAAGAAATCTGCAAAAACATTAATTAAGAAAAGCATGCGAGCACACACATATATAAAATAGCAATTTAAAGAATGAAAACCAAATTTGATGTATAAGTCAAATAAAACTGACTGTCAATGGATGAAATTGAAAAAAAATCAGTATAAAAAATATTCAAAACAAATAAAAAGCAATAAAAAGAATGAGGACTACAATTAAAATAAAAAAAGGACAACTTTAAATTCTAGCTAGCGCTATTTCCGAGGAGGGGAGAGAGAAAAGAGATGGAGAAAAAAAACTCAAGTATCACCAAACCACCTCGAATCACCGTACATGCACTACCACTTGACTCTCTAGAAGACATGGTGGTTGATTGTTTTTAGCTGTCAAGAGGCATTGCATGCACTGCTCGAAAGTGCGATCACCTTTCATATGCTAGTACGTCCCACATACGCATTAGCAAGGTTGTCAAAAAAGTGAGTTGACTCTTAAAATCTTATGATTTTACAAGTTAATATGTATCTAACGTATCAAATTGGATTAAAACTCAAAAATTAGTAAAATCGGTCAAACTCGTTTAAACTCGGTAAAATCGGATCGATTTTATGAGTTTGAAAAAAATATAAAATTATTCATTCTGGTAATCTGTACCTTAACATTTTCATTGTTTTAAATTTATATCTTGCAAAACTTGTGCAATTTGATAATTAAGGGCTTGATTTAGACTATAATTATTATGATTTTTTTAATGATACAAGTTATTTGTGGATTTCATTTCTGTAAAATTAAAATACATAATCATTCTTCACAATTTCTCATGTAAACCAATGTTCTTTTGCAATATTACAGCTGCTAAATTGAGTTAATTGTTGTTCCTTTCATGTTTCAACAGTTAACTCTTATTCCTTCCTTCTTATTAAATAAATAAGCTTTAATTTAACATATTCACATCCCATCTCTCTATTTTAATTCTTCTTTTCTACACCAATATCTAGAGTAAATATGAAGAGAAAAAAATAACATCTAGTTCTTTTTTGTCCTAGAAAATTAAGATCTTCTTGTATCTTGGAGATATACGAATTTGTTAATGGATTCGCTAGTATATTCGGATTTTGAGTGGACAATGTTCAGTTTTTAAGAGCTATTTCAAGTTTGGGTTATATTAGATTGCTTCGACTTGAATCTTAGGTTTTTTGTAATCTATTATGAATTTTGGTTAAATTTAACAGTAACCATTTGAAGAGTTTATATTGTTTCATAGAAATTTAATGGTATTCTTTTTTTTTTTTAATGATTTCCATTCCAATTCCCAGAAACTAATTAAACAATTGTAGAGAATATCATTAAACAATTCTAACGAACAATATAATCAAAAGATTACCTTGTTTTTCATTTAGACCTTTTAAAACAAGTAGTGTTTGTATGTTTAGAACTTTTTAATTCTGTGTAGAAATGAGTGATTGGATTATGAGTTAAAACCAAAAACAAGTAAAAGGATTTGTTTAAATATATATCTACATCAAATTTGTTGCTTGATTTTTCTGTTCCTTCACTTTGCAATGACTGTAAACTTTTGCAAAATTGTTCATCAATAATGTTTGGTGTGTCTAGCTATTCATCATGTGATAGATTAATTGAATACGAACTGTTATCCTTAAATCCGGATTATTAGTTGAACATGATCAATGCATCCTTTCTTCTGAAATATGCTGTCACGTTACTAATTCAAGTTTTTTCATATGCATTGCATACTGCAAGTACCACTTCCAACACATGCAACCTTTTTATTCATCATGTTAGTTTGATTTAGTTTACTATAGGTTTGTAAAATGGCTTCTTAACATGGTAGCACTTCAAATAGCACTTCTTCAACTACTCAATCATCTGAACCTTCAATTTCCATATCAACATCAAGTGGTATAAGAGGAAAAATAGATTTGGCATGGGGTCATCGTAGAGAAGTTCCTGAACTTAGTGTGGGATGTAAGAAAACAAAATTAGTTTGTTTATATTGTGTCAAAGTTTTTGTGGGTGGAGACATTAATCGATTCAAGCAACATTTAGCTGGAACTAAAGGAGAAGTGGAACAATGCAGCAAATGTCCTCCGAATGTTCGTCATCAAATGCTTCTGAATCTTCAGGGGAATGTTGAAAAGAAAAGGAGAGCTAGAGAAATGAAAGCAGATTTCAATCTATATAGTGCCAAATAAAGAGAGCATGAGGAGAGGATGATTAGACAATTAGAAGATGATTGTAAAGGTGATGATGATGATAATGATGATGATGATGCTAAAGCTGATGGTAAGAAGCTAATGTTACCACCGAAGGTTGCCAATAAAGGAAAGAGTAAAATCATTGGTGCTGTTAAACAATCATCTGCAAGTTGTGGAAAATAGAAAGAAAATATAACATTAGGGGCATATTTTATTCCAAGAACAACTCATGATGCTTAAAAGTCTCTCCAAAGTTGTTGGAAAAACAAAGAAGCTATAGCAAAATGGATGATTGATGCATGTGTGCCATTCAATGCTGCAAACTCTGTTTACTATCAGCACGCTATAGATGGTATAACAACCATGGGTCCTGGTTATAAAAGATAAAATTTCCATGCTCTTTGTGGTTATTACCTAGCAAAGGCGGTTCATGAAGTGAAGATTTTTGTTGAGAGTTACCGAGAAACTTGGAAGAAGACCGGTTGCACATTAATGGTTGATGGATGGACAAATCAAAAGAGGAGAACTTTAATTAAATTTTTAGTATATTACCCTAAAGGAACTGTTTTTTTAAAAATAATAGATGCATCAGAGGCCTCAAATACTACTGTGTTGTTGCATAAATTGTTTAGAGAGGTTGTTTTATTTGTTGGGCCTGAAAATATTGTGCATATGGTGACTGATAATGCTTCTAATTATGTTGCTGCTTGCAAGTTATTGGTGAAAGAATTTCCTTCAATATTTTGGTCTCCTTGTGCTACTCATTGTATCAACCTCATACTCCAAGATGTTGGTAAGCTACTGTTAGTTTGTTCTATTGTTGATCATTCTTCTAGTTTTACAAAGTATATTTATAATCATTGTTATCCATTATATTTGATGAGGAAGTTCACTGAAGGGAAAGAAATACTTTGACCTGCTGAAATACTTTGACCTGCTCCTACTCGCATTGCTACTAATTTCATAACTTTACAAAGCATTTTAGTACACAAAGATAATTTAAGAGCTATGGTGATATCTAGAGAATGGATCTCCTCTGCTTATGCTAAAGATAACAAAGGAAAAAGGTTTGTTGATAGTGTATTGAACTCTACGTTTTGGGAAGAATGTGCATCAATTGTACAAATGACCGAACCATTAGTTCGAGTTTTACGAATTGTTGATAGTGATGATAGACCTGTTATGTGATATTTATATGAGGCTATCCATTTTGCAAAGGAAAAAATGTTGAGGATATTTCAAAAGAAAAGAATTAAGGTGCAACCTTTCATAGACATCATTAACAATAGATGGGATGGACAATTGTATTGGAAGCTTTATGTAGCGGGATTTTGGTTGAATCCTCGATTTTAGTATGATGTCAATCTAATGGATAGATATATAAACACCATTTCCGGACTTCTAGATGTTGTTGAAAAGTATGCAAATGGAAATGCAATTCTGCTAAGTAAGCTTACAAGTGAAATGAAGTTGTTTAGGAATGCAGAACATGACTTTGGTAGAGTGTTTGCGAAAAATGATCGCACCCTTTTACCTCCAGGTATATTATTATTTTCATATTTAAAGTAATTTAAAAATATTATCTTGATATAATCTAACTTATTAATTTTGTATATAGATGAATGGTGGGTGCTGTATGGAACTTGTGCTCCAAATCTCCAAAAGCTAGCTATACGAGTTTTAAGTCAAACTTGTAGTTCTTCAGGATGCGAGAGGAATTGGAGTATTTTTTAGCACATCCACTCTAAGAAGAGTAATCGATTGGAGCATCACAGACTTAATGACCTAGTTTATGTCCACTATAATATGAGATTAAAACAAAAGTATTTTATTTTCTCTAATTCTTCAAAAGTTATTTATATTATTACATAGCATCATTAATACTTATATTGTGTACCTTAACTTTGATTTTGTAGAAATTATTGGAAAGGACGGAATTATGATCCAATTAATTTTGAGGCATTTTCTGACACTAAAAATTAAATAGTAGAAAATGATCCATCATCTTTAACAACTGAAGAAGTAGATATCTTTCGTCGTGATTTATCAACTATGACTATTCAAGATACTTTAAATGAAGGTAATTGAAGATTTGATCTTTCACTTTGTGTCATGACTATAATGTTTATTGATTAAGTATGTTTCAATTGTAGATTTGATAAATATAAATGAGATTGAAGATGACTGTGATGATGAAGATACACATGAGCATGATGATGTTTCAATAGGCATTAATGAGGTTGGCTCAATTCCATTAGTATTTGATTCAAATTTTGCTCCTATGGACATTGAAGAACTCAATGCCTATATTCAACCAAAGTAAAGATGTTGTGTAGAAAAAATGTGGTTATTCCAATGAAGTCTTGTACTTTACCATTATTTTTTTAAAATTATATTAGTGTTAAGTGTTCAACATATTCTAAAATCTTTTGTTTTCTTTATGCAGCTGAAGATGTTGATTTATGGATTTTAATGCAAAATGGAGTTAAAATGTTGATTTATGGATTCTAATGCAAACTAGAGTTTGAATATTGTCACTTTATATATATTATGTTAAATTATATATCTCTAGAACAACTTTTTATTTTATTATCCTTATCTTTAATATCTTTAATTTATGTTAAATGTTTGTTTATTTGAAGATAAATGCATCTTTTAATCTATTGATGCTAATTAATTATGCTAGTACATATGTTAATGTGATATTTTCTTGTTAATTATGCTAGCATATATATTAATGTGATATTTTATGTCAAAAGAACCATATTAATGTGTGTTTTTGTTCTTGACCCGGGTCATGCTAGCATATATATTAATGTGATATTTTATGTCAAAAGAACCATATTAATGTGTGTTTTTGTTCTTGACCCGGGTTGACCCGGGTCAACCCACAAGACCCGAGACCCAGTCATTTTACCGGGTCAACTACCGAGTCAGGTCTGATAACTATGATGTAAACTATTAACATATCAATTGATATATTACTCTGTTTTAGCTGGCAAATATATAGAATAAAAGTTGTAAATTGACATGCTTGACCCTTGCGGTCTATCAAAACCTGAAGGGACTCGTTTTTTGTAAATGACGAAGTAAGTGGGTCGATTTGTCCAAGAAATAGAGGAATCAATGTAAATAAAATAAAGGTGTTTGGACTTTTCTATTGTTTATTTTAATTGTATTATATTGTTAATTACTATTTGATTGAAATTGTTAATATATAATTAGTTAAAATATTTTACTTATGATTTTATAATTTTACGATTCGAGTTTATATTGTATATTCTGTGTCGTGTCAAAAAAACATTTTTGACAACCTTGTGCATTAACAACTTTTATTTTAAAATAAAAATTTACATTTTTTAAATGCTGAATCATCTTAATAATTATGTCGCACTCAACATCGCAGCGGCCCTAAAAAACTTTATTTACAAGGAAAAAAATAGATTTCTGGCATCTTGTTCTTTTAAAAAAAATATCTTGTTTGAGGAGTCGCCACCTAGTATTATGGTCACTAGGAACCCTAACTGGTCAACAGAGATTCTATGGTTTGGAACTGGTTACGTAAAAGGGAAGATATTATCACCCCTTAAACGTTCTGCCTAAGGCAAATTGCATTGCTGATTTTGTTTTAAATTGCTAAATTTTTATTGGTTTATGTTTTGATGGTTTATTCACAATATTTCTGACTCTGGCACCAATGAATATTCAACTACGGATAATTCCAACTTTGGCGTTGATAAATATTACGTAGCTATAAAATAAATTCAGATCAATATTTTTTATTCCTGACTCTAACGCTAGTGAATAAAAAAATAAAATAAATTCATTTTATTACGCATTCGCATATTTTTTTATGTAGTTAAATAAAAATTAAATCAGTGTTTTTTATTCCTGACTCTAGCGTCAGTCAATAAAACAATAAATTTTTCTATTTTCTATTTTTTTTGTTTTGGAGGTTTGGTCCAGCTCAGCCCACATGGGCTGGGCTAGACCCAGCTGACTCGGTTGGGTCACTGGTCTAGACCAGTGACCTGGCTGGGTGGCACGCCTGCCCAATGAATTATAAATCACTTGCTACAGTAGCAAGTGAGTTATAATTCACTGCTACTGTAGCAGTGAATTAAAATGCAAAAGGGTAGAGATGAGGGATGACTTACCTGGTGCAACAAGGCGTAGCCGGAGACGATGGTGCACTGTGCTGGACGAACGACGCTGCCTTCTCTTGTTCTTCCTCTCTTCTTCCTTCTCTTCCTCCTTTTCTTCCCTGGTTCGTCCCTGTATTTCTTTCCTGGAGTGCCCTGTTTCTGGTGCAGTGGCTGCTGAAGATGGAGCTCTGGAGTTGCTGCTTCTGGAGGTGACGAAAATGATTGTGAAGCTGGTGGTGACTCTTGTCTACTGCTTTCCTTGGTCTTCCTTATGTGCTTCCTTTGCTCAGGACATCAACGATGGTGATGAAGATGTTAGGTGCTCTCGGTTGAATGGGAGCTTGCTCCCCTGTTTCTGTTTATCTGCATGCGTCTTCCCTAGTTTCCCTTTCTTAAGCTGTTGCTTGTGATATTATTTGAAAATGAGACGCAGAAGATGACGATGGTCGATGGTGATGGAGGTCTGCACCCAGGAGATGGGGGTTCTTCCCCTGCCCTTTTCTTGTTGTTGTTCGTCTCTGTGTTTTTTTTCTTGTTCTCTGTTCTGGGTCTCTAGTGGCTTTTCGGTTATGCCCTCCCCTCTCTCTTTTGTGGCTTTTCATTCTCTGCCTTTTATAGCCAGAGAACAATGCCGTTTCATCCATTGACTGCAGGTGTAATGGTGGCGGTGGGCGGCTGAACCGTTGAGGGAGATGAACAGTGTCTAGAAACGGCACCGTTTTTGTGTTTAATGGTTATTTTCATTTTGGCCCTTGAAGTTTTAAAAGTTTTGTAATTAAGCCCCTCGTTTAAACTGTAATTAGCCCCCTGCATTTGCGCGACATTTTCAATGTCGTCTTTGGATTTTAATTTTGCAATTTTGATCCCCAATTAACCCCAAACTTTGCTAATTATTCAATTAAACCCTTGATTTGATTAATTAAATTAATTTCAAGCTTAATTAAGTCTCAAAACTTATCAATTCTCCAATTAAACCCTTGATTGGATTAATTAAATTAATTTCAAGCTCAATTAAATCTCAAAACTTATCAATTCTCCAATTAAAACTTTGATTGGATTAATTAAATTAATTTCAAACTTAATTAAGTCTCAAAACTTATCAATTCACTAATTAAACCCTTGATTGGATTAATTAGATTAATTCCAAAGTTTAATTAAACCTCAAAACTTCCAATCATGTTGCCCTTAACCAAAATTTTAATTCATTCTTCATTTATTTCATTTTACTTGCTTTTCATCATTATTATTTTTTTTATCATCATTTTTTATATCCTTTTCAGTAAATAAAATAATAATAATAAAAATAAAAGGGTCAAAAATTAGGTTATGACAGTTGCTCCCTCTTTATAATATTTACTATACAAAGATATTGGAAAATTTCATTTTCTTTTAACTTTGTGGAGTAAATTTATAAAGAAAAGTAGATACAGAAAGAACCTTTGCTTCTTTTTTTTTCTAGTCTTGAAAACTTCAAAAACAATAGATTGACACATGACCTTTACAGAGAGATGTAGAAATCAAGAAACAAGTCATTTGGTAGACAACCCACTTTTTTGTGTTTTTTTGTTTTTGTTTTTTTAATGGATCAAATTGTTTTGGGCAACTTGCTCAATGATAAAAGAGCATGAAGAATTTCGCGAGTGGTCTAATTGTTCCAGACGACCTGCCTATTGAAGAATAAAATGCGAAAAGGGTTTCGTGAGTGGTCTAATTGTTCTAGGCGACTTACCCGATAGGAAGAAGAAACGCGAAAAGGGTTTCGCGAGTGGTCTAATTGTTCCAGGTGACCTGCTCGATTAAGAATAAAATGCGATAAGGGTTTCGCGAGTCGACCTGCCTGATAGGAAGAAAAAAAAGGCGAAAAAGGTTTCGCGAGTGGTCTAATGTTCCAGGCGACCAGCCCGATGAAGAATAAAACGCGAAAAGGGTTTCACGAATGGTCTAATTGTTCCAGGCGACCTGCCTGATAGGATGAAGAAACGTGAAAAGGGTTTCACGAGTGGTCTAATTGTTCTAGGCGACCTGCCCAATGAAGAATACGAGTGGTCTAAATGTTCCAGGCGACCTGCCCGATAGGAAGAATAAAATGCGAAAAATGTTTCGCGAGTAGTCTAATTGTTCCAGGCGACTCGCCCGATGAAGAATAAAACGAGGATTTTTTTTGTTGACAAAGAAAAGGGTCTCATTGTAATGGGAGACCTGCCCAAATAAAAAAGAAAGGATATCATTGTGATGGGTGACCTACCCAAGTAAAAAGAGAAAGGAAAATGAAGACTCGAAGGGGCACTCAAAAGGATGGTCGAGGGCTCGAAGGCGCACTCAAAGGAGGTGAGGGCTCGAAGGCGCACTCAAAAGAATGGTCGAGGGCTCCAAGGCACGCTCGAGAAGAAGTGAGGGCTCAAAGGCGTGCTCAAAGGGAAGCGAGGGCTCAAAGGGAAGCGAGGGCTCAAAGGGAAGCAAGAAAGGAAGTTAGGGCTCAAAGGCCTGCTCGAAAGAGGTGAGGGTTAAGAAACACATTACCTTAGATGGTCGAGGGCTCGAAGGTGCACTCGAAAAGAAAGCGAGGGCTTGAAGGCGCTCGAAAAGAGGGGAGATAAGAGCTTGAAAGCACCCTAAAAGTGATGATCAAAGGCTCGAAAGCGCATTTGAAGGGAGATAAGGCTCGAAGGCGCATTTGAACAGAGGTGGAAAAAACATAGAGATTTTTCAAGTGGCCTAATTCTCATGGGTGGCCTGCCCAGGTTGAAAAATTCTCAAAAGTGAAAAATTTTCAAAAGCAATTTCAATCTTTGGCCATTTCAAGTTGATCTTCCACTTGATGGATTCCGCTAGAATTTTCTCTTATGAAATTTGCAAAAATTATTGTCTAATGTCTCAAAGTTTAAATGATATGCATGCATGTTTACCTGATTTGAAATATAGGCCCCCATTTCTTCTTAGTCTTTTTGTTGCTTGATTGATGAGGACTTGCTACCTCTGATTTGGGTCCTCTTTATCCCTTGGCTTCTAGCCCACTCGAATTGGCCCATGTAAGTCTATTTCCAGATTTGTTTACACAACTCAGCCTTTATGGTGCCCATCGTGACCCACTTGCTTGCTAAAGATTTTCTGTCTCGTCAAATAATTTGAGAGGATCATTCATTACTCCTCGTCTCACTGATAAAAACATTCGGTGTCACTTGCTAAAAGGATCAAACTATTTTTCGTAAACTAAAATGCCCCCTTCTTTGGTTGAAGGAAATTACCATCTCTTTTTCTAGAATTTTTCTTCTAAACACAATGATGCCCTCTTGTATTGGTCATTGCCTCTAAGTGCGCTATGTCAGTGACTTAGAAAAATAATGGTTTTAAGAGGCCATTCTCTCATTTCTCTCCTTTTCATTTTGGTGAAGGAATATGGGTTGACAATAAAGCTTGAAATCTTGATCTTATATTTTGAAAACAAAAATTGTTTCGATGTGAGCCTAAAACAATTTGCTTTTGAAATCTTGCAACTCCTTGGTTATTTTCTTTCTTAGAAAAGAGATTATATGCTCTTGTGTTTGGCAATGAGGTCTTCGGTGAAAATATATTATGAGATGACCTTTTGTTTTTATAGGTTTTCAAAGTGAAGGGCTCGAGAAAAAGCTCGAGATTTTGTATGAGAAAAACTGGTCTTTTTTTGAACATTCATTTATATCAGCATAAATAATAATGAGTAGTTTATTCTTGATGTCAGGAATCTTAAGAAAAAGTATTCTTTGCATTTTGAGAGCATTGTTTATTGTTCTAGGTTGCTTGCTTGCTTGATTAGAAATGACTTTTACAGGCACGTAATGTAGGTTGTGGTTTTTTGCTATGAAAGAAAATGATTTATAAAGCTCAAATAGTGTTTCGGGGTTTCAAAGACTGAGGATCACCATCAACAGTTTGACTATTGACGTCATTCATATTTTCTTTTGCCGCTTTTTTTTGATTTGTTGCTTCTTCTTTTTATTGCTTTGCTAGGGCATACTCACTTTATCTTGGATGCTACTTTTTCTAGTGATTTAGGCATGCCCCCTAACATTTGAGTTTCTTGAGCTCTTATGTCTTTTTGGCTTTCTCACGACATTTTCTCTTTTCTCATTGAAATTTTCTCTTGCCCCCAGTGTGGGGTGTGATCCTAATCGAATTTTTTTTTTCATGAAAGAAAAAATATTTAGGCTCAAAAAAGGATCTCAAGTGATGTACTTATTTCAGAACGTGAAATGAATAGTAAAGATGACATTTTTTCATTTCAAACGTAAACAGTTAAGATCAATAAAAAGTTAAGATAACACAGTTAAGATATAAAGTAGTAGTAGTAATAATAATAATAGAAGTAGTATAATGTTAAGATATAATGTTATGCACACAGAATTTGGATGCCTAAAATAAAAAGTTATTCCTAGTAAATATAATGTGACACCGATTATTAATGATAATGGCCTCGGCCTCATAACCTGACCTTTTAGATTTCCGTCTATCTGCGGACGTTACAAACAAGAAAACAAATTCAAGACATGGAAATCACAGATCATAAAACTCATTCAAAAGCAGCAGCTGCAGGATCTGGAGGGCTAGTGAGAAAAATATCAAGAAGTTGATCGATCGTTCTAAATTCCAGGTCTGGATATAGCCCAGAAGCCTCCAAGTCGTCCTCTCCCAGTTCAAACCCCATTATGTCACCCTTCACGAACAAACTGTGAAGAATAGAAACTGGAATATTTTGTGGATGTGGAAGGGCTGCAACAGATGTTAGCAAGAAGTCAAATGCTTTTAAAAGGTGAAAAGAACCTCACAAACAAATTGAGTGGACCTTTGTCTGGCATGGGATGGGAAATTTAACTCTTTATACATAAAATAATAATAATAATAATTATTATTATTATATTCATTGCACTAACTTAGCTAGCTAAGAAATCACCTGACAAAGTAGTTTGGGATTTAAAAAAGATTATATATGACATTTTTTCTAACATAACATAACATAATATATATATATATATATATATATATATATATATATATATATATATATATATATATATATATATATATATATATATATATATATATAAAAAAAAAAGTAA